>Ga0256406_1000699_pt1 | contig 59189 bp, 48 predicted proteins | sample RumenRJG_03DNA_FD_185986 | JGI IMG/M metagenome (GOLD analysis project Ga0256406, IMG submission 185986) | Bovine rumen microbial communities from Lethbridge, Alberta, Canada - RJG_03 | ecosystem: Host-associated > Mammals > Digestive system > Stomach > Rumen | place: Canada: Alberta | collected... | reverse complement strand
GTAACTTTTGACTATAGCCATGCAAAGGTACAAAATTGAAAAGTACACGTAAAGTATATGCTTGTAAATGTCTGACCTAAGGGCAGTTTAAGCGAATGTTAAAGGATTTAAGTGGACACTAGTGTAAGCCATATACAATAGTTCTTTGAAGATGGAATAGTAGCTGGCCGCAGAATTTTGACTAAGCATCAGGCGGGTGTGTTTCAACTGATGTGCGTTGAGAAGATACTCGCGAAATCCTCTGCACAGTTCAATAGTGATTTCTCCAAAGGTACACTTCCCGTTTACGTACTTGGAAAAATGCTTGTACACCATGTCCCATTTTTGTTGCTTGGTACGGCCTTTCTCTTTGAAATAAGCGAGAAAGTCAGCCTTCTGCTTTGTCTTGTCGAGAAATCCGAACTGTTCATTAATAAGCGACTGTACACGGATACAACGAATACCTTCGGCCTTCATGAGCATGTCTTTGTTAAACTCATCTTCTATCTGATTCTTTGGATTGGCATATATATAAATGCCAAGGAACTCGCGACGAGTCATTTTCATTGTCTTAGGATTGCGGATTGCAGGATAGAAATCCAGATAGAGTGAGATCATTCCGTTTTTGAGCTTGGCTTGGCGAACGGTTACCTTTGTGCATGTGTTACTTCTGTTCATAATGTGTTAATGTTTAATCGTTTATATTTCTGTTTGAAAAACTGGGCGCAAAATTAGGGAGTGTATCGTCAGTATATCCTTAAACTGCTATAAACTGAGAATAAACTATACTGACAATGGATCTTGAGGTATGTTATCACATTTCGCTGGTACTTTACCTTGCTTGCGTTCCTCTATAATACGGTTGAAATCATGAAAACTGAGTTTGATGTACTTGCCACACTTCTTCTTCGGTACATGATAGAAGCGTATAACCTCTCTTACCTGATGGATGGTCATTTTATACATGCTCATCAATTCCTCTACGGTCTTGTAATCATCCTCAGGCTGGAGTATGTTCTTCTCTTTGTCAACATGCATCTTCGAGTAGTACGGCTTTGTGCCGACATACTTTCGAGGGATATGATGCTTGCAAACGAAAGAAGCGACTTGATTGTAGGTCATGTCGTATTTCGCTTGGATTTCTTCACAAGTGTACCATTCAGTCAGTTCTGGAATGGGATTGTCCTTGATGAAATAGTTGTCAACGGCTGCTTTAGGGAAACATTTCTTATCCCCTAAAGTGAATACATCTATATTCTGGGCTTTGGCAATGCGATAGACTGTTGTTTCTTTTACCTTATATTTATCTATGATCTCATCAATGGTGTAGAACGGGTTTGGTTCTTGCGGTTTGGGAGCTTCAGAAAAATGACTTGCCTGGTATTTTGCAACAAATGCATCCCAGTCCGTCTTCAAGATGAGTAGTTTCCTATTGACTCTCTTGACCTTCAGTTTCTCGTTTTTTGCATAATATCGAACTTGAAACGTAGAGAAACTGCTATTTTTGACAACGTCTTGAACGGTGTAGTAGTTGTCGTCCGGCATTGTTGTAAGTCGTTTGAGATTATCAATGTGGTTCTTCGAGTAATAGGTAATGTTCTGAAACTGGATGCGTGGCACATTATGCCGAAGGGCGTACTTGTTTAGAGCGGAACGTTTCATTCCGTAAATGTCCTCTATTTGCTGGGCATTATACCAATCCTTCAGGTCATATTGTACAAGCAATTCTTTGAAATGTACATCTACGTCTTCTTTCCTCCAAAAAGTCCTTCTTCCTTCAACGATTTTGGGAATGCCAAACTGTTCGCATCTGCGTGATACGGTTGTCTTACTGATCTTGAATTTCTCCATCATTTCTTTGAGGGAGTAATACTCATTTTGAGTTTTCTTTCCCTTTTGCATATTGCCACGCTTCTTGTAGGATGGAGCATCATCGAATAGTTTCTCGATGTCACTTCTTCTGATGATAGTCTTTCCACGAAACTGCTTGGCCTTCAGTTCATGTTGCCAAAGATAATTGTAGATGGTACTTCTGCAAACGCCAAGTAGCTTTGCTGCCTCTGAGGGAGAAAGGAACAGCTTCTCCTTTAGAGATTCCTTGAAGCGTTTACGTTCATCAACTCTTCGTGATAAGGTACTCAAGTCAGTTTTGCCATCTACGGGTGTGTATTTCCCTGATTGAATCTTTCTTTTGTACCTGTAGGCTTGATCACAGCATTTACTGCTGCAAAATCTTGCCGTAACCATCTGTGCAATGAATGTTTTGTGACACCATTCGCATTTCTTAACTATTTCCATATGTCCATTTTTTGTATGTTACCGTTTCTTAATTCTGTCCAAATGTGTCCAATAGTGTCCAAATGTGTCCAACGTGTACCACGTGAGGACATTAGTTAGCAATCCAATGGTGTCCAACATGTTCCAGTCGGAGACATTGAGTGAGCATTTGCCGACGTTGGGATTTTTCCCGACGTACAAATAACGTACAAAAATGAGCGAAAAAAATATCACCAACGATTAACGCTGATGATATTGCGAGTGTGGAAATGGTTGAAAGTGAGTGATTTAACTAATATCGATTAATATCGAGTGATTACCGTTAATCGTATTCTACTTTCCCACGCAAAAATTTTTGAATATGAAATTCAGGGTTTCCTGACTTTCTATTCTGTCCTGCCCTGTGATGGAGGCGAGGTCGTCAATGACAAGCTTGAGGTCCTCTGCCAGCAAATCGGCTGATATGCCGGCAGAAAGTTTGTCGATGACTGCCGACAGGTGGTCGTGAGCCTTCATGAGGATAGTATAGTGGCGTGCGCTTGAGACGACAACGTCGGCAGATGTGGTCTCTGCCAGGCTGAGGCTATTGTAAATGGCATCCTCCAATTGTTGGATGCCGTTGCCTTTCTTTGCAGATATTTTTATTATCGTTGTAGTTGGTGTGGAAGATGCTATGAAGGAGCATGTGGCTTGCGATGCGTCTTTATCGATATCAGTCTTGTTGACGACTATTATGAGGTGTTTGTCTTTGCATCGATTTTGTATGTCGTTGAGTTCCTCCGGTGTCGGCATTCCGTCGATGACCCACAGGACAACCATTGCCCTGTTAATTGTAGATAATGCCCGGTCGATGCCAATGCGCTCTATGGTGTCGTCGGTCTTCCTCAGTCCTGCGGTATCAATGAAACGGAAGAGCAGCCCGTTGATGGTCGTAGTGTCTTCTATGATGTCCCTTGTCGTGCCATGTACGTCTGAGACTATCGCCCTGTCTTCATGTAGCAATGCGTTGAGCAGTGTCGACTTTCCGACATTCGTCTTTCCGACGATAGCCACGGGTATTCCGTTTTTCACGGCGTTTCCCGTCTTGAAGCTGTCGGCAAGGTTAAGGATGTGGTTGTCGATTTCGTGTGCCAAAGTGTCGAGTTCCCCTCTGTCGGCAAACTCCAGCTCTTCATGGTCGGAGAAATCGAGTTCAAGCTCAAGCAGAGATGTTAGTTTCAAGAGTTGCTCTCTGAGATTGTCAAGTTCTTTACTAAAATGCCCTTTCAGCTGACTTATAGCCAAATCGTGCTGTGCTTTGTTTGTAGACGCGATAAGGTCAGCGACAGCCTCAGCCTGCGACAAGTCCATTTTCCCATTAAGATATGCTCGCCGAGTATATTCACCAGGTTCTGCTTGCCGCGCACCATGAGCCTCGAGAAGTATCAGAATCTGCTGGACGATATAGGCTGAACCATGACAAGATATTTCGATACTATCTTCGCCAGTGTAACTATGGGGAGCTCGATATACAGCAATAATGACGTCATCAACTACGCAACGGTCATCATCCATAATCTCACCATAGTGGAGAGTGTTAGCCTTTGCTGTGGCAATATCCCGTGAGAATATTGTGTCAGCAATAGATATTGCGTCAGGACCACTGAGCCTTATTACGCAAATAGCTCCGCCTACTGGAGTCGCGAGAGCTGAAATAGTATCTTTCTTCATTTATCAGAGATTAAATCTACTACGAGACTTATTGTTAATTAATTTCAGAACATCCAGTCTTTAGTATGGAAGAAATCCATTTCCATTATAGAATTTATTTCCACCATGACAACATTAGTAATGCGTCTCAAGGCTGGTTGATTGTTAATCGACAGAGTGCAGGGTGGGGCATAGCGCCCCAACACCTACACTAAAATATTGTCGGCCAAAACCATGACCCTGGAAAAAGCGGGACAAACGATTTAAGCCACTTTATCAAGAATTAAATTCTGTCAAGAACCATCCGAATCAGACCGTCAATTGTCGACTTATAGCCGGTATTTGCCCGATGAGCCCTACGGTTGGCGATGACCATACAACACGTGGTTGCAGAATGTCCCATAAGCGTAGCGAGTCCGGCGAGTGCAGACGATTCCATTTCGAAATTGGTTATTTTCAGCCCTTTATACTCAAAGTTCTCAATCTTTTGATTAAGGTTTGGATCAGCCAATGGCAAACGTAGCTGTCGTCCTTGTGGTCCGAAGAATCCTCCACAAGCAATGGTCACGCCCCTCACCATATCGTTACCGGCAATACGGTCGGTGAGAACCGGGTCCTCGGTAGCCACGTAAGGATTGCCCAACTGCGGATTCCATTCTACCTGTCGTTTAAATTCTTTTTCGAAGTCAAGGTCAGACGCTTCGTTGCGCCCTGCGTAGAAGTTGAGCAGACCGTCGAATCCTATGCTCTTTACGCTGGCTATGTATGTTCCTTCCGGTGTCTCAGGCTGCAGCCCACCACATGTACCTACACGTACGAGTGTAAGCTTACGATGTTCGGCTTTCTCAGTACGTGTTTCGAAGTCAATATTTGCCAAGGCATCGAGTTCGTTCATGACGATATCGATATTATCGCATCCGATGCCCGTCGATTGAGCCATTATGCGCTTTCCCCGATATTTGCCTGTGATAGAGTGGAACTCGCGGCTCTGGACCTCACTCTCGACAGAGTCGAAATGAGAGGCAACAAGGGCTACTCTCCCCGGGTCTCCAACAAGAATAATTTTATCGGCCAGATGCTTTGGTTTTACATGAAGATGGAAAATAGAGCCATCGTCGTTGATTATCAGTTCAGAAGGTGGAAATTGTTGTAACATGTCACTCAGATATTTTTTGGTAAGAAATTATATTTCCCGACGAAGCCGTCCATGAGTCGGCATCGCCGGGACTGATTAATGAATCACTTTGAAGACAGTTTTGCATCCATAGCGGCTGCTGCTCTCCGTCCGTCGCCCATAGCGAGGATTACGGTTGCGCCTCCACGCACGATGTCGCCTCCGGCAAAGATATCGGGCTGTGAACTCTGCATGTTGTCGTCGACAACGATGGTGTTCTTTCTTCCAAGTTCGAGACCCTTTATACTCTTTGGTACGAGAGGATTTGGCGACACGCCAATGGCGACAATGACCTGATCGCATTCCACGGTCTCCGTTTTTCCCGTCTCTACCGGACGACGTCTTCCACTGCTGTCGGGCTCGCCGAGCTCCATGACATCGAGCACTGCCGCACGTACGCGTCCTTCATCGTCAGCAAGATACTCTTTCGGATTGTGAAGAGTAAGGAAGCGGATACCCTCCTCCTTGGCGTGTTTCACCTCTTCAAGTCGTGCCGGCATCTCAGCCTCAGAGCGACGGTACACGAGAGTGACATCAGCGCCAAGGCGTTTTGCTGTACGACAAGAGTCCATGGCAGTATTGCCGCCACCCACGACTACGACTTTCTTACCTATATTAATAGGTGTATCGGTGGCAGGATTGGCGGCGTCCATAAGATTTACACGAGTGAGATACTCGTTGGACGACATCACGTTGATAAAGTTCTCTCCAGGAATATTCATGAAGTTAGGCAGTCCGGCTCCGGAGCCGACGAATATGCCCTTAAATCCCTTTTCCTCAAGTTGACTAACAGATATTGTCTTTCCCACGATGGTATCGGTAAGGAAATGGACACCCATGCGGCGGAGGTTATCAACTTCAACGTCGACAATCTTATTTGGAAGCCTGAATTCGGGTATTCCGTATTTAAGCACACCGCCAATCTCGTGGAGAGCCTCAAAGACATACACTTCATATCCTTTCTTCACCATGTCGCCGGCGAAAGAAAGTCCAGAAGGTCCCGATCCTACTACGGCGACCTTGATGCCGTTGCCCGGTGCCACCTTTGGCAGAACCGCCTTACCGCTCTCACGCTCATAGTCGGCGGCGAAACGTTCGAGATAGCCGATAGCCACAGCAGGTTCATTCATCTTCAGGTGGATGCACTTGCTCTCGCACTGTTTTTCCTGTGGACATACACGCCCGCAGACAGCCGGCAGTGCCGATGTCATCTTGAGCACCTCAGCAGCTCCCAAGAAATTGCCCCGTTCAATATTCTTTATAAAGTCTGGGATGTGGATATTAACCGGACAGCCCTCAACACAAGACGGTTTTGCACAGTCGAGGCAACGGTGAGCCTCACGCACAGCCATCTCCGGTGTGAGTCCTTTATTCACCTCCTCAGTACGTGTCGTTGCTCTATAAACAGGGTCGAGTTCCGGCATCTTAACCCTTTCAATAGCTGTCCGCTCCTTAGGTTTCATAGCCTTGCGCAATTCTACACGCCATGGAGCGTTGCGGTCAGTGAGGTCGTCAGCGGAAACCTCCTCAGGAGCTGACTCGCTGTCGGCAGACTTAACATCAGCAGTTGCCGGTTTCTGTCCTTCATCGGCAGGAATATGTTCAGCATAGTGTTCAATTTCCTCCTTTTCACATCTTTTAAATGTGCTCATTCGCTTGAGCATCTCGTCCCAGTCGACAAGATCACCGTCGAATTCCGGTCCGTCGATGCATACGAAACGTGTTTTCCCACCGATAGTGAGACGGCAGGCACCACACATACCGGTACCGTCAACCATAATCGTGTTGAGCGACACTGTATTGGCGATTCCGTACTTCTGAGCCAGAAGTGAAGTAAACTTCATCATCATTGGGGGACCGATGGCGATGACCCGGTCAACATGCTCGCGTTTTATAACCTTTTCAACTCCTACCGTGACTACACCCTTACTGCCATAAGAGCCGTCGTCGGTCATGATAATCACCTCATCGGAGTTCTGCCGGACATCATCCTCCATTATAATCAGTTCCTTCGTTCTTCCCGCAAGCACCGATATTACTTTATTACCAGCTTTCTTCAGTGCTGTGAGTATTGGCAGAATAGCAGCAATACCTATACCACCACCTGCACATACGACAGTTCCGAATTTCTCTATTGGTGACGGATTGCCAAGTGGTCCGACGATGTCGAGCACATAATCACCGGCATCCAAGCGGCAGAGTTTCGTCGATGAAAGCCCGACTTCCTGGACAACAAGTGTTAGAGTACCTTTCACGGTATCGCTCTTGGCAATAGTATATGGCACCCGCTCACTGTTTTTGTCTACACGTACGATGATGAACTGTCCAGGACGACAGCTACGGGCGATGAGAGGTGCTTCCACCGTGAGGCAAAAGACTTTCTCGGAGAATTGTTGTTTTGATAGAATCTTGTTCATTGTTTGGCAGTTCTTGGTTAGGTTAAAAAAGAGCAGCGCCGCATGGCAGCGTCAGCATTTGCATAAAGAGGGTGGGGCAGAGCTTGTCTCTTCTTGTCTTACTGTTTGTTTGTGACCGCAAAGATATGTGGTTGGCAAGTGCAGCTGACAAAGAGGAATCGAATAAACAAAAGGGAATATGCGGCACAGTAGCTGCTAAAGTACTGTGCTGCATATTGTCGATTGTTTGTTTACATCTTGTCGTCGAGCATCTCGAAACCGCAATACGGTACGAGCACCTTAGGCACACGGATGCCCTCAGGTGTCTGGTTGTTCTCGATAATAGTGGCCACAATACGCGGCAGAGCAAGAGCAGAGCCGTTGAGGGTGTGGCAGAGTTCAATCTTCTTAGTATCGTTACGACGGAAACGGCAGTGCAGACGATTGGCCTGATAGCTCTCGAAGTTGGATACCGACGAGACCTCAAGCCAGCGTTTCTGAGCTGCTGAGTATGTCTCGAAGTCGACACAGATAGACGACGTAAAGCTCATATCGCCGCCACAGAGCAGCAGTAGATGGTAAGGCAGCTCCAACTTCTTCAAGAGTCCCTCCACATGGTCGAGCATTTCGTGCCAAGAAGCATAGGAGTGCTCAGGAGTGTCGACACGTACAATCTCAACCTTATCGAACTGATGCAGACGGTTCAGTCCGCGGACATCCTTTCCGTACGAACCAGCCTCACGGCGGAAGCAAGCCGAATATGCGCAATACTTCAGCGGCAGCTGTTTCTCGTCGAGGATTTCATTGCGGAACAGGTTCGTTACCGGCACCTCGGCAGTAGGGATAAGATAGAGGTCGTCGACATTAGCGTGGTACATCTGTCCCTCTTTGTCGGGGAGCTGTCCGGTGCCATAGCCCGAGGCCTGATTAACGACGTAAGGAGGCTGAATCTCTGTATAACCGGCCTTGCGAGCCTCATCGAGGAAGAAAGCCTCAAGAGCGCGCTGGAAACGTGCCATCTTACCAATATATACAGGGAAGCCTGCACCGGTAATCTTCACGCCAAGGTCGAAATCGACGAGGTTGAACTTCTTCAACAGATCCCAGTGACAAAGAGCATCATCGCCCAACTTAGGCAGATTGGTGACATCTTCCTTAATAACCACATTGCTCGACGCATCCTTACCCTCCGGAACTTTGTCGTTAGGAATATTTGGAATATCGAGCAACTCGTTTGTCATATCGCTCTGAGCCTTGTCCATGACCTCCGTCAGAGCCTTGTCGGCGGCCTTCAGTTCAGCCACCTGGTCTTTCACCTTAGCAGCCTCATCGCGCTTGCCCTCTTTCATTAGTCCGCCAATCTGCTTGGAGAGGCGGTTCTGCTCGGCTTTATTGGCGTCGAGTTTCTGCTGCGACTCACGGCGAATCTTATCGTACTCCAGTACTTTCTCAATTGCCTCGCGGGCACCGGCGAAGTGTTTCTTCTCCAGTCCCTTAATTACCTTTTCAGTGTCCTCACTGATTTGCTTTAGTGTAAGCATAACCGATGATTTTTTATTATGTTGTTTTTATTATTTTTTCTTTCCCGAACTCTTCGTATCCGAATTCGACTTTTTCTTGTTCGTCGTCGACGATTTCTTCTCTTTCGTCGACGATTTCTTCACGTCTTTAGCAGGTTTCTTGTCCGTGCTCTCCGATTTCTTTTCGGTAGCGGCGGAGGATTTCTTCCCAATAGCGCTCACTCCGTCGGCCTGCTTTATAAGCCTTATGGCCGTGATATGCCCCGACCCGTCAATCTTGGCCTGAATATTATACCCGGCCTGGACATTATTGCCTGACGTGTAGTTAACCGACAAGCGGGCCGGCATTGTCAGTGAGTATTTTGCTGAGGCTCCGTTGCCAACCTTCGTAACCTTAGCAGCATCGGCATCATCGACATGCCAGTTAAGGCGCTCGGCGTTTTTGTAAATAATTGCCATATAGTTCACGGCCTCACTGTTGTCGACCGACGATTTCTCGTTAAAGAATTCGAGATGCGACGCGAAACAGTTCTTGACCCTGTCGGCATTATGCGCATTGATGGCTACGAGGAAAGAGCGTATGGCACTGACAGCCTTCCGCTTATCATCGCCTGATGCCGGCATGTCCATAGTCATCTTAACCGAGTCGACAGCTTCGGGCGCATGCCGGCCGTTCTGGTGCAACGACAGATAATTGGCAAAATCATGGGTCTGCAGAGCAGCTTTCCAGTCGAGTTCGTCAATCATCGCCATAGCCTCCTGCCGGTGCTCCGACTTCGGGTTCTGAGCGAGATACTGACGCAGCGCATTGGCGTCGTTCGACGATTTTACTTTCTCCCATTCGGGGTCTGAAGCCGCGATAGCGTTCAGCAGGGCCATCACTGAGTCGCGATGTTCCTGCGGTGCATCACTGTAGGTGTCAAGATACGATTTAAGGATATTCGGATCCCTGCTCTCTATAGCCTGCAGATACTCACTGTTTTCATTGTCCTGCTTGGCGTTACTGTACAGAAAAAGAACTACAAGACAGATAACAGCAGCTACGATGAGCGAAATTATCAGAGACCGACGGTTGACCTTTGAAGTACCAGTGGGCTTTTTGGGGCCATCACCAGCCTTATTGCTGTCTAAAGGATGTGCCTCAGCCATGCCGCTGTCGGTCAGCGGACGCACCGGCTCTTTGTCACCGCTCGTGGCATTCGTCAGGGGCACAGCGCTTATAGGCTCTTCGTCAGCAGAGTCACCGGGCATCACGGGTTCGGCCGAAACCTCTTGCGTTTTCTGTCGACTCGCCTCCTCGGCAATCTCATTCTCTTCCTCAGCGATGGCCTGCTCCTCAGCAAGAGCATCCTCACTGCTGTCGGCCGAAGACGGCTCATGTGCGACAGACGACCTGCTGTCATTACCCGTGGCAAGCAAACTATGATGACAGTTGGGACAGATGCCATCACTGATGAAGTGAATCTCGCCGCAATTAGGGCAGCGGACAATCTTCCCTGCTATCTCCACTCCGCAGCTCGGACATACCGGAGCCTTGTCGGAAATCTGATGACCACATTCAGGACATTTGATTATCATGGTGCTTAATTATATTATTCGATTCTCAAAAATTTTTCATCCCACCGACTTCAATGTCGGAATCTTATCTCCCTCATACTATGTCGGCCCATAAGACGCGACTTGTCGACGTAGCCAGTGACTCCATTGATGCGTCCTTTCGATGTGTACTGCCACGCAAAGACATCGCGCCCGTCACGGAGCACCGGTTTCTGACTGTTATACTTGGCAATGAAGAGTTTATATCCTCCCAACTGATTGGTCAGATAACTATTGTAGAAACTCTCATAGGTGTATATAAGAGGTTTCTGCCTGTACTCCCTCTCGAGCAGACGCAGAAATTTATGGAGCGAGTCGCAGAGCTCGGCACGGCCCAGTCCTCCGGTCGTCTCGATATCGACCATCGGCACGAGGTCCTGATCCTGTGGACGGCACTGGGTGCGGAAGTTGCGCACTTGCTCAGCCTGTGGCTTCGTGGGACGGTAGAAGTGGTAGGAACCGACCTTCAGCCCATAACGGCGCGCCAGGGTAATGTTCTCAAGATAGCGCCTGTCGATATTATCACCACCCTCACTGGCCTTGAGGTATACATAGTACATCTTACTGTTGGCACCTACTGTCTCCCACCACACGTTGCCCTGATAATGGCTCATATCAAGGCCGTGGATATGGTTGCAGGTATCCTCACATTGTATGTAATACTGCGCACTTGAACTGAGCGCGCAGGACACGAATAATATTATAGCTGAAAATATTCTTCTAATGTTCGTTTTCATAATTTGCAAAGGTACTGCAAAATGCAGACAAAACAAAATAAAAAAACATTTTTTAAGTTGAAGATTTACAGCTCTTTCATTTAATTATTGACTGTCAGGGCATAATGGACGCAAAATATAAGCTTATCTCGAGGAAGCTTATTTGCTGCAATTTCCTGATTACCAACAAATTAACCGCTACCTAAAGATAATGGATTAGGATTAGGTACTTCCCATATATCTCTCATGTTGAAAGCCTCTTGGCGAATTCTATGGATGCATAGATTAATCAATGGCATGACGCTCTATCAGCCATCCTCATGACTCCGTAACAGCAACGCTACAACAAACCAATATTGAAATATATTTACACGATTCTCAAACGTATCATTTGGGCTTCCCAAACGGCCCATTTCAGCTCGCCAAATGGACCGTTTCGCGTCCTAAAACGAACCGTTTTACAACGCAAAATAGCATGTATTAGTAACCGCCTGAGAATCAATGATGTACAGAGAAGAATCAAGGAACTGTAAAATACGAATTACTTTTACATTATATTTCACTATTCTAATGTTGCTCCTTGCTTCAACAAAGTTGGTGTTTGCCATTGAAGAACCTTATTGAGGACACGTGCATTGATGTCGCCACAACCCCCAAAAAGATTAAGCACACCACAAAAAACATGAGATATGGCTTTGAAAATTGACACGACCCTTTCAAATATGTTTTCATTTGTGTCATTTTAGTTTTTTTAATTCATTTAGTCACACATAGTATATCATTATTACTATCTTTGCAATAGCTAAACTAAAAGGCTGATAAATCAAGAACAAAACTAATCAATAAATCAATGGAAAAGACATGGAGATGGTTTGGCAAGAACGACAAGATTACTCTTGCCATGCTGAAACAAATCGGAGTTGAAGGCATCGTTACAGCTCTTCACGATGTCCCGCTCGGGGAGGTGTGGACACGCGAGAAAATTCACGATCTTAAAACGTATATCGAGGGCTATGGTATGCGCTGGTCTGTTGTCGAGTCGCTGCCGGTGACGGAAACAATAAAATATGGTGGTCCTGACCGCGACAGCCAGATTGAAATTTACAAGCAGAGTCTGCGCAACCTCGCTGCTGAGGGAATTCACACCGTATGCTACAATTTCATGCCGGTACTCGACTGGGCTCGCACCGATCTGCTTCATCTCAACCCCAACGGCACCTACAACCTCTACTTCAGTATCCCGGAGTTCGCCTATTTCGACATCTATATCCTAAAACGTGACGGCGCGCGCGACGACTGGGCGAAGTTCCAGGTGCTCGGTCCCGACGGCAAACCCAACGGACGCGACATTCTCAAGGAGGTCGACAAACTACGTGAGACGATGACTCCCGAGGCTGAGCACCAGCTTGTCGAGAATATTGTCATTAAGACTCAGGGATTTGTCAGCGGCAACTTCCGTGAGGGCGATGAGCATCCTATAGAGCTCTTCCGTCAGCTCCTCGCATTATATAAAGGTATCGGCCGCGATGAACTGCGGGCCAACATGAAGTACTTCCTCGAGGCAATTATGCCGGTGTGCAACGAGTGCAGCATGTATATGTGTGTCCATCCCGACGATCCTCCATTCCAGATTCTCGGATTGCCGCGCATCGTAACAAGCGATGCCGATATCGACTGGTTCCTCCATGCCGTCGACGATCCCCACAACGGTCTCACTTTCTGCGCTGGAAGTCTGTCGGCAGGGGCTCAGAACAACGTCGTGGAACTGGCACGCAAGTACGCTTCACGCACATGGTTTGTGCACCTGCGCTCATGCCACGTTTTCGACAACGGCGATTTCACCGAAGCAAGCCATCTCGGTGGACGTGCCGATATTATCGAACTGGCACGAATCTTCGAAAAGGAAGAGATGAGACGAGCCGAAGATCCCGTTATCGAGCATCTCCCGATGCGTGTTGACCATGGAATGACAATGCTCGGCGACGAGGCCAGAGGCTACAACGCAGGATACTCTTTCCTCGGACGTATGTTCGCGATGGGACAGGTACAGGGAATCATAGCTACCGTAGACCGTGAGTTGGGAAAGCCGTTCCATCAGCCTGGATTCTTTGATTAACGAAAACCGGTAACTGCCTTATGGAAAGCATAATATAGTTACATCATGAATATATAGAATAAGCATTCCTTTGGGCACATAATATAACTTACACATAGAAAAAAATGAAACTTACAGACATACTGAAAAAAGATTTCAATAGGGCAGAGTGGGAGACCAAAGGCTATGAACTTCCTAAGTTCGACATTGCCGCAGTACGTCAGAAGACGCATGATAATCCCACATGGGTACACTTTGGTGGCGGAAACATCTTCCGCGCCTTTCCGGCTGCCATATTGCAGGACGTGCTGAACACCGGAAAATACGACCGTGGTGTTATCGTGGCCGAGACATTCGACTATGAGGTCATCGACAAAGCCTACCGTCCCTACGACAACCTGTCGCTGCTGGTAAGCCTGCAGTCGGCGGGAACAGTAGAGAAGAAAGTAATAGCATCGGTCACTGAATCGCTGAAAGCCGACATGCAATCAGACGACTGGAGCCGTCTCGTCGAGATATTCCGCAATCCCTCACTTGAGATGATTTCCTTCACTATCACCGAGAAAGGCTACAGTTACGACGATGCCGATTTGGCCCGTGGCATGGAGCCCGTCTTCGCAATGGGCAAGGTGTGTGCTCTTCTTTACGAGCGTTTCAAGGCCGGACAACTGCCGTTAACCGTTCAGAGCATGGACAACTGCTCCCACAATGGCGATAAGGTGAAAGCCGGGGTTATGGCCTATGCGGGGAGGTGGGCCAGCGATGGCCTGGTGCCTGCGGCCTTTCTGGACTATCTCAAAGATGAGAGCAAGATAACCTTCCCTTGGTCGATGATAGACAAAATTACGCCACGTCCACATGAGAAAGTCAAGGAGTTGCTCGCTGCCGACGGTTTTGACGACAACAACTATATTGAGACTGCCCGTCACACTTTCACAGCACCATTCGTCAACTCAGAGGAGACACAGTATCTCGTCGTCGAGGATCACTACACCAACGGGCGTCCGCCACTCAATCTCGGCGGAGTCATCTACACTACGCGCGACACCGTAGACAAGGTGGAGACAATGAAAGTCACTACCTGCCTTAATCCGCTCCATACGGCTATGGCTATCTTCGGTTGTCTGTTAGGATACGACCTCATTTCTGCCGAGATTCGTGATGAAGACATTAGGGCTCTCGTACAGAAAATAGGATATATCGAGGCTATGCCAGTAGTCACCGACCCCGGAATCCTCAATCCATACGAGTTTATCGGTGCATTCATCAACAAACGGCTGCCAAATCCGTTTATGCCCGACACTCCACAGCGTATTGCAAGCGACACAAGTCAGAAACTGTCCATCCGCTTTGGCGAGACTATAAAGAAGTATATCGCACGACATCTCGACATGTCAAATCTTGTACTCATCCCTCTCGTCCTCGCCGCTTATTCCCGTTATCTGAAAGGCATCGATGATGAGGGCAACGCCTTCGCGCCATCTCCCGATCCCATGCTTGAAGAGTTGCAGACCATCGTAGCTCCACTGAAGGTGGGCAGCAGCGATAACGACTTCAGCTGTCTGAGGAATCTTTACAGTCGCAAGGACATCTTCGGAGTCGATCTCTATGAGGCCGGACTCGGTGGTCGTATTGAGGAAATGGTCCGTGAACTTTTCGCCGGAAAGGGCGCTGTAAGGGCTACACTGCACAAGTATGCTCTCGCGAGATAAACGAACAACCGAATAGTTAAAAAGGCTGACTCTATCGTAGAGCCAGCCTTTTTAATTCAAATTGGATTTCCTACTTCAACTTAAACTTCATATCGTCAAGCCAAACACCTAAATCATGAAGTAGTTGGTCATGATATTTAAACTTTAACTTAAAGCCAAATCCATGGCCTCCGTCATTATATTCAATTATCCTCACAGGGACTTTTTTACGCTTCAGTGCCTTATAATACGCCACAGCATTCGATGCCGGTGGAACCGCTTTGTCGTTCTTGGCATAAAAGATGATTGCCGGTGGAGTGACACCTTCCTCCACATGACGTTCATTAGAGTACTCTTTAAGTGCAGCCCTGTTGGTCGAATCCTTACCAAGGAAACATTTCAAGGAGCCCTTATGCGTCTTACCAACAAACGTTATAACTGGATAAAAAAGAATCTGAAAGTCAGGACGCACCCCAGCGGCGGCGTGGGTAGCCACCGTCGATGCCAGATGTCCACCAGCCGACGATCCCATAATACCTACACCTTTGGGGTTGATATTCCACACCATTGCGCTGTCCCGTACCATCTTTATCGCTGCCTCAGCATCTGAGATTGGCCTACTGCGGTCGCCATCGGGCAGACGGTAGATAAGTGTAAAGTAGGCCATACCATGCGACGTGAAGTATGAAGCCCAGTCGGTACCCTCATGGGCAACGGCGAGATGAGAATAGCCACCACCCGGCAGTGCTACTACAGCCGGTACTGGACCGCTTGTGGAACTCGGGAAATAAGCATACATATAGGCTCCACCATTGCCGACGTTGTAAGTTTTCGATTTGACTTCAGCACTGGAAGTATCAGCTTTTACAGCATTTCGGTCAACTTGCGAGTCTACAGACAGCGATTGAGCTGAAGCCGCAGTACACAATGCCGTCAGCAAGACAGATAGAAAGAGATTAGATTTTTTCATACAAGTTTGTTTTTGATTTGTCTTTTAGTGGTGCAAAAATACTATTTTTTATCGGAATCTACAAGTTATATTTATCAGAAACTTTCTCGGTTCGAAGTGCAAAAATACTATTTTTTATCTGAAACTACAAGACATGTGGCATTTAATCTTTCACGCAGTATGCTTGCGATTGTAGATTACGCTAACATTCTCAGCGTTCATAGTTTAACAAATTTTAAGCTTCGACGGGAAAAATCATGACCATTTTAATGTTATCAGTAACATAGATTCATGTTACTGGTAACACCGACCGATAACATGAGATTCCAATCCCGTCCTATTCTTTACAATTCTTTCCAATCGAAGCGATTCAACATTAGCTCATTAAACCCTATGGTAACATCTTGTTTTTCAAGTACTTCAACTAATTGTTAATCGGTTAGAAACAAAAAAACTCTCCAATATCGGAGAGTTTGTAAACATTATTGGTGACTCGCATGGGGTTCGAACCCATGACCCCAACATTAAAAGTGTTGTGCTCTACCAACTGAGCTAGCGAGTCTAAGCCAGACTTAGCTTCTGAAAGGGAATCCTTTTCTTGTTAAGCGAGTGCAAAGGTACAACATTTTTCCGTCTTTCCCAAATAAAATCAAGACTTTTTCATCTTTTGACGGAAATTTTATTCTTTGGCGGGTGAAAGAGTCCGGCTTACCAGCCTACTCATTATATAAAAAACATCTTATGCCATCGAGAGAACAGATGAATCCATGTGAACCTCAACATAACATCTATATCAAACGAACAAGGATCTTGATTTCTCAACAGTATACGAAACATATGTGTTTATATTTCGCGCACATGCATGTAACTCTGACTATGACGCCATACTCTGCCGGTGGGTCTTCACTCCCAACACTCAATATTTTCCTGAATTTCAGACATCTGAGAGCGATGAAACTCGGGACTCTTTACGCCATTCCGCTTCTGATGCTGATAATCGGTGAGGAGGGAAAAGACCTGATGGCGGAGGCGAACGATAGCCACAATATTGACAATTGTCACACAACCCATGAACAGGTCACCGATGCTCCACACCAGATCGAGGGAGGCGATAGCACCGAAAAAGACCATCACGGCACCGTTCATTATCCGCAGCAGAAAGAGCCAACGGCGGTCGGAGGTAAGGAACTTCACGTTCATCTCACCATAGGTGTAGTTTCCGATGATACTGCTGAAGGCAAACATCAGTATTGCCAGTGCCACGAAGATGGTGCCCACCGACCCCACCTCGTGCTGGAGGGCTGACTGGGTGAGCTGGATTCCGTTAAGACTCGTATTAGTGAAGACACCACTGATGAGAATGATGAAGGCTGTGCAAGAGCAGACCAGCAGCGTGTCGGTGAATACGCCAAGAGCCTGAACGAGACCCTGTTTTACCGGATGCGTGACATCAGCCGAGGCGGCAATGTTTGGGGCCGAGCCTTCACCGGCCTCATTGGAAAAGAGACCCCGTTTGATGCCGTTCATCATCGTGATACCTATAGATCCTCCAGCGAACTGTTGCAGACCGAAAGCATTCTCAACAATCAGTTTAATAACTTTAGGTATAAGACTGATATTCATACCAATGACTACTACCGCGAGAATGAAATAAAGCACAGCCATGACAGGAACGAGAATGCTGCTGACCTTGGCTATGCGCTGAATGCCCCCAAAGACACATGCCGTGGAGAGGACAACGAGAATGATGCCCATAGCCCAAGCCGGAATGCCGAAAGCATAATTCATCGCACCACAGATGGTATTACTCTGAATACTGATGTAAGCCAGACAGAAGGTCATGGTGATGAGAACGGCGAAGAGTCGTGCAAACCGCGTAGAATGGAGACCATATTTAATATAATAGGCTGGACCGCCAATATATGTGCCTTTGCCATGCCGTTTGTAGAGTTGCGCAAGAGTCGACTCAGCGAACGCCGTGGCCGCTCCGAGCAATGCTATTGTCCACATCCAGAACACAGCACCTGGGCCGCCGACGGCAATAGCTGTAGCTACACCAGCAAGATTGCCCGTGCCAACCCTCGAGGCTATGCTCACTGCGAAAGCCTCAAAAGATGAGATATGCTTGCTGCCGTCCTTTTTAGTACCGTCGCCGAGAAGCCGAATCATCTCCGGCAACATACGGATCTGTACGAATCGCGTCTTAAACGAGAACAACAGTGCACAGCCAATGAGCAGTGCCAATACGATGTAGGTCCACAGAATGTTGTTGACACTTGTCAATGACTGATTGAGAAATCCGTCGGCTGAAAATATTCCTTCCATAATCTTTTTTTGTCAGACCCTATAGTCCCCGCATTATTTCTGTTATCAAAGCAGCTTCCAAAGGCAGTGCTGATAGCTAATCCGCCGAAATTCAACAGCCCCAAGTAATCAGTGAACGCATCAATAGCACAACCACCGAGGAGTTACAGACATATACCTTTGACCATGTTGCTCCCTCGCTTGTCATTGCCGGAATTGCTATTGCTACATCCATTGAGATTCACAATGCAGTTGTCTGCCGATTACTAAATCGGCGTTAGAGCTATACTTTCTTCTATTTTCGATGCAAAAGTACAAATAATTTTTATAAAAATGAACAATTCTAATACAAAAAGACTCAAAATACTAAATAATTTACAGTTTCATCCGTTCTTGTTCAACTTACATTCTGCTATCTCAATGCATATATTTGTTGACGAAAGAGCTTACGCAACGGGCATATTCTCCGGGATGCTTGTCGTAGCTGCGGGCATGACGTGCGTCGGTAGCCACCCAAAGGCATTTTGGAGCGGGCTTAGCTTTGTAGAGCTCATAGACCATTGCCGTCGGAACGAACGTGTCGTGGTCGCCATGAATAAGCAGCATCGGTCTTTGGCATTTTGCCACCTGCCGTATTGGAGATGCCTGACCGAATGACCATCCGTAACGCAACCGACAGAGTGCTGACGTGGAATACATCAGTGGGAAATCGGGTAGGGCGAACCGCTCCTTCAACTGAAGGCTAAATTCATCCCATGCACTGGTATATCCACAGTCCTCTACAAAACAGCGCACATTATAAGGTAATGGATCACCCGACAGGCACATAACCGTGGCGGCACCCATCGACACCCCATGGACGACGATATTTGGGACCATCCGCTTACCCTCAGCCTTTTCACAGCCAAAGATATCCGTAGCTACAGCTATCCATTGCCTCACGTCGTTGCGGTCCTTCCAGCCCATCTGCTGCTCCTCACCATCGCTACGCCCGTTGCCGTGGAGGTCGGGGAGCATGATCCCGTAGCCCATCTTATAGTATATATGCGCTATCGGCAGCATCGAGATGTAATCGTCGGTATATCCATGAACGAGCACGGCAACCTTATGATTGAACTTTTTCCTGTTGTTTGGCCATAGATAGACGGCATGGTGGCGGTCACCGTCGGCGGCAATGACGAATGTGTCTCTCAGTGCGTGGGACGCTCGAAGACTATCGAGCCACAGGCTGTCGCCGGGACAACGGTGCTTCATCAGTTTCCACATATATGCCTCATTGCGTCCCTTGTTGTGCGATGGCAGTAGCGAATAGCTGAGCATATAGAAACTACCTCCCACCACAATGATGACGAACAGCACAATGATGGCCAATAATGGTTTAAGTAATTTCTTCATCTACCTCTCTATTACATTCATTAAGAAGTACTTATACAGTGGAGCAACCATCATTGCCTGATGAAATTCACCTTGCATCAGCATGTCGAAGACTTCCTTCTTCGATTTGAGCAGAACCTCCAAGTCCTCCGTGGCATCAAGATGCTGCCCTTCGGTCTTGGTCACCCCCTCAGCCAAAAAGCAGTGGCAGCGGTTGTTCATCGTACTGGAGTTTGGCGCTATGGTCATCAATTCAGTCCACACCCCTCCGGTAAACCCAGTCTCCTCAGCCAACTCGCGCTGAGCGGCGGCCAACGGCTGTTCGCCTTTCTCGATGACTCCGGCCGGAATCTCCGATGAAATCTCACCAATGGCTTGTCGCCACTGCCGCTCAATAATCATCTGTCCGTCGTCGGTAATGGCTACCATATTAACCCAGTCAGGGTACTCAAGCACATAATATTCGTCATAAACGTTGCCGTTTGGCAGTTCGACAGAGTCGCGACGGGCAGTAAGCCACGGCCGCCGCACTATATATTCGCTCGACAGCGTCCGCCATGCCTTTATTTCATTCTTTTCATTCGTCATTCTCTTTTCGTCTTATAAAAATCATAAGATTTTGCCGTCAACGCTCATATTGGTCACATCATCAGTGACGATAGCCTCCCGCCCGTCAGGGCGAAGGAGCGAGAAAACGACATTACGCAACACCAGACCATCAACGTGGCGGGCATATAGGCCATAGGCCGGCGTAGGTCCCGCCCACCGCGGTTCAGGATAATTCGTTCCCTGCTCCCTATAAACTTTACCCAAAGTCCAAGGTTTGCCACCGCCTCTATATTCTATTCTTATGTCGCTCAAGGAGATATTGCGCAGCGGATGCTGTGGCATTCCGGTACAGATTATTCCACACAGACTGTCACAGTCGAGCGCACACACATTATTTATTGATATATTGCCGCCATAGCTGACATCAGTCCGTTCCTTAGGTCCTCGGTTGCGGCATCCCGTGGTGATGTAAATGGGGTAGTGGTGGACGTGATTCATGGTTATATTGCTGACCGTGATATTCTCCATCCGCCCCTGGTCGACCTCTTCGAAAGCCAATCCTGAGGAATACTCCATTGTGCATCCCGTAATAGTGATGTTGCGGTAGCCACCATTGCTCTCCGTTCCAAGCTTTATTCGTCCGCACACCCAATTGACCGCCTCGGGTATTTTCTCACCCGACAGCAGTGTGCCGAGCTTATAACCGGTCACGGTACAGCCATAGATATTGATATTTTCGGAAGCCACAGGTCTTTGCAGAGCGTAGCTCGACTTAATGACTAAGGCATCGTCGTTGGGGGTATTGATGAGGCATCCGCTAACATTGACAAACCGGCAGCAGTCGATGTCGATTCCATCGCGGTTGGTGTCGATGGTCACATTATTTATATATCCCCTCTCACACCCCGTGATGATTATCGCGAAATGGCCGCCTTTAGTTATGGTAATGCCCTCGATGGCAATATTCTTACAGTTCTTCAGGGCTATAGCCTTGTCGGCCTGACCTATGCTTCCGCCCTGAACAATCCCGGCTTTCTCGGTATCTCTCTTCGTCAGAGCACTGCCGTCGATGATTCCCCGACCGGTTACGGCCACATTCACCTTTCCGTCGGCCCATATCAACGAGTTATGAAAGAACGTGTGACCACCGTCCTGATATTGCGGTCCGTCGAAAACCTCACTTTCGTCATACGCCGCCCTGTCGGCCGTAGCCACGATGCGCGCACCAGCCTCGAGCCGCAATTCGATATTATTGTCGAGATGAATGCTCCCACAAAGATACGTTCCGGCGGGCAATATCACCGTGCCACCACCTTGCTCCTCAGCCTTGGCGATTGCAATGTTTATATATTTGGAATCCAAGCACTTGCCGTCGCCCTTAGCTCCGTAGTCGCGCACGTTGTAGGTGGCGGCTCTGCAGAGAACAGCTGTCAGCAGACAGATAAGTATAAGAGATACTTTCTTCATGTCGGGTTTCGTTAGCAAACATCACTGCTCAGGCTGAAGGGTAATGACCTCGTCGGGAACATCATCGGAGTCGATAATGATATTTGATGTCTTGAGCCGCTTCACATTTTTAATATCTCTCATAACGTCAGCGATAGATTCCTGAACATCGTAGCCGGTGGAACCCTCCCGGAAGTGCATGAGAACCGTCAGACATGGATGTTTGAGATGCTTGATAATCTCAGCGGCCTCCTTCGAGTTGATGGTGAAATAGCCCGCACATGGCATAAGCACGACGTCGGCACGCGAGAGCTGAGCATATTCGTCCTCATCAGGCAGACGACCAATATCGCCAAGATGTGCTATTGTCAAATCTGGCATCGTGATGAAAGTGATATCCGACAGTCCGCGGTGGGTACCATTATGATGGTCGTGGGGTACGGTAATCTTTCTGATGTCGAAATTCAGCTTTCTGCCAGAGGTTTTCACTCTGTGGGCAGCATTATGGTCGCCGTGGCTATGCGAACAGCTCACGGCATCGGCAGTCAAGTCACTGGGCAACTGGAGTCCGGGCACGCTCCCGTTCTCATAAGGATCAAAGACTATTGACGAGCCACAGGCCTCAACTTTGAAGCAACTGTGACCATAGTAAGTAATGACAGCTTTCGACATAGTGCTAAATTTTAGGATTTAAGTAATTCGAGATTCTACATACAAAGATACAAAATTTTTCGGCCAAATCCAAATTTTTATTTAACTTTCTTATTTCAACTCTCTGTATCAGACAGTTACAAAGGCAGAAAAATCTACGCTTTACAACTAAATGACGGCAACCCCTCACCGATTGCCCGTTCTCCCACCGGTTCAGGCAACATCAGCGATGGTGGAGTTAATGGCAAAATAGTTTTGGCAAATGAAAACAAAATCGTACTTTTGCACGTCAATTATTATTTTCAGAAAAACGGAAAGGCGATAAATGACAACAATAAGAAGGGTCCGCAAGACCGACGACAAGAGCATGGCCAAAATTATCCGCTGCGTGTTCGACGAGTTCGACATGCCGAAGACGCACACCGTCTATGATGATCCCGACACCAACCGCCAGTATGAGCTGTTCCGCGACGAGCCATTGTCGGTGCTATGGGTGGCCGAGGCCGACGGCAAGGTGATAGGAACGTGCGGAGTGTATCCCACAGCCGGACTGCCAAAGGGATGGTGCGAGATTGTTAAATTCTACGTTGACTCTAACGCACGCGGTAAAGGCGTTGGCAATCAGCTATTTGCGAAGGCTCTTTCAAGTGCTCGCTGTCTCGGTTATACCACAGCCTATCTCGAAACTTTCCCGCAGTTCAGCGGTGCGGTGAGGATGTATGAGCGTTATGGTTTTGAGGCTTTAGACCATCAGATTGGCAACTCCGGCCATACTGCCACAAGCATCTGGATGAGCAAAAAGCTCTGCGAGGCTGACTTCGCCGATGCCGACATGGAATGGGAGGTGCTCTCGACGCAGAATATCATCCACCGACCACATCTCGACGCTTACTGTGAGCGGGTGAAACTGCCGAACGGAAAGATTTACGACGAGTTCTATCATCTGCATTTTGCGCCCGTAGTTTGCATCGTTGCCGAGACTCCCGACGGCAAGCTGATTATGGAACGGCAGTACCGCCACGCCGTCAGGGAGGTGCTCACCGAGATTCCTGCAGGAATCGTTGAGGACGGCGAGGATCCGCTGACGGCCGCCAAGAGGGAGCTCAGCGAGGAGACCGGTTATGGCTCCGACGACTGGCAGCCGCTGTCGGTGGAATATGCTCAGGGCGGTGTGCAGGACAATAAGATGTACAGTTTCCTCGCTCGCAACGCCATTCCCGTCGGCGACCGCCATCTTGACAGCACCGAGGACATCAGCGTTCACCTCATAGACAAAGAGGAGGTGTTAGGAATGCTCATCCGCGGCGACATCAGTCAGGCACCGCTGTCGCCGGCACTGTGGAAGTATTTTGCGCTCTACACCGACTTACTGAGATAAACAAGACATTAAAGAATAATATATAGCTATGACTTTAGAACAGATTTTGGAGCATCGCCGTGCGGTGCGCAAGTATGATAAGGACAAGGAGCTAGACACAGAGAAGGTCAAGGAGTGCATCCGCCTGGCCACACTCGCCCCCACGAGCTCGAATATGCAACTCTGGGAGGCCTACCACATCACCGACCCCGACAAGCTGAGGTTGATGGCTGAGGCCTGTCTCGGTCAGGGCAGCGCCCGCAGCTGCAAGCAGATGGTCGTATTCGTCACGCGGCAGGACAAGTGGAAGGCTCATGCCAAGGCAGTTCTCGAAGCCAATATCGCGGAGATTCAAAGGAACAGTCCTGAAGACCGTAAGGCCCACCGCATAGACTTGCAGAAGAAGTACTATGCCAAGCTCATGCCACTGTCATATAAGCGGTGTTTCGGGTTGTTGGGACTGGTAAGGAAAATCGTGGCACAGACTGTCGGACTCTTCCGTGCCATACCCCGCCAGGTTACTGAGGCCGACATGCGGACGGTGGTTCACAAGAGCTGCGCGCTCGCCGTTCAGACGTTCATGCTTTCCATGAGCGAACAGGGCTATGACACCTGTCCCTTAGAGGGTTTCGACAGTTTGCGCGTGAAGCGTGCCCTCGGTCTGCCCCACGATTGCGGCATCAACATGGTCATCACCTGCGGAGTGCGCACGGAGGGTGGTGTCAGAGGTGAGCGCTACCGTCTGCCGTTCGGCGAGTTCTACCATCAGGTATGACAGCTACCGCGCTGACAGCTGCGTTTGGCACATATCTTGCTGATGACTGACATTGGTAATCAAACAATAGATTTCACGAAACAAGAAGAAAGGAAAACGAAAATGGAGAACAACAGTCAGACAGCTCCAACGAACAAGACCAAAGAGTATGAGCGCTTGTTCCATGCCGACCTCCACAACTACCTGACGAGCATCGGACTCGTCGACAAGCACTTCCCTGAGGCTCCCGATATCGAGGAGCGGTGGGCGAAAATCGGCGAGAGCTATATGCCCGACGGCATACGGGAGTTCAACGGCTATCCCACAGCAGCCCTCGGATGGATGATGTATGTCGGCATGGCTGTGGCCAAATACTGGGACCTCGACTGGGACCTCTACGGAAAAGTCGACGACCTCTACAGATACCTGCGCGACCGAATAGGGTATGACGACATGGACACTTACATCAGCGAGAAGGTGCTGCTGCTCGACGAGAAGGGTGTCGGCGACCTCAGAAAGGTCATCGGCGAGTGCGCCTCACGAACCTACAACACCCTGTTGCACCTCGGAGCGGAGCCCGGTTCTGCCGACGCGTTCTATGCTTTCATTGCCGCACTGCACATCATGTACCTCATGGGGAGCGCCATGCAACTGAAGGCTATGGGCTATCACATGACTAAGATTCAGTGATAGAGGAGGGCGGAAACAGAGGACAAAGTTGTAAAAATAATTCAAACAAAAGCACTATATAATCCCTCCTCTGTCACCCATTGATAATCAGCGACTTACAAAACGGCCCGTTTTGCATTCTAAAACAGGCCGTTTCATCGTCTAAAACGGTCCGTTTCAGAAGCCGAAACGGACCGTTTTGCATTTCCATACTGACTACTGAAAACAGCACTGTAAGAAAAACGGAGAATTCAACCCTGCTGTAAATAAGAATGACAGGATTTCTTTATTACGGAAAAGTTGCAGTATCTTTGTATCCGACAAAATACTAAGCTAATGAAGCGACTTGCATGTCATATATCGAAATCCACAATAGAGGAACTGCGTTCCGTTCCCTGGCCCGGCGACGGGAGAGCGAAAGCCGCAGCAACGATGCTGGAGCGACAGGTCAGAAGAGCTGGAGCCAGTCGTCGAAGTGTTCGTTTCGGAATACAGTCCAGCCCACCGTCTGCCGTGCCGAGGCACAGTTGTCGGGGAGATCGTCTATATATAATGTGTCGGCGGGATTGATACCTGTCTGTCTGACGACTTCCTTGTAAATCTCAGGGTCGGGCTTTTCGAGGTGCATCCGCTGCGAAAGGAACAGCCTGTCGAAATAATCGTCGACGCCATGACCAGCGTAGGGGAAGAGATTAGCGACACAATAGTCCCAGTGGATGTCAATGGTGTTGCTGAGAAGGAATACCTTCTTGCCCTCTTTCCGCAGACGGAGAAGAATCTCCTTCTTCCTATCGGGAATTTCGACGAGCATCGCGTTGGCGGCATCGACTATCTGACGGTCGGTGACGGGCAGTCCCGACAAAGATCGAATAGAGTCGCAAAATTGTGAAGTACTGATGAGACCAAGCCCAAGATTGTGCATAAGCTCGTGACCTTCAGGATGTTTCGCTGCATCGAGAAACTCGCCGAGACCAAGGGCAGCGAAGGCTTTCATGCATCCGTCGCTATCGAGACGCACAAGGACATCACCTAAGTCGAAAATAATATTGCTGTATTCTTTATTCATAACGATATGTTCTTTCCGACATCAAAGGTATAAAGAAAAACTGAAATAGTACATCACAAATTGCATTTTCCTGCATCATGGCTGGAAAGGAAACTTATAACTCATTATCACATAGGGTATTAACAATGACAAAGATTATAATCGTAAACCGACATCTCTTCCGTGGTGGATATTATGCCATAACGCTCTTCGGAGTGGTCTTTGCCCGTCGGGAGCTCACGGCAAAGGAAATAAATCATGAGCGCATCCATGCCGCCCAACAGCGCGAGCTGCTCTATCTGCCGTTCTTCGTCTGGTATCTCGTGGAATGGCTTTTCCACCTCGCGAAATTCCGCCGGTGGACAACAGCCTACTACCATGTCAGATTCGAGAGGGAGGCCTACGAACACGAGAGCGACCTGCATTATCTTGAGTCCCGGCACCACTACAATTTCTTACGGAGTTAGTTTGAGATATCCAAAGGCCAATCAATTGAATCACAATATATTGGGAGTAATTATTCGATTATATCTTTAATTGCTTTCAACGATATATTTTCCATATTGAGAATGTAAAAAAAGATACTCTAAACGACTGATCTCCACCTTGAAACCTATCGTTTAGAGTATCTATATTATAAGCTTATAGATAGTAATCTATAGCTTTGATGGCGTATTTTTGGCGTTTAAAGCGCAGTATACGCGGCGTTTACCGTTTCCAGAATCTCGCAGTGATATCCTCGAACGAGCCGTCGGGCCTTCGCCGAAACATCCGTTGGTTTGTCGTCGGCGACTTCAACGGTCCGAGATGGCGGATGTACGGTCCCACCTTTATATAGTCGAAATTCTGTCGGTCGACATCCGGCGACACCACCGTCCGCCCCGTATACCACGCCGTTTTAAGGTTGGGGTAGCGGGTATGGACATACAGCGCCAGACGGTCGACGGCTGACGGGTCGTTGTCGCCGCCCATAAAGCTGACGCAGGTGATGGCGTTGGCCCCATCGGAGGCAATGAGCATATCGAGAGCCTCGACCGTAAGAGGTTGTCCGGTGTCGGTCCAGAGATACTGACTGTGGCAGCCCGGACAATGACACGGACAGAGCGACAAGTTGATGGCCAACGTTGTCTCGTCGGGAACCTCCTGAAAAACGATGTCAGTATTTACGTATTTTAGCATATCACTTCACCGTTACCGTCTTCGGTTTCGCCATTTCGGCCGCCTTAGCCTCTGCCTTGTCGAGGTCGTCCTGCGTTGTGCCGACGGTGTACTTCTCCTTTGTAGCGTAATAACGGCGGTGAGCTTCCTCTTGACGGGCCATGGAGAAATTGCTGACACGCTTGAGATAGCCGATGACACGGGTGAGGTAGTCGACATTCTTAGAGTGGCATACAGGGCACTCATGGAGATAGCGCTTGTCGATATGGCCACAATCGTTGCATACGGTGTTGGGAATGTTGAAGGTGAAGTAGTTGCATCCTTCCTGAGCAGCCACCCTAAGGAGCTGCCGGTACTGCGCCTTCGAGAGGTGTTCCTCAAGATTCATGTGCAGGGCCGAGCCGCCGGTGAGATGTTCGATATACGGTGCGCCATGCAACTTGAACTTATCAAGGATTGTAAGTGAGTCATCCTCAACAACATAGAAGTATGAGTTATAGCAGTCACGAGGTACAAAATATCCATCCTCACGGTCCCATTTGGCATGCTTGACACCCACATTTTCGGCGGGAATCATCTCACAGTTGAACATCACATCCTTGGTCCGGTAAGCCTTATTGTATTTCTCAACAAGACCGAGCACGCCTTGGACGAAGTGGAGATAGTCGTCGTTAGGAGTAATCTTCAGCCCCATGAACTCGGCAGCCTCAACGAGTCCGTTAATCCCGATGGTGAGATACTGACGGCTCATGTTTATGTATCCGGCATCGAAAAGGGGGAGCATGTGGTTCTTCTGCAACTGCTTCAGATTCTCGTTGTACGCAAGCTGCACTTTATGACAGAGGTCAATGACTCCGGAGAGATACTCCTTATAGTCAAGTTTATGGTTTACAGCATATTGTATGCATCTGTTCAAGTTTATGGTGAGCACCGATTTCGAGCCTGTCGACACGCCACCGGCACCGAGGGTATAGCTGAATCCATTGTCCTGAATCTCGTTGCGCAAGCGGCAGCATGACGACAGCGAATCGGCGTTATCGCTCATATAGGTGAAGAATGAATGGCCCTCGGAGTACATCTCGGCGGCAAAGTCGCCCCATTCCTTGTCCTTGCAGTCGCCGTCCTCGGTGAGCAGGGCCATCGTCTCCACCGGGAAGGTTAGCACGGTGCGGGTGCGTTCCTTATTAAACCACTTCATGAAACGCTTCTGAAGCCAGTTCAGTCCGTCCCAGTCAGGACGCGTTCCGTCGGGGAAGAAGAAATTGCCGAAGAGGCTCTCGAAGTAGTATTTGTCGTAGTATGATATGTTCCAGAACACTGCCTGGAAGTTACGGGCACCCGTCGGCTGGTTGAGCGAGTAGACGATTTGCTCAAAATAGTCGGTAATAACCTTGTCGAGTGTGCGGTGACGCAGGCTGAGATCGACAACTTCATCGGGGTGTTTCCAGTAGTCTTTGCCGTATTCCTTCTCTATGAAGTAGTTCATGTACATGAGAAACTCCGGTGTTGCGCAAGCGCCGGCGAGCATAGAGCTGACTATAAAGACCATATTGATGAATCCGCCGCAGAACGACTTGAGGTTCGTTGGGGCCGTAGAATTGCCGCCGATCGACGTAGTGCCGCCGATAAGCCACGGATACATGGTGATGGAAGCGCAGTAGTTGGCGAGGTTTGTCTCGTCGTTCTTATATATAAAATGGTGGTTGAGCTTGTCGAGATACTCGTCGGCAAGGGCCTTGCCGTACATCTTCTTTATGCGCTCGGTGAGCAAACGGCGGTTCAGACGGATAAAACCGCGCTTTGGCAGTTCGCCGATGAGCGTCGCAATATTCTTATGCTCCACATTGGCATTGGCATCGAACTTCGATCCTGTGGCCGCATTGTCGGCATCCATATAATCGGTGAGGAACTTCATCTGTTGCACAGCCTCACGGTCTTCGGTATGTTCCTGACGGTAAATGATAAAACTTTTTGCCACCTTATAGTATCCCTCACGCATCAGTGCCTCCTCAACCTCATTCTGGATATCCTCAACGGTGATGTCGTTATGGATATTAAGATGAGACAGGATTTTGGAGATGGCTCCGAGGTCGGCAGGCTGTTTCACACTGTCGAACGCCTTGAGGATAGCGTTCATAATCTTGTCGAGAGAGAATTGCTCTCTCGATCCATCGCGCTTGGTAATGGTGAAGTTCTTGATTTCCATGTTAGTTTTAAGTTATTTTTTTGCGACTAATTCCGATAAAAGATATTACGAGTTGTACGTTTTGGACAACTTTATTTATTTTTTAATCGGAAAAGTTTTCCATTTCGTTCTACTTTCTCGCTGCAAAGATATATAAAAATCCATTACGTTGATACAGAAAATGGATATTTTTTTTGTTAATTTTCAGTAAGGTAGAGTAGCGGTCACACCATAAATTATTGGCTGCCACGATGTAACGAGTCAGCACTTAAAGTAAGTCAACATAAGTATGCGGAGTCGCATAGGGCACTTACTTAGTATCGCTCACCATAAGCCAGACAATCTTATCGGGAAACCGCAGTTGAACGCGGTCGCCTTCTTTTGCGAGGATGTAGCCCCGTTCACCGGGTTTTACTACATACACGCGTCCTTCATTTATCTGACGGAGTAACGACGTGTCGCGCCGTGCAGTATTGAGATTACGCGGCAGCACGTCGAGAAGGTCGGGGTCGGTGGAGCCCAGGCACGTGCATGTGACTGTGAAGTGCGTCTGTCCTGGGATTGTATCGACGGGCTCGGTGGCCGGAGCCTTAGTCCCCGAGGGAACGTTCATCTCCACCTTGCTGACGGGAGGTGCCGGAGCCGGTACCGACTGCTCCTTTTTCTGTCCGCAAGCGGAAAGGACTGACGCAACCAAAAGGACTATATATAAATAATGTATCTTCATGTTACTTTGATTATATCGTATTTACTTAATATTCAATGGATGCCCACAGCAGTCTACTCCGGCAACTGCGAATAGCGGTGATGGCCGCGGAGATAATATTCTTTGAGGATACTGAAACTGCGACGGCCGTCGGGAAGAAAGGTCATACCGAGCTCCGAAGCCTCAGTATGCGACTTCTCGATATCCTTCTTTAATTTTACCCTGTCAGCATCGAAATTCTTCCGCCACTTCTTAAACGCCTTTCGTGCTTGAAATATAGCACGGAAATCAGCCAAGTTATGGTTGATGAGGAGAGTCTCGAAAGCTGCGAGATAATCGAGGAACCATCTCACCCTCATCACCTTCTTCAACTCGTTGTCGGGCAGATTCTTATAGAGCATTGTCAGATTGTTGCGGAAATTGAGGAATGTCTTCTTCGAATTCGTCTTTGGCAGGGTTCCTCCGCCGAGATGATAGACCTCGCTTTCGGGGAAACAATATATGCGTTTGCCCATCTGATGGAGTCGCCAGCAGAGGTCAATCTCCTCGTTGTGAGCGAAGAAACGCCCGTCGAGGCCTCCCGCTTTCCAGTAGTCGGACGACCGTATGAGCAGACAAGCCCCTGTGGCCCATAGCACTTCCTGAGCATTATTGTACTGTCCGTTATCGTCCTCGACAGTATCGAAGATGCGTCCGCGGCAGAAAGGATAGCCATAGCGGTCGATATAACCGCCCGATGCACCGGCATATTCGAAGGCATCGTTGTCGGTCATAGACAGCAATTTCGGCTGACAAGCCGCAATCTCGGGATGAACATCCATCTCCTCAACGAGTGACGTGAGCCAGTGGTGGGTGACCTTCACGTCGGAGTTCAGCAGAACGTAGTAGTCGGCGTCAACTTGCCGGAGTGCCTTGTTGTAGCCCTCAGCAAATCCAAAGTTATGGTCGAGAACCAGGATCCTGACCATAGGATAATTCTTCTTCAGCCATTCTACGGAGTCATCGGTGGAAGCATTGTCGGCAACGAAGATCTGCGCCTCGTCGCGACTGTACTCTATCACGTTGGGCAGGTACTTCTCAAGCATCTTCCTTCCGTTCCAATTGAGAATCACTATTGCTGTTTTCATTGTGAAGAGAAATATATTTTTCTTTAATTATCTGACCATCAAGCCGTTTCACCGGCAATTAATGATTTTGTCCCTTAACCATCAGAACCGTCAAATCGGCATTGAAAGGGCCCAAGATCATTGAAGATCAAGCCATTATAGTGGCATTGAAAGTTTTATATTCTTGACCATCAGAGCCGTTCCATCAGCATTGAAGCCGCCGAGTTCAACCTCTGCGATGGTATTGTCATAATCGTCGTGAACCTTGTCGGCGGGGAGTTCCACACGTATGTAGTTGCGTGTAAACCCGTGGACGGCATGTCCTTCTTGCGCTCTCTCGAAGAGAACCTCGGCCTTACGGCCTATATGTTGGGCGTAGAAATCGTGTGTTTTCTCGTCCGACAGCTCTATGAGCTTACGGGCGCGCCGTTTCCGTTCCGCCATATCGACAACATAAGGAATGCGCAGGGCTGCTGTTCCCGGTCGCTCACTATAGGGGAAGACGTGGAGTTTGGTCACCGGCAGAGCAGCAAGGAAATCGTATGTCTGCTGGAAATGCTCCGGATGCTCACCCCGGCAGCCGACCATGACATCAACACCAATAAAGGCATCGGGCATCACCTCTTTTATATAGTTCACCTTATGGGCGAAGAGTGCGGCGTCGTAGCGCCTGTGCATAAGTTTCAGAACGGTGTCAGAACCGCTCTGAAGCGGTATGTGAAAATGGGGCATGAAAGCCCGACTGTGCGCACAATAATCGATAAGCTCATCAGAGAGCAGGTCAGGCTCGATACTCGAGATTCGATAGCGCTCAATTCCCTCTACGCCGTCGAGGGCTTTTACGAGGTCGATGAACGTCTCATGGGTCGTCTCTCCGAAATCACCGATATTTACTCCTGTGATGACTATCTCCTTTCCGCCTTCAGCAGCGGCCTTACGGGCTTGATCGACGAGGGTGCTGATGGGCGGGTTACGCGACAATCCGCGGGCGTAGGGGATGGTACAGTAAGTGCAGAAGTAGCTGCATCCGTCCTGAACTTTCAGAAAATAGCGCGTGCGGTTGCCTCTTGCGCACGACGGCTGGAACGTCCGAATCATTCCAACGGGCTTCTTGGCATCGTCCGTTTGACCTGCAAAAACATTCTCTATCTCAGCCCCGTGACTGAAAACCTCAGGATTCAAGACCTCCTCCTTCACCGCGTCAACGACTCGCTCGACAAGATTGACCTTCTCGTTGGAGCCGAGGACGAGGCTCACACCCGGCATCGCAGCAATCTCCCTGGCCTCGAGCTGAGCGTAGCATCCGGTGACAACGACAAAGGCACCTGGGTTTTCGCGCACCATTCTATGGATTATCTGACGGCACTTGTGATTGGCCTCACCCGTGACCGAGCAGGTATTAATGAGACAGATGTCGGCTTTTTCACCCTCAGCGGCATCGGTGACGCCGAGGTTCATGAAGCCACTTCTGAAAGAACTCGTCTCCGAGAAGTTGAGTTTGCATCCGAGTGTATAATAGCGAGCGGTCTTACCGCCTAATAATCTATCTTCCAATGTATTATATCTTTTATTTAAAGTATCGCCTTATTGTACTATAGAGCCCTGCTGAAGGCTCTGCCATCTGTCAGTTGCCGTTGAAAACGACGAGCTCAGCCATAAGATTCCTATCCTCAACGCCTATGTTATAGATTTCGAGCATGAAGGCATCAATATCGAAAACATCCCTGATATCCTTGTCGGGAGCCATTTCGAGAAACTTTCGGAAGGCTTTCCGTGCTTCACCGAAATGTTCCTCCGCCCACAGCGAATAGCCGAAATTAAGATAATCCTCGGCTACTTTGATTCCGCCATCAATCCCGCTGTCGTCGTCAGATGTCAGCCGACGGTATATAGTTTCGGCCTCAGCGGCCTCATGCTGTTGCATCATGAGCCACGCTTTTGCCCTCAGCACGTCACGGTCATTAGGATAACGATAGTCGGCCTCATAGATAACTTTTGCGGCATCGCTTGTTCTATCTAATTCCATAAGAGCCAATGCTCTATGGACGAGATACGACTTATTGCCTGGGTCGAGCTGCAGCAGTTTGTCGTAGGTTTGCTCCGCGATATCGAAATCAGAGCTTGCCGTTGCCGCACGAGCCAGTCCCTTGAGAGCCATTTCACTGTCGGGCGACTTCTGGAGTGCTGACTGATAGAGTCTTATGGCCTTCGAAGGGTTTTTGAAATGCATCTCCACACTCGCCGAGAGCAACATAAAAGTGAATGTCGCTGACTGCGTGGAGTTGAAGCATGGCAGCAGAGAGCGCAGCTCGTTGAACCTTTTATGGTCGTGGAGGAATACGGCGAGTGCCGGAAAATGTTTCTGTACAGGTGTGCCATAGAATATTGCCGACGTGAAAAATAAGAAATTTTCGTCGTCGAAGATTCTAACGAGGTCGTGTCGTTGTGGATACAGCCGGAAGAATCGGTATAGATCCTGCAAATACAAGCGGCGGATAAAAGCCGGAGAGTCTTCGTCCGACTTCTCCAATCCTGTGCCGACGACTCCTCCTGCACTAAGAGCCTCGCGCATATTCGCCGGAATCGAGTTGAAGACGTGACTAAAAGCGAAGACCATAGAGTACTTATCGGAGTTGCAGAAGGGTGTGTGCGCAAAAATGCTCTCGAGCATATCACTCATCTCTTTCTGCTGCATAGCTCTCATAACGTCGGGTTGCTCGAAGCTGAAGGGCAGGAACCAGTTGGCGGCAGCATTGAAAAACGAGAACCTTTTCATGTGTGAGAATCCACCAAAATAGATATCCGTACCGTTCTTCTGCATATCGGCAACCTTATGAACAGTATCCTCCACTTTCTCGGCATCCTCATCATCGGCTTCGGGATTGAGGATATCGCGCATCTTGTCGTCGGGTTTCTCTTCAATGATTCCCAAGCCATTGATACGGAAGCGCATATTATCCTTCAGCGTCGGCATTATCTCGTCGACAATCTTCAGGTTGTCCTTCTCGGTGTTGACACAGAAAATGAGCTGTTTTTGCAGTTCGAGGAGCTCGCGCGACGCACCCGGCAATAGCGTTATCTCAGCTACATCTTCCCTCAAATCGGGGTATATATTAAGCACATCATCGTTTCTCCACGAGAAGACGAAAGCCACGAGAGCCCGCTGCCGCAGGGTTTCATCGGCAGCGTCCTTGTAAACGGCCATCGTCGTCTTGAACTTATTGACATCGAACTGATTCATGGCACTGATCATGATTGCCGACATTATCAGTTCCCTGTCAGCAATATCGATTGTCGGCGACAGCAACAGCGACGTCCAGAAGTTGCGGTCGCCGTCGCTCCACTGGCACGATACAATTATGGCAGCGAAGAGACGCTCGATGAATGTCTGATGACGGGCGACGATATCCTCCTTTTTCTGACCGTTGTCGCCGTCGCCACCGAGGGAGAGCATGGCCATATCTGACACGTAAGTCTCAAGAACCGTACGCACGAACGACGGCGACATATTAATATGTGCGGCCTTGCTGAACTGAGAGATATAGAATCCCACATTCTTGCAACGCCATGATATGTCGAGATCGGCTGCCACACGGTAGGTCCGGCACAGCAGATTCTCGTAGAGGTCCATGCGCTGAGAGTCGTCGGCATCGTTGTCCATATAGTGGAGCATCATCCTGAAGGCATTGTCAATCTCCTCAACCTCAGACCTGTCGACAAGACTTGGGTGCTCGGCGAAGATTGGCTTCAACTTGTCTAAAGCCTCCGACAGTCTGCTATGTAGGACATCGGAGATAATGTCATGAATGGTATCCTGTATCATTGTATCTTCACTCTTGGTGTATGTTTCTGGAATGTTATCTTCTCGGCTGCGAGGATATCGGCACGTGCCGCGCCGCCTGTAGAGGGGAATGTCACCTTTGGCAGTCGGCTGATGGTCTTGTCGTCGACACCCATATACTTCTTTATCAGAGCCTTATAGTATTTAAGTCCATGTGTATTGATGAGCTTCACAGCCTTGTCGTAGGCGGTCTTCACGGCCTCGAGTTGCCGTTCGCGCTGGCTCGCATCATCGTTGATGGTCGGTAGAAAGACTATGACTCCGAAGTTGCGGCCCTCATCATCGCTCTTGGCCAGTGCCACATTGCCAGCGCCTAAGGCTGCCGTGGCCTGTGGCTCGGGGAGCCAAGCGGCATCCATCTCATCGTTGAGAATCATCTGCTTGCGCAGGTTGACATCATTAATCTGAACAGAAAAGATGATGTCATCAGTCTTGGCACGCTTCCGCGCTATCGTTGTCAGCCAGTCGGTAGCCGAGAATCGCGACATCGCAACCATGTGATTTGCAAGGCTTTTCAGTGATGTTATCTTGTTGTGCTTATCGCCGACGAGAGTCCACTGGAGCGGAGTGACGGCTATGGCGCGCATCTGAACCCTATGAGTCCGACGGAGAACCACAGCGCGCACGAGCTCGGTGGCTCCAGCCTGCACACTGCCACCGACGAAGGCTGTATCAATATCGATATGAGCATTGAACGGTTTGAGCCGCAAGTCGACTTTAGTACTGTCGTAGAGCATGCTGTCCTTCATGAGGAAGAACGGCAGACAGTCGAGAGTGGGGGTCACAGCCACCTTAAATGCAGCCTGTTCCTCGGCACGTGCCTTGGCCTGAGCAGCCCGCCGCGCGGCCTTATTTTCGCCGCCGCCCTTACCACATGAGCTCATGAAGAGGGCTGCGCTACCGAGGAGAATTATTATTAATGAACGAATATTCATACAGTCACAATTTTCTACAAAGTTACATATTTCTTTTGTAACTGCCAAATTAAATGTAACGAAATAACAATAAGAAAGAAAAAGGGTTGGCATGGTAATTGCTGATAAGACAATGTAGACAAAATGTGACATATTTTCACTAAAAAGGATAGATTATGAAAGAGATTTTAAACATTGCGCTCGTAGCGCACGACTCCCGCAAGAAGGAGCTGATTGACTGGGTGAGATACAATTCGAGTTTGCTCTCGAAACATAACCTCTATGCCACGGGAACCACCGGCAAGCTGATTAGTGAACTTTCCATAGCCACTGAGGGTGAGGACGGCAAGGAGACTCTCGCCACACCTTTCAAAGGCAAGGTGACACGACTGCTGTCGGGACCTCTCGGCGGTGACCAGCAGATAGGTGCAATGATTGCCGAGGGAAAGATTGACATGCTAATATTCTTCTGCGACAACCTCGCCGTACAAGGCCATCAGAATGATGTTTCGGCACTGAGCCGGCTGGCATCGCTCTACAATATCGCTTACGCCACCGACCGCACGACGGCCGATATGCTGCTGACATCGACCCTCCTTGGCGATGAGACTTATCAGCGCATAATACCGGACTGCATTCAGAAGTATGCTGAGAGGAAACTGCAATAAGTTCCTCCATTAGGGATTATAACGGTGAAAGACGAGGACAATAAACTGCAACAGGGGGAAACTAATGTAAAAATAATTCAAACATTACACAATCTTGTCGCGTCCTCGTAATCATCTGAATAACAACCAATTACAATACATGCCATTTTGCGTTCCAAAACGGCCTGTTTTGAAGCGCAAAACGGTTCATTTCAGCTTGCGAAATGGACCGTTTTAGACGACAAAATGGCATATATGGGAACGGGTGTAAATATTTTTCTGAATAGAAAACCTAATCTGCAACAATTCTATTAATATGATAACGGTAGAAGAAATGCCACCAAAGAATCCATGAGATGTGGGCAAAGACAGTGTATTGTGGGAACTCGAAAGCAAAGCGCATATTCTTCACAATACTATAAAATGCATTAAGAATGGGATTATCTGATTCCATTCCGGCGAACCTCTCGTCGAATTTGCCGAAGTTACCGCCCTTCATCACCTCACGGAGAATCATCTTTCCGACTCTCTTATCAGATGCCATCGGCAGTAACGAGGGTGAAAGTCCGAGGACATCGGAGAGAATGAACATCAGTCCGCGGGCAAACTTCTCCATTCCGAGCCGTCGGACTACAGCTGCATACTCTCGTTTCTCATCTTCGGTTATTCCCCGTTTCAAGAGATAGTAGTAGTCGATGACATGGCGGAGGCCGATACCCTCGGAGAGAAAATGCTTAAAGACATGCGACAACTGGAAGATGCGGTTGAAGGAGTCGGTAGGGACACAAATCCGTCCGAGATTATCGGGGAGACTGACAATGTTAACCACTTGATTGGCAGCCTCCTGCTCGAAGAACTTCTGAAGTCGGGCATTGTAGATGAAATTCTCCGTGAACGACGGGCGGAAATGCATCTCCACTGGTGTCGAGCCGTCGTCGGTGAGCTCAGCATGATGATATTGGAGTTTACAATTGGGATCGATGCGCCGGCAGAGTCTCATAATATCCTCTACGGTCTCGCCATCGTTGGGCACAATCCACTGATCGATGTCACCGGAGGCGCGCATGTAGGGGTCAGGATACATAAGAGCGTTGCCCTGACCTTTGAGGATACAACTGCGGTGACCATAGCGGCGATAGACAAATTCGGTGACTCTGAAGGCATCGGCATAGGCCTCCTTATTGCTTTCCACTATCATGGCATTCTCCGTTCCAATCTGTGCAAGCACCTGAGGAGTGGGGTGGGGATCGTTCCTCTTCAACCTTTTGATGCCATGAAACAGCACCCCTACAATGCCCTGCTTATGCCCCAAATCGTAGAGCCGCTGCCAGTTGATGGCTGAGGCCGACTGCGGCAGTGGGGCATCGTCGTCAAGACAGAATCGAAGGAAATCGAAGAATACTGAGTTATCCATTATCGTGGTTGAGAAATCGGTGGGTTTGCAGGAGAATAATATTCTATATAATAATGTCCATTTTCACGTCGTTGTCGTCGACGGGGACAGCCGGGAACTTCTGGAACGGAAAGCACACACCTATTTTATATGCATCGGGGACAAGAGCGAGGAACCGGTCGTAGTAGCCTTTGCCACGTCCGAGGCGGTTGCCGTCGGCATCAAAGGCCATACCGGGAACCACTACGACATCAATAGACTGATAATCGGTGAAGGGAGTCCCTACCGGCTCCATGATGTTCAGCGACCCACGGCGCAAGTCTTCGGGACCGTTGTACCGACGGATTTCCATCTCCGAATCGCTGATGACGACGGGCAGGAGCACTTTCTTTCCTTCGGCCACAAGTTCATCTACGGCACCGTGAGTGAATACTTCATCGTCGAGGGAATAATACAGAAGTATTGTCCTTGCGCTCTTCACCTCAGGCAGTGCCAAGAGTCGGGCTATGACATCGTCCGACATGTCGCGGAGTTCCTTGGCTGAGAAGGTTTTCTTCAGGGCTCTTACCTGCTTTCGCAATGATTTCTTGTCCATCATTTCCTATTATTGTCGTTTTTTTGTCGTGGCTATAGAAACTATAGAAAACTATGAAACTATAGATGCTATAGAAGCTATAGAATCTACAACAAAGCTACAGAGGCCGCAGATGCGCAAGCAACCACAGCCTCCATAAGTCTATCTCTTTTGCTGCGTCGGTGCAGGCCGCTTAGGGAAAGCCCCTGTCTTGAACACTCTGATAGCGGCGAGCACAGTCGGGTCATTGGCGTTGATATATTCGTTCCAAGCCTGCTCATCGAGGAGATTATAGATTATCCTTCCGTCGAGGAACTGCTCGAGCAGACTATGCGATTTCATTATCATCAGATTGCGGCGGCGCATGCCGTTGTTGGCGGCAAAATCGGCGAACTTCTCCACGAGATTCTGTTTCTTCAGATAATCGGCGAGAGGCTGCATCTCAGTAAACTCCTTCAGATTCTGCCGGTTCTGGTCGGTGTAGGTGAAGGCATACTGGAGCATGAGTCCGCTCATGAGAGCCTGCTTATAATAAGATGTGAAATTCGTTGTATCCTCAGGGACGAACACGTCGGGCATGATGCCGCCACCGCCATAGACAGTGCGGCCGAGGACGGTGTGATAAGCCGGTCCCGACTGCTTGATGCTGTCCTGCGAGAAGAACTCTCCATGCTGGTATCTGTTCAGCAAGTCGGCCTCATAATCGGCGTCATCACCGGGCTGATAAGGTTTCTGAATGCAGCGGCCCGAAGGAGTATAGTAGCGGGCTACGGTGAGCCGGATCATACTACCGTCGGGGAATCCAATCTGCTGCTGTACAAGGCCCTTACCGAAGGAGCGGCGCCCGACAATAGTGGCACGGTCGTTGTCCTGCATGGCTCCGGAGAATATCTCTGACGATGATGCCGATCCCTCGTTGATGAGCACGACGAGCGGCAGATTCTGGAAGTTGCCGCGACCGTCACTCTTATAGTCGGTGCGCGGACTCTTACGGCCCTGCGTGTAGACGATAAGACGGTCCTTGGGCAGAAACTCGTTGGCCATATTGACCGCAGCCTGCAGATAGCCGCCACCATTGTCGCGAAGGTCGATGACGAGACCTTTCATGCCCTGAGCATTGAGTTGGGCGAGCGACGAGAGCATCTCGGTGTAAGTAGCCTCACCGAAACTCTTGATGCGCATGTACCCGATGGTATCGTTGAGCATGTAAGTGGCTGTGATACTCTTAGTTACGATGTTGTCGCGGGTGATAGTGAAATTCTTCATTCCCCCTTCACCGTACCGCATTACGCCGACGCTGACTTTCGTTCCCTTCGGACCCATAAGGCGGTGGGCAGCCTCCTCGTTGGTAACCTGAGTGCCGACGAAAGGCTTGCCGTCGATGGCCACAATCTTGTCGCCGGCCAAGAGTCCGGCTTTCTCGGCGGGACCATTCTTGATTACGTTCTGCACCTGTATAGTGTCCTGCCGGATGACGAATTCGATGCCGATACCCGAGAACGAACTCTTGAGGTCGTTGTTGGCAGTCTCGACATCCTTGGCGCTGATATACACCGAGTGAGGATCGAGTTCGGCAAGAATCTGCGGAATGGCTTTCTCGACGAGGTCGTTGATATTGACGGAATCAACATACTGGTCGTCGATGATATGCAGTAGATTGCTCAACCGGCTGCTGCCGTTGTTGATGATGTTCAGACGGTTGCCCGAGAAATGGTTGGCGTAGAACGAGCCGATAAAGATACCGACTATGACGCACACCGCCATAATGAGGGGCATAAACCGCTTGTTATTTCTGTTGTTCATTGTCATCATTGTCATTGATGTTTTCGTCGGGATTGAGGTAAACAGTTTCGATCTTCGCTCTCTTGAGGAGGTCGATACCATCGGAGAGCCGATACTTCTCGCCGTAGACGACACGCTTGATACCGGCCTGGATAATGAGCTTGGCGCACTCTATACACGGCGATGCAGTGACGTAGAGCGTGGAGCCGTCGGAGTTGTTGCCGCTCCTGGCGAGTTTCGTTATGGCATTGGCCTCGGCATGGAGGACATAGGGCTTGGTGACGTTATTCTCATCCTCGCAGACATTCTCAAAACCGCTCGGAGTACCATTGTAGCCGTCGGAGATAATCATCTTGTCCTTGACGACGAGGGCCCCCACCTTCCGCCTCACGCAGTAGCTGTTCTCAGCCCATATACGGGCCATGCGCAGATAGCGGTAGTCGAGGAGGAGCTGCTTGTGCTCCCTGTGCTTCTTCTCGTCATTTGAACCTTGAGTATTCATCAGCTTAAAAATTTATTATCTGTTCCAATACCGCCCGGAATCGTCTCCATCCGGATTATTTATCGTCACCTTTCTTAATGCCGTCGCGTTCGAGGAGGGCGTCGATAGTAGGCTCCTGACCACGGAAACGCTTGTAGAGAACCATCGGATGCTCGGTACCGCCACGCGAGAGGATATTGTCGCGGAACGACTGTGCCGTCTTCCGGTCAAAGATTCCGTTCTTCTTGAACACGCTGAAGACATCGGCATCAAGCACCTCAGCCCACTTATAGCTGTAGTAGCCTGCTGCGTAGCCTCCCGCCATGATGTGGGAGAACTGGGTCGTCATGCAGGTATCGGGCAACTGCTTGGTAATGATGGCCTTAGCCCATGCTTTCTTCTCAAACTCCATGAGATTGGCAGTGAACGGCTCTGTGAGCGTATAGTAGGCCATATCGAGGAGACCAAAGCTCACCTGCCTCAGACATGCCGACGCAGCATTAAAGTTGCGGCTGGCCACAACCTTGTCGATAAGCTCGTCGGGCATCGGCTCACCGGTTTTATAATGGAAAGCAAAAGTATGGAGGAAGTCCTTTTCGACGGCGTAGTTCTCCATAAACTGCGACGGCATCTCAACGAAATCCCACCAAACGTTTGTTCCCGAAAGACTCTCAAAGCGGGTGTTGGCGAACATGCCGTGGAGCGAATGTCCGAACTCGTGGAGGAAGGTCTCGACCTCACTGAGGTTGAGCAGTGCCGGCTTGTCGGCTGTCGGCCGCGAGAGATTCATCACAAGGCTGACATGTGGCCGCACATTAGTACCGTCGCGCTCTATCCACTGGCCCTGGTACTCGGTCATCCAAGCACCGTCCTGCTTACCCTTACGCGGATGGAAATCGACGTAGAGAAGGGCGAGATAGGAGCCGTCGGCATCCGACACCTCATAAGTGCGGACATCGGGATTATACACCGGAATATCGTTCCTTTCCTTGAACGTAATGCCATAAAGCCGTGTGGCTAAGCCGAATACACCTTTTATAACGTTACTCACCTCAAGATAAGGGCGGAGCATCTCAGGGTCGAGGTCGAACCTTTCGAGTTTCAGCTTGTGCGAATAATATGAGCTGTCCCACGGCATCACCTCGAAGTCGTCGCCCTCGAGTTTTCTGGCCAGTGCCTGGATGTCAGCCTGCTCCTTCAAGGCCGTAGGCTTATAGTTTTCGATGAGGTCATCGAGGAGTTTATAAACATTCTTCACGTTCGATGCCATACGGTATTTCATCACGTAGTCGGCATAAGTCTTATAGCCCAAGAGCTGAGCCATCTCCCTGCGGAGGTTGATGAGCCGCTTGCAGACCTCGATATTGCTGTTGCCATTGTCGTGTGTGCCCTGAGTGGCCCGCGCCATGTACATCTTCTTGCGGAGGTCGCGCTGCGATGAATACATCATGAATGGCACGTAGCTCGGAGCGTCGAGGGTGAACACCCATCCCTTCTCACCCCGTTCACGCGCCGTCTCAGCAGCAGTCTCGCGGACGGAATCGGGTAGTCCGTCGAGTTGGGCCTCGTCGGTGATATTGAGTTCGAAAGCCTTGTTCTCCTTCAAAAGATTCTGCGAGAAGGTGAGACTCAGCCTGCCGGCCTCCTCCGTGAGCTCCCGCAGCCGCTGCTTTCCATTCTCATCAAGGAGGGCACCGCTGCGCACAAAGCCGTCGTAGCTCTTCTCCAAGAGCATACTCTCCTCGGGAGTGAGCTCGCGGTGATGGTCGTGGACATACTTTATGCGGGCGAAGAGCTTGGGGTTCAGACTGACGTCGTTGGCATGGCGCGTGAGAATTGGACTCATCTTCTGAGCCAGAGCCTCGAGGTCGTCGTTGCTCTCAGCACTGAGCAGATTGAAGAATACCGTCGTCACGCGGTCGAGGAGATCGTAGTAGTGCTTACGGCCCTTTACCTCGTCCTCGGGGATAATCGTATTCTCGAACGTAGGCTCATCGGGATTATTAACAATGCGGTCGATACTCTCGTTGTCGCGGCGGATGCCTTCCATCATCGCCTCCTCATAATCGGCAAGCTCAATCCTGTCGAAGGGGACAGCATCGTGGGGAGTGCCGTAGGGATGGAGGAACGGATTTATATGATTCTTTGCTTTCTCTATATTTTTATCCATGATACTCATATTTTGTACAAAGTTAATATAAAAAAAGCAACTGGGGTCACCAATTGCTTACTTTTAACGTTTAATCGTCATCTTTTAACTGTAAAAGGGCATCGAGCCGCGGAATTTCAATCCTCTCACGGCCCAAGACAATCAATCCGGAGCGTTGCCATGAGTTGAGCTGTCGCGAAACTTTGATGCGGCTCTCATGGACCTCATCGGCTAAAACCTGCATCTTGATGCGGAAAACCTTACGTCCGGCAGGATAGAGACAGCGGATGCGGAAAAAGCGCTGCATGCGATGGAGGATAGTATCGGGGTACCGCTGCCACACGGTGGCCTCAAGTTTCTGAGCGTTGGTGGCCAGACGGTTCATGATATTGATGCGGACGATAAAGTACTTGTCGGCCAATTGGAGGACATCCGGCTTCGAGAGCATCAGCAGACTGCAATTGGTCAGCGACCGAATCTCACCGCTGTGGGTCTGCTCGAAACCGAACAGACGGTCGAGGCCCAACATCAGAGGACCATTGAGTTCCTCCATGACGCTGTAGCTGCCGTCGGCCGCACGGTGGCTGACCATCACTGAACCTCGGAGGACAAAGATTAGATGAGATGCCGGCGCACCCTCAGCGACAATAGTTTCATCGCGGCCGCGTTTGATGAAATTGAACTTCGAATGGGCCACAACATCACTTAAATCATCGTAGCTAAGTCCTTGAAGTAAAGGGAGGTTAAGTAATTTATCATATAGTGTCATTTTAGCTTTCTAAATTAATATTCAGAAGTCTAAATCGCATTACCGCCAGCACCATGAGACATCACTATGGGTAGCACCGCCGCAATCGAGTCGACAACCGCCGCCCCGGCACCCACCGACAGCCGATCACTGACCGTCGGCAATCTTATCCTTGAGTGCCGGCGAGAACCACACGTTCATCTTTCCGTTATTATCCGAGTAGATGAAGTAGGCCATAAGTTCGGGATGACGGTTGAGCACTTCCTTGGCTTTCTCCACACCGAGCACCATGAACGAGGTGGCATAAGCATCGGCAGTGGCGCAGTCGGAGGCAATAACCGTCGACGAGAGAAGGCTGTGCTGAACGGGGTAGCCGGTATGAGGGTCGATGGTATGAGCCAACTTCCGGCCACCGTCGATATAGAAGTTGCGATAGTTGCCGCTCGTGGCCATGGCCTTGTCGGTAACGTTGAGGATGGTTTGCAGTTCCTGGTTGTCCTGGAGGCTGTCGTCGGTGGGCTTCGTCAACCCAATCTTCCACGGAAGTTGCTTCTCGTTTTGTCCGCTCGTAACAACTTCACCGCCAATCTCGATCATAAAATTCTTGATGCCCTTCGACCTCAGATAGCGTGCCACGACATCACAGCCATAACCCTTGGCGATGGCTGAGCAGTCGAGTTGGATGCGGGGATCAGACTTCACGACATGACCGTCGCGCAAGCTGACTTTATGGAATCCCACAAACTGCATGAGGCTGTCGACACTCTCCTTGTCGGGACGATGAAACTGCTTAGTGCCAAAGCCCCACATATTAACTAACGGAGCAACGGTGATATCGAAAGCGCCACCGGTCTCTGACGACACTTTAGCAGCAAGATTGAAAACCTCAGTGAACATCTCGTCGACCTTAGGATTCTCATTGCGGTTGACTTTCGAAATGATAGAAGTCTTATTGAACGGCGACAACGAGTTGTCGACCTTCTGCAGTTCAGCCTCGATGTCCTGCTTAATGTCGCTATCATACTGATATGTAATGTTGTAGACCGTTCCGAACACCATTCCCTCGTCATGCTGATAGGGCATCGAACGGTGCTGCATAATAATCAGAACCGTCGCTATGATGAGGAAAGCGAGGAAAGCTGTCTGCCAAACTATTTTCTTCTTTGTCATTGTCGTCCGTTGTTTTTACGTATTGCTACAGAATTTATTTCTATCCCGCACAGCTAAAATTCAAACATCACATTGAACATTGCTCCTATCCGCGACGATCCTTTCTTGCCGTAACCGGGAACATAATACGGTTCGCCGGCATCGGGAATCTTCTGATGCAGCCGGGCCCTGTAGCGCACTGACCAACCGAGATGGATAAACTTCCACAGTGTGGCATCGATACCGGCCACAGCCTCGAACCATCCGTAGGAGCATTTCTGGTCGGTAGCCTCGTAGGTGTCCTTAGTCCTCCACACGGGATCGTCGATGACCAACGGGCCAATGTCATAATTAAAAGATGTATAGCCGTAGCGCGCTCCCACGAGCACTCTATAGAGGTCGTGCTTATTCTTCATGACGTTGAAGTCGATACCCACACGGCCGAAGGGGGCTCCGGTCTTATAGCGAATGCCCGTGGCATCGTCGGTTTTGTCGGCCGAGCCATATCCCACCTCGACGGTAGGAAAGTAGCGGTCCTTGAGGTTGCCGCGGACGATAAGCTCATACTGTCCGTAGTCGCCGACGGCCCTCATCACCGGACCTACGAGGTCGGTGCCCACAGCCACACCCCTGAAGAAGGGTATCGAGTCCTCCAGGGCCTTCTCCTCCGCCGTGCGCTGCCGCTTATGGAAACCATAGCGCTGCGCCAGCGTCTCCGTAGGAAGGAGCATGCTAATGGCTATGCAGACGAAGAATAAGATGTTGAATCGTTTGGTCATTGTTGACGTGGGTACTATTGATGATTATCGAGTCGATGACGTTGTGAGTTGTCGTCACCGACTGTATCTCGTGCCAGAACTGCGGTGAGCAGTCGACACTCTCGAAATGCGGTGTGTTCGTCTTAGCCACAGTCACCGTGTCGGCAACGGTCGACCCATCCTCCGGTGTGAAAGCGAAGATGTAGGAGTCGGCATCGCTGCCGTAGCTCATCGGCAACGACAGTGCCGTGACGGCCACACCGTTGGTGTAGAGGGCTGTGTCGGCACCGTTGACGATGGTGTAGACCGACAGCGTGTCGCTCTTCACCGTGTCGGGAACAGCCACATTCATTGCCACGACATTATCGATAGAGCAGTCGAGGCTCGTGCAGGCGGCCATCAGCATTATTCCGGCGATTGCCGACAGGACTATGGTCAGCAGTTTCATTTCTCTATCCTCAACAATTTCTCTATCTGATAGTCGTTGCGCTGCGGACTCGTCCGACTGATGAGATCACCGAGGAATCCGGCAAGGAAGAGCTGCAGACCCATGAGCATTCCGGTGAGGAAGATGAAGAACCAAGCCGAATCGGCCAATGGCCCGTATACGCCATTCGACAGGTCAACGACTTTCTCGATGCCCATAATCAGGAGAGCCAAGAAGCTGATGAAGAACATTATAGAGCCAAGGAATCCGAAGACGTGCATAGGTTTCTTGCCGTAGTGGGAGAGGAACCATAGCGTCAGCAGGTCAAGATAGCCGTTGAAGAAGCGGTTGATACCGAATTTGGAGTGGCCATACTTGCGGGCCTGATGGTGGACGACCTTCTCGCCAATCTTGTCGAAACCGGCATTCTTGGCCAGATAGGGGATATAGCGGTGCATCTCGCCGTAGACCTCGATATTCTTAACCACCTCACGGCGATAGGCTTTCAGTCCGCAGTTGAAGTCGTGGAGGTTGTGCACACCAGAAATCTTCCGCGCCGTGGCATTGAAGAGTTTCGTAGGAATGGTCTTCGACAACGGGTCGTAGCGTTTCTTCTTCCATCCCGAAACAAGGTCATAGCCCTCCTCGGTAATCATACGGTAGAGCTCGGGGATCTCGTCGGGAGAGTCCTGGAGGTCGGCATCCATGGTGATAACGACATTTCCCTGGGCGGCCTTGAAACCGCAATAGAGGGCAGGGCTCTTGCCGTAGTTGCGACGGAACTTTATTCCCTTGACGCAAGGATTCTTCTTCGACAGTTCCTCAATGACATTCCATGAGCCGTCGGTAGAACCGTCGTTGACAAATATTATCTCGTAAGTGAAATTATGCTCCGTCATGACACGCTGTATCCAGTCGTGTAGCTCGCGGAGACTTTCTTCCTCATTATAGAGGGGGATGACTACTGATATATCCATTTACTATATATAGTTATTTCTTCATAATGGCGGCGATGATAATGCTCCCGATTCCTCCGGCTATGCAAGCCATGATGAAGGAGTAGGAGGCCAGCGTCAGCGGCGAGAACATCTGCGCCAAAGCATCGTCAACCTGCTGCTGCGACAGTCCGTAGACCTTCAGCACCGGCTGCATCTCCGGCATCGACATCATGGCACGATAGGCACCAAGCAGCCGTCCGCCGTCGAGAAACTGCATGTAGAGCCATTGGCAAACGGCAAAGAAGAATCCTCCGCCAAGGAACACACGCAGGCAATAGGCAATAGCCATGGCGAACGTCATGTGGTCACCACGGGCTTCAACGCGGAATTTCCTGACCCTATAAGCCACAAAGAACGGCACCGCCAAGACAATGAGATTGCCTATAGCGCCTAAGAACGAGCCGCCAGCACCGATAACAGCACAGGCAAAACTCGCTGTCAGGAGTATACCGAGATATATGCTGTCGTAGCGCGCATAAGCACGCATCTGTATAATTTCTTCGAGTTGCATCTGTCAATTCAGTTTTTTCCGACTGCAAAATTAATAATTTATCTACAAACGACGCAGACTCTTCATCGATTTTTTCATTCCGAAAGCGAAAGAATTGTACAGGGGTGACGAGACAAAAGTCGGACAGATGCAAGGAGGTCATCCACAAACATCGGCCATTTTATTACAATGGACGTTTGCTGGGTAAGGGTAGGCAGGGGGAGAGCTGTTAGCAAGCGTCTGACATGCAGCAATGACTATTAATAGGATAACGCATTGATAATTAAAACGTTGCAGCCATCCATCGTTTCCTCTGGCTGCCTATAGCTCCCTATGATTACCTATATAGTGGCAGGGGTTATCCCTGTCCTATCAGCAGCAGACGAGAATAAAATAGATGCCCCGCAACCAATAGGACGGGGATAAGCCCCGCCCTACGTTGGATGAGTACTGCAAGCGTCTAATTATCAATTATTTGCATAACATTTCAAGAATGGCAACCGAGTACTGCGGTCGTCATAGTATCAATGGCTTGCATGCCAAACCGGCAATCCCCTGCGGCAACATCAGAACCGGTAGGACACCTGGATGTCGATGGTGTTGTAGTCGTGGTCGGCTGAACCGCGGTCATGAGTGTAGCAGTACTCGCCGCTGAGGAGGATATTCTTCGTGAACATATAGTCGAGTCCCACCTCATAATTGGTCTTCTGCAACGATGCGTCGCCCGACGGCTGATACATATCGTAGCGGGCCTTGGCGTGGAACTTGTTTTTTATCACCGGGGCAATGACGAGAGCATAGACACCCTGGGCCTTGTCGCCGTTGGTGTAGTTGATGTCGGCATTGTTCGACGAGGCCTCGTCAGCATCCTGATAGCGGTTCTTGAATCCGTAGCCGGTCTGATGGGCATACTCGGTGCGGAACGTCCAGTCGTCCTTCAGATATTCGGCCGAGAAAGCATAACGGCGCTGCTGCAGACTCCTCACGCCGCTGTGGGTAGAGCCGTCGGGGTCGGTCCAGGATCCCTTGCGGGCGTAGCTGCCGGTCCATCCGAACCAGCCAAGGCGCATGCCCTTGACAGGCATCACCCACACACCACCGATGACATTCTTCTGCTGGTCGACATCCTTGACGTTGATGCCCTGACCGTTGAACACGCCAATCTGATAGTGGAGGAGATTACGGCCGTTGGAGTTCTTGAGGAAGTCGCCCTGGAACTGCAATCCTATGTCACGGCCATTGCTTGAGTGGGAGCCGTCGCGGCCGGTGAAATTCGTCAGCTGAGTGATAATCTGCGAGTAGCTCATAAAGCCCTGATCGAGAGGATTCATAGGGTTCTCATAGCTAAACGGATTCTTAAACTGGCCCATCTTAATGCGCAGCCAGTCAAAGTGTTGCCACTCTACGAACAAGTCGACAACCTTAGGACTGCTGCCGAGGTTAGAGGTGTTGCCGTTGAACTGTATCTGAGCCTTCCAGTACCAGTCGCTCAGCACACGGCCATCGAGACTGATACGTGCCAAACGCAGGTTGAAACTGTTCGACTTGGCATTCTTCTTGTCGACATACTGATACTGGGTCATACCGTAGCCCGACAATTTTACGTTGTTTACCCATTTGGGTGTCTGTGCCCCGGCTGTCAGCGTCATGGCGGATAGGAGGAGTAAGGCTAAATACTTTCTCATATTAACTTTAGTTTTGGTTTCAGAATACAGATTCACGGTTTCGTCGTTATGAGGTGCTTACTCGGATAACCGATGCAAACTTATGAAAAATATTTTAAACCACCAAATATATGCCGCGAAAAAGCTATTTTCTTTTTCCTCGAAATTGTTTTCCCCTGTCAGCAACGCGGTAATGAGCTAACCTCCACCGGTTTTATCACAACACGTCAGACGAGAAAAGCATGTCGGCGGTAAGGTCCTCACACAGAAGTACTACCGCCCGACCGAGTCCTACTGCGACAGCAACGGCAAGACCCGGCAGCACATGTTGCTTGCTCTGGGCTATCTGACTGAACTTCCAACGTTTGAGCAGCGTGACATGTACATGGGATGCCTCAATGCACTGGTTCTCCGTGGTGAATATATAATAAAAGCAATACCGAAATATCTTTACATCATTCTAATACATATCATTTCGGCTTTCCAAACGGTCCGTTTCAGCTTGCGAAACAGACCGTTTCGCGTCCTAAAACGGACCGTTTTATAACACAAAATGGCATGTATTAGCAACCCATTGAAAATCAATGTTGTACAGAGGTCGCGCAACAGACGGAATAATATGAATTATCTTAACAACTCGTTATCGGTGTACTCTCTCCATGACCCTACTAAATGAAAAGAACTATAGCATCTACACCACGGCATGCAATGAGCATCTGTCAGAAGCAACCAATGCAACTATTATGCCATGTCAGTAAAAATTTAAATGAAAGAGCCGTATGAACAAGCAGATAGTAGCCACCAGCACAGCCAGTCTAAGCAACGGAGAAAAGATTGCAGTAAGAAAATGCAGCGAGCCGGAAGATGATTTACTACAGATATACGACACGCTCAAGGTAGACCATATTCCGATAAAGGCAAGAAAATTTGTGTGGACCCAAAATGCGGATATCAAAAAAAAAACGAGTCCTGGAAATCAGGGGGGTAGCTGAAATATAGCTGCAATGTGGGTTAGATTCGTCGGGGCTTGTATTATTTTCTCTGCCACTGACAGCCCCGACGGGCTTTGCGTTGGCAGAAAAAATCACACACGTGGCAGTAGGGTGGGGATAAAGTCAGACTGACATCCTATTCAAACCATTGATTATAAGCCTCTTGCAGCACTCCGCTACCTTAGGTGTGGGGGTTTATCCCCTCCCTCTCTGCTGCGGGGCATTTGCTTTGTATCTTGTCCGCTGTTGATAGGACGGGGATAAAACCCGCCACTACGGCGGATGAGTGCTGCAATGCTCTCTTAATCAAGCTATTTTTCTCTGTAAACCACTGATTATAAAACATTTGCAGCATACATCCAACAGCGATATAGACAGCTACAGGGCTCGAGACGCTGTCACATGGTTTGATAGGACATCATAGAACTAAGCGAGCAATCCGCCCACTGTTCAATGACTTACTTCCTGCGGATGAGCTGGACGACATTCTCGACATGTGGGGTATGGGGGAACATATCGACGGGCTGGACCTGAGCGACATAGTAGTCGGCATCGAGGAGAGCCAGGTCGCGGGCCTGCGTGGCGGGATTGCAGCTGACATAGACGATTCGACGCGGTGCGGCATTGAGGATGACGCGAACGACATCGGGGTGCATGCCTGCACGCGGTGGATCGGTGATGATGATGTCGGGACGGCCGTTGCTGCGGATAAACTCGTCGGAGAGGATATCCTTCATGTCACCGGCATAGAAAACGGTGTTGTCGATGCCGTTGATGCGCGAGTTGACCTTGGCGTCCTCGATAGCCTCTGGCACATACTCGATGCCTACTACCTTCCGCGCATGACGGGCCACAAAGTTGGCAATGGTGCCCGTACCGGTATAGAGGTCATAGATAAGCGGGAGGTCGGCAGAGGCTTTATCAGCAGTATCGTTTCTATTTGTTTCACCCACTGGGCCATCGTTTCTATTTGTCTCATCGGCAGACGACTTATCATATCCGTCTAAAGCAAAACTGCGGGCCACACAGTAGAGATGATATGCCTGCTCGGTGTTGGTCTGATAGAAACTCTTAGGTCCGACCTTAAACTTCAGGTCCTCCATAATCTCATATATGAAATCGGTGCCCTTATATGTTATGAGGTCGAGGTCGCCGACGGTGTCGTTGCCCTTCTGATTGTCGACGTAGATGAGACTTGTAATCTCGGGGAAAGTCGCAGCCACATGATCGAGAAGTGCCTTGGCCCGCTCGTCATCGCCGGGTTCATCGTAGTGAAACTGTATGAGCAGCATCCACTCGCCTGAGTTGGAGTTGCGCAGCATGAGGTTGCGCAGCAGTCCGTGCTGGCTGCGAGTATCGTAGAAAGTCATTCCCGAGTCCACGGCATAATTAAATATGTCGTTGCGCACCCGGTTCTGGAGGTCGTCCATGAGCCAGCACTTCTCTATGGGGTAGATTTTGTCGAAGGCTCCGGTGATATGGAATCCTATTGCGGGCTCATTGAGTCCTGCACCCTCGGGGAGGCTGTGGAGCTCTTCGGCGGTGTACCACCGCTTGTCGGCACAGCCGAACTCCAGTTTGTTGCGGTACTCCCACTGCTTCACCGATCCGAGGATGGGATGAAACTCGGGCAGCTCAACCTTTCCGATGCGCGTAAGCTGGTCGTGGACCTGCTGCTGCTTGGCCTTGAGTTGCTCGGAGTAGGGCAGATTCTGCCACTTGCATCCGCCGCAAATACCGAAGTGTGAGCATCGTGGCTCTATGCGCATTGGGCTCTTCTTCACGAATTTGACCACCCGCGCCTCACAATATTTATGGCGTTTCTTGGTCACCTGCACGTCGACGACATCGCCGGGGACGACGAATGGCACGAAGACTACCTTATCGTCGACGTGGGCCACACATTTTCCCTCGGCTGCGACAGCCTCAATCCCGACATTCTCATAAAGCGGCAGGGCTTTTCTCTTTCTACTCATATAAATTCACTGTTGTTGCAACAAAGTAATACATAATTAATAACGACCGCGCATACGGTTCCGGGTGCAAAGGTACATAAAAAAAGTCAGCCGATGAACGGAAAGCGGCCGAAAAACCATCATCGCGCCCAAGGCCGCAGTACGACCAACACTGCCAATGCCAACGCAGACGGCCAAAGAACCTATTAATAAATGTAAAATACGACCCGAAATTCTTGATTCAAATCATTTGTTTGCGCCAACATTGAAAAAAAAGTTTAAGGAGAAAAAATAATAATGCACAACCCTTGGGGGTTTGAGCAAAATATAGTAAATTTGCAGTGGTTTTTAAAAGCATTATAATTTTGTATTTTTCAAATATCAACTATGAGTGAAAAGAGAGTTTACACCTTCGGTAACGGAAAGGCCGAGGGTAGAGCAGACATGCGTAATCTGCTCGGCGGTAAGGGTGCTAACCTTGCTGAGATGAACCTTGTTGGCGTACCAGTGCCTCCAGGTTTCACCATCACTACCGATGTATGTACAGAGTATTATGAAAAAGGAAAGGACGCCGTCGTAGCCCTGCTTAAGGACGACGTGGAGCGTTCAATGAAACTTATCGAGGACACCATCGGAAAGAAATTCGGTGACCCGAGCAATCCTCTGCTCGTCTCCGTTCGCTCTGGTGCCCGCGCTTCAATGCCGGGAATGATGGACACCATCCTCAACCTCGGTCTTAACGACGAAGTTGTAGAGGGTCTGGCCAAGAAGACCGACAATCCTCACTTTGCATGGGACAGCTACCGCCGTTTCGTTCAGATGTACGGTGATGTCGTATTGGGCATGAAGCCGGTCAACAAGGACGACGTCGACCCGTTCGAGGCAATCATCGAGCAGGTCAAGAGCCAGCGCGGCATCAAGCTCGACTATGAGCTGAACGTCGAAGAGCTCCAGCAGCTTGTCAAGCTCTTCAAGGAGGCCATCAAGAAGCAGACAGGCTCTGACTTTCCATCTGACCCTGTAGAGCAGCTCTGGGGTGCCATCTGCGCCGTCTTCGGCAGCTGGATGAACAAGCGCGCCATCCTCTACCGTAAGCTCAACGGCATTCCTGACGATTGGGGCACAGCCGTTTCAGTCATGGCAATGGTCTATGGTAACATGGGCGAGACATCAGCTACCGGTGTATGCTTCAGCCGTGACGCTGCAACAGGTGAGAACATCTTCAACGGTGAGTGGCTGAAGAACGCTCAGGGTGAGGACGTTGTCTCCGGTGTCCGTACTCCGCAGCAGATTACTCTCGAGGGTTCGCGCCGTTGGGCAGAGCTCCAAGGTGTCAGCGAGGAGGAGCGTAAGAGCAAGTATCCTTCACTCGAGGAGGAGATGCCAGAGGTTTACAAGCAGCTCAACGAGATTCAGGACAAGCTCGAGAAGCACTACCACGACATGCAGGACATGGAGTTCACTGTCCAGGAAGGCAAGCTGTGGTTCCTCCAGACACGTAACGGTAAGCGCACCGGTACCGCAATGGTCAAGATCGCCATGGACCTGCTCAAGGAGGGCGAGATTGACGAGAAGACAGCCATCGAGCGCTGCGAGCCTAACAAGCTCGACGAGCTCCTGCACCCGATCTTCGACAAGGAGGCTCTCAAGCATACTCACACTCTGACTCACGGACTGCCCGCATCACCGGGTGCCGCTACCGGTCAGATTGTATTCTTCGCCGACGACGCTGCCAAGTGGCACGCTGACGGTCACAAGGTTGTCATGGTACGTATCGAGACATCGCCTGAGGACCTCGCCGGAATGTCGGCTGCTGAGGGTATCCTCACTGCACGTGGTGGTATGACATCACACGCTGCCGTCGTTGCCCGCGGTATGGGTAAGTGCTGCGTATCGGGTGCCGGAAACATCCACGTCGACTACAAGAAGCGCACAGTAGAGATCCACGGACAGGTGTTCCACGAGGGCGATTACATCTCTCTCAACGGTTCTACCGGTCAGGTTTATGAGGGTGAGGTGAAGACTCGTCCGGCTGAGGTTTCGGGCTACTTCGCTGAGCTGATGGACCTCTGCGACAAATATACAAAGCTCGTTGTCCGCACTAACGCCGACACTCCTCACGATGCTGAGGTTGCAAAGAGCTTCGGTGCCGTAGGTATCGGTCTGTGCCGCACAGAGCACATGTTCTTCGAGGCTGAGAAGATTAAGGCTATGCGTGAGATGATCCTCGCCGACACCACTGAGGACCGCGAGAAGGCTCTCGCCAAGCTGCTGCCTCTGCAGAAGAAAGACTTCGTAGGTATCCTCAAGTGCATGAACGGTCTGCCAGTGAACATCCGTCTGCTCGACCCACCTCTCCACGAGTTCGTTCCTCACGATGAGAAGGGCCAGAAGATTATGGCTGAGGAGATGGGTGTCAGCATCCAGAAGATCAAAGAGCGCGTGGCAAGTCTCGAGGAGCACAACCCGATGCTCGGTCTCCGCGGCTGCCGTCTGGGCATCAAGTTCCCTGAGATTACGAAGATGCAGACAAAGGCTATCCTCGGTGCTGCCATCGAGCTGAAGAAGCAGGGTCTCGACCCGAAGCCGGAGATTATGGTTCCGCTCGTAGGCACCTACAAGGAGCTCAAGCTCCAGAAAGAAGTCATCAACAAGGCTGCCAAGGAGGTCTTCGCAGAGGAAGGCATGGAGCTGCCGTTCAAGGTTGGTACCATGATCGAGATTCCTCGCGCTGCCCTCACCGCCGACAAGATTGCCGAGTACGCTGAGTACTTCAGCTTCGGAACCAACGACCTCACTCAGATGACCTTCGGCTACAGCCGTGACGATATCAACAGCTTCCTGCCGAGTTATCTGAGCAACAAGATCCTCGATGTCGACCCGTTCCAGGTTCTCGACCAGGAGGGTGTAGGCCAGCTCGTCAAGTTCGCTGTGAAGAAGGGTCACGAGACACGTCCCGACCTCAAGTGCGGTATCTGCGGAGAGCATGGTGGTGAGCCTTCATCAGTGAAGTTCTGCCACCGCGCAGGCCTCGACTACGTCAGCTGCTCGCCATTCCGTGTGCCAATCGCACGTCTGGCTGCCGCACAGGCAGCCGTCGAAGAGTAGTTTTAATAGACTGATATACAACTAGTTAATTATAAGGAGTTAAAGTGATTCTATAACACTTTGACTCCTTGTTTTTTGTTATAATAACCCTATTAAAATAGCCGCTATTCCGTGTGCCAATCGCAAATAATAGCAAACGGGATAACTTTTTTAAGAGCAACTGTTTTACATTATAAGAGTATATAAGAGTTATTTCTTATAAATATTATAATTATGAAAACAGTATCAATGAAACCCGTAGTTCAGAAACCTCGTAAGTAATCCAGGAAAGGAAGAGTTGCGTCGGGAAGAAAAGAAGTTAGAAACAGATCGAATATCCAAAAACAATCTACTTCGAGGGACAGCATTTTACAAAGGAAAAGTTGTTGCAGAAGAGGAAAAGACAGGATTCACCAATAAAGGTCAGCTTGTTGCATTGCTCGTTAAGAGACTACCAAAGGACATTCCTACGGGAGCAATAGTGCAATTTGTGATAGAAAACATGGACAAGGGTGGTAAATGGATGTATGAACATCAAAAAGGGAAGGGATTTTACTAGATGCAGATTGCAATAATATCAACATAACCAATAAGAGTCATTTTGCGAAAATCCTAAAGTAAACTCATCAATCTGTAGGAATTTTGCATTTTGACGAGTTTTCTTTCAAAATCCCAGAAGATAACGTAAAATGGAATGCCAATCTTTAGAGAACTTGCATCCCTCTTCTAATTGCAGTATACGGCTTACACTCGCTCGGCTATGCCGCTTCGCTCGTCGAAGATCTTTGCGACGGAAAAAGTAAGTGTGACTCGCTTCGCCCGGAAAAGGCATAAATGAAGAAGTCGGAATAAGAACAATTCAATAACAGATATGATAAGGAGGATGCTCAACAGTCAACTGCTCATTGGTGGCACGTAATGGTTATCAGACGGAGAAGGACAAAGCGAAGATGTAGCATATCATTCATATTCATCAGGAAGTATGGTAAACGAAGGATGCCCATTGACATGCTATCGAGGCAATGCAGTGGAAGGTTACAACAGAAGACAGGGGAAAAGCGATTAGGATGTTCAGCAACGCGGTCTGTAAGACAGCAGCATGAGAACTCCTGCAGGAAAGGAAAGAGGAAAAGAATGAACTCGAAGAAGAAGGTCAAGTAAGCCTTTCCTTTCCAAGAGAACGAATATAATATGAAAATGAAGGTTTTCTTCCCAAACGGATTATAAGAGGTTTATTGAGTATTGTGGGTAAAATCTAAATTCAATGGGTGATAGCATTGCACCGAAAACACTCAACATATAAAGGTTCTTGTACAAATCTACTACATCACAATGCGAATGCTTTAAGTGCTGATTGTCAGCAATTTGCCAGTTAAACGGAAGAAAAGTGGTTCTGTGTGTTTTCTACCTTGGCTTGTGAGGGCAGATTTAACGTATTTCGCTCGTCCTTAGGTCGCTTGCACGGCAAGAACTTTCATAAACGTGTAGATAGGGCACATTATGACAGACTGATGAGGCATAAGTACCTCAAAAGACCTCAAAATGCGTCCTTTTAAGAAAATTTTCTTCCGTATCGGAGCATAATTACAATATTTTTTGTACCTTTACACCGAATCTTTAACTTAAATACGTATTTATTATGGCACTACTAATCGCAGAAACACCAGTACGGGATTTTCTTGCAAACTTGCAAGGAGGTCTGATTGCTTTTTGCCCATACATATTTGTGATCACCACTGCTGATAATGATAATAATAACAATAATAAACCTAATATCCGCAGTTAATAATTAAATTCAAATTGCAAGTGCCTGAATATAAGTGACTTCGAGAAATCACAGATTCCATGTTATGAGCCTGTAGAGTACTTGTCATAGACAGAATATATTGTTGAACCCTAAAACCAAAATATATGCGTATGCCACCATAGCAAGACACAATAGGACATAAAGACTGGACGTCCACTTTTGATTCTTGTATTCTGATAATTGGGGAATTGGAGGTTTGCATTTTTTATAACATTAAAAAAACAGATAGCACAATGAAGAAAGCGTACACGAAACCGACGGCGAGGGTGGTTGCCCTCCACGCACGGCAGCAGCTGCTCACGGTGAGCGGAGAGATTCCCGGCTACAGTAAGTCGGGCAGCGGCTTTAGCCAGGATGAAGATGAATAACCAAAACTTTCCGATTAAGCGAGAGAAGTGCCAAACGAGTTTGAGCACTTCTGAGCGTGAGGAAAGTCAAAACGAGGTTTTAACGATAACGAAAACGAAATATGAACAATAGAAATAAATTCCTTCTTTGGATGCTCGGCGGCATGATGCTGGCCGGAGTGATGGGCTGCTCAAGTTCGGATGATGAACCGGGTAAGCCTGACGACGGCGTGAAGGTGCGCCGCATTACCATTACGCAGACTGAGGCGGCGGCACGGCAGATGCTGACTCGCGCCTCGCTTGTTGAGGATGACGGCATCCTCACCGCCTCGTGGACGGCGGGCGACGCCCTGACATACTGCAACCTGAGCAGGACAAAAGACGCTGATGGTGATGAAATCTACAGCGGCTCGCTAACGGCAGCCTCCACCGCCGCCACCTCGCAGTTCACGGGCGACGTGTATTGCCTTGCTAACGATTATCTGGCGGTGGTCTATCCAGCCACGACGTTTGAATACAACGACAGATATACCCTCTCGCTCACGGGACAGAACGGCACGCTCAGCAAGCTCGCCACCAACTACCACTACGTCTTTGGCAAGGCAACCGTGACAGAGGTGACCGAAACGACGGCCAACGCCACGATAGGGAAGATGAAGAGCCTGCTGACGGTGTGCAAGTTCTCGTTTAAGGATAAGAATACGGGCGATGCCATCCCCATCAAGTCACTCAGCATTAGTTATAGCACTGGTGACTCAAACAACGGAAAATATCCGCAGTCGGCTACGGTGGCCATCGGTGTCAATACGGCGCAGAATGATGTCCATGCAACGGGTGCAGATATCACAGCGCCCCTCACGATTACTGCCTCTGGTCAGACGGAGGTCTATGTCGCCCTGCTGCCCACCGCCGCGCAGAGCACCTTCAACTTCACCGTCAGTGATGGCAACGGCAATACCTATAGCGGCACGGCCAATGCCACGCTCGTTGAAGGAGAATACGTGGATGCCACGGGGCTGAAACTTACAAAACAATAACAGAAAAAAGATAAAGACTATGAATAAGAATAGACTTTGGCTGATGGCCACCATCCTCGTCTGTGGCTTGGGACTATTCACCTCATGCTCGTCGGAAGACGATCCTCTGGTGATACCCGAACAGGGGAAGGCGTTTCGCGCTATGCTGAAAACGCTCGACTGGGGAGCAGACACGACATTCGTGTATGGTCACAAAACGCCTGACGTGGATGCCGTCTGTTCGTCGTTGGGTTATGCCAAGCTGATGAATGCGCTGGGCTACAACTGCAAGGCCAAGGTGTCGAGCGGGATGAATCGCGAGACGGCCTATATCGCCCGCGTGTTCGGCTTTGCGCTGCCCGAACTGAAGTCGAGCGTAGTGCCGCAGACACGGCTCATCCTGACCGACCACACCGACTATGCCCAGTGCGTGGAGGGCGCCCGTGAAGCCGTTGTCTTGCAGAAGATAGACCACCATGTGGAGGGCGACATTGCAGACAGCGGCATCCCCTTTGTGCGCCGCGAGATGGTTGGCTCCACCAACACCATCATCTACGAGATGTATAAGGAACAGGGCATCGCCA
>Ga0256406_1000698_pt1 | contig 59193 bp, 58 predicted proteins | sample RumenRJG_03DNA_FD_185986 | JGI IMG/M metagenome (GOLD analysis project Ga0256406, IMG submission 185986) | Bovine rumen microbial communities from Lethbridge, Alberta, Canada - RJG_03 | ecosystem: Host-associated > Mammals > Digestive system > Stomach > Rumen | place: Canada: Alberta | collected... | reverse complement strand
TAAATGTCTCCTAAGCAAAGGCATTTTACCAAGTTGCGGCTTTTTTGAGAAAAAAGGCCGCATTTTTTTGAATCAGAAAAAGGGCTGTGCCCTACCTGCAGTTCATGACAGGTTTTGCAACAGCCCCTTTTTTTTACCCGGAAATTTGAAAATCCGTGTGTCAATGGTAAATTAGAAACTGCAAGAAATGTTTCTTAAGAGGGGGGATTTATGATACGGAAGAAACTCATTGGGCTGGTCATCGGTATAGCGGTTTTGTTTACGAATCCCGGAAAGTCCTGAACCGAATGAAAATGCAAAATAAACACAAATTCAAGAAAGGCGATATCGTCTATGTCATCGCCTATATCGACATCGATTATTCTTTAGGGAAGATTGTCCGTTTCGACGAAGAGAAGAACATGTACGTCATGATCCAATTCTTAGACATTCTTGATCCGGAAAGCTTCTGGTGCTGGAGTTATGTCAAGGAAGAGGACATCGACTACGCGGAGAAAGTGTGTGAAGGGGCCGACTCTTATAAGAAATACTTCGCGAAGGACATGAAACTCTGGCCGAGGGATTATCTAGAACTTTATACGGAGGAGTACGGATACGCCAAGCTGTTCCACGAGGGGAAGATAGAACGTCAGGAGTATTACGATAAAGTCGATGAACTCTATTCCAAGGAATCGAAGAACCGGAAATAGGGAGGTGGATTGGGACTGTTCCGGCTTTTTGAAACAGAATTCAAGGAAAACTTCCTTTCCGGGTTCTTTCAAATATTTTCGAAACATTGAAGAAATAGTTAAACTTGTATAGACTAAAGCCGTTATATGGAAGTACAGAGAAAAACCCGCTGCATCGCCTTCGATTTCGACGGAACCCTCGTCGATTCTTTTCCTTTGGTCAACCTCACGATGGTCGAGACGCTGCGCCGGTGCGGGATAAACGAAGCGTCTGTCCCGTTCCTCGACCCGTACTGGGGACCGACGGAGAAAGGAATCTTCGAAGAAATCCTCGGGAAGGAGCAGGGGGAAAGGGCGTATTTCGGAATCTATCTTCCTTTGTACGAAAAACGGCACGAGGAACTGCTTCCGCCTCTTGATTCGAACATCCTGGCCGTCCTGAAATCCTTAAAGGGACGGAAAGACGTCCACACGGTTCTCCTGACCGGGCGGAACCTGGAGACGCTCGAGATTTCCCTGAACCGGACGGGACTCTATCCGTATTTCGAGAAGTTCTATTCCGGCTCGGACACGGGCGTGAATAAACCGGAGAACCTCTTACACGTGGAGAAGGACTTCGGGCTCCGGGCGGACGAAATCCTCTATGTCGGGGATTCGGTCTCGGACTGCTTCTCCTGCCTGAAGGCGGGGGTGCCGCTCTTATCCGTGAATTATTTCAGGACGGAGAAATACGAAGAACTCCAAAAATACAATCCAGGCCGGGTCATCAGTAAGACCGTTGAACTCGGAAAAGAAATCGGGGAGGCGCTGTCCTATGGGCGAAAACTCTCTCTTTAAGGAAAAGAAGCTTCTGAACCGGTTCACGATGGCCGAAATCGTCTCGGTCGCGACCGTCGCGCTGACGAACCTCGTGACGCTCGTGCTGGAATTCTATCTGAATTTCCGCAACGAGTCGCGGGTCGTCTTCTCGATTGAGATGCTGATATCCATCATCGACGAGGTCTTTTTGGGACTGGCGATGTTCCTTTCGCTCTACGGGCACCTGAAGAAGAACTTCTTCGTCTGCAAATGGGCCTTACTGACCTGGTTCCTGGCCGAGACGGTCCATAACGCGTACACGCTGATTTCGGATCTGATCGTCAATAACCCGTTCATGACCGACACGGTCATCCTCGTCATCAATCTCGCGATGGATTTCTTAATCATCCGCGAGATGACGAGCCTCTACGCCCCGGGGACGACGCGGTTCATGTTCCGCTTCTCGATCCTCTTACTAGCCATCGAGGCGGCGCACCTGACGTATCTGACGTACAACCTCTTGAGCTCGGTCGGAAAGATCGACTCGGACATCCTCGTGCTCTATGTCGTCATGCTCGTTGATTACCTGCTGACCCTGACGCTGCCGAGCGTGCTCTTCCTCTTCTATCCGCTCGCAATCAACGCGAACTACGACATCGAGGACCAGGAAGTGCGCGACGAGGCAATTTCCGGGAAATAGAAAAGGCGCCTTGCGCGCCTTTTGCTTTACTTGATTTCGAGGTTCGCGACGATTTTGTCGGCGATTTCCTTCAGCTTTTCGTCTGGGAGATCGTTCTTGTGCGGATTCATTAAGAACACGCCGCCCCATTCGTAGCCGTCCTTATATTTCGGGCAGAGATGGCAGTGGAGGTGTTTGCCGGTGTCGCCGTAGAAGCCGTAGTTGAGCTTGTCCGGGGAGAAGGCCTTGTGGATGGCCTCGGCCACGTCGTTCACGTCCTCGATGAACGCGTCGCGCTCTTCTTTGGTCAAATCGACCATTTCCGAGACGTGGCCCTTGTAGGCGACGATGCATCTTCCTAAATGCGACTGTTCGCGGAAGACGTAGAGGGACGAGACCCGTAAGTCCATGACGTAGTACCCGAAGGCCTTGTAGAGTTCCGGTTTTTCTTCTCGCATGCAGTAGGCGCAGTTCTGATCTTTCATAAATGATGGATTCCTTCCTTACAGAATCAGTATATCGTTCCGAAAGATAGACGGCTGATTATTTTGAGGACTCTTTTTCCTTTTTGCTCTTTAAGGACGGAAAAGGAAGGCCGGCAAGAAGGAAAAACCATAAGAAAGGGCGAATCATGGTACAATAAAACTAATCCAGGCGCTATTTTTATGATCAACTGTGTCCTCAGTACTGAGACGGCCGGCATCGCGCGCGACGGAAACAAGACCGTTACGGCCGAACTGCAGAAGCTCATCGACGAAGCCGCTTCTCTCCGCCAGATTCTCGTCTTTCATCCGGGCGTCTACCGCACGGGCCCTTTGTTCCTGCATTCGGACATGCAGGTCTTCTTTGAGCCGGGAGCGGTCCTTTTAGCCAGTCAGGACGAAAAGGATTATCCGAAGATCAGAACCAGGATCGCCGGAATCGAGATGGAAGGATATCCGGGGATCCTGAATATTCTTTCCTCCAAGAACGTCCGCGTCAGCGGACCGGGGACGATCAACGGACAGGGCTCCCCGTGGTACGAGAAATACTGGGGAAAGGACGGGAAAGGCGGCATGCGGAAGGTCTACGAGGAAAAAGGCCTGCGCTGGGCGTGCGATTACGACTGCCTGCGTCCGAAGAACTTCCTGATCCAGGATTCCGAACGAATCGAAGTGAACGGCCTGACGCTTCTAGATTCCCCGTTCTGGAACCTGCACGTGCTCTATTCCTCGGATGTGAAACTGACCAACCTCACGATCCGCTCGGACAATCCGAATTCGCCTTCGACCGACGGAATCGACATCGATTCGTCGAAGAACGTCACAATCTCGTCCTGCTCGATCAGCACGAACGACGACTGCATCTCCTTGAAATCCGGAAGGGACCAGGAAGGGTTCGAGATTAACCGCCCGACTGAGAACGTCCTCATCGAGGACTGCACGTTCTATAAAGGATACGGCCTCTCGATTGGTTCGGAACTGTCCGGAGGGATCTCCTCGATCGAAGGGAGAAACCTGACGTTCAAAGGGACGTCCTGTGGTTTCCGCATCAAGTCCGCCCCGACGAGGAAAGGCTACGTCCGCTCCGTGCATCTGTCCCGTCTGAAGATGATTGGGGTGACCTATCCTTTCTACGCGTATCTGAACTGGAACCCGCACTACAACGAGGCGAAGCTGCCGGAAGGATACCGAGGGGAAGTCCCGAATTCCTGGAAGAAGCTTTTAAGCGGAGGAAACCCCAAGCTCTTGAACACGGAAGTGAGCGACCTCTTCTTCGAATACGTGCGGATCCGCCACGACGGAAGCGAGAAGACCCCGTCCTGCCTCTTCACGTTCCGCGGATTCGAAGACAATCCGATCCGCTCCGTGCGGGGAGATTGGATCGACGCGGAAACCGACGAGTTCGGGACGTTCGTGAACTGCGAAGAGCCCGTCTTTCGGAACTGCTCCTTCGTCGTCACGTCCTCTTCCCGTTCCGTTCCGGGAAGCTTCGACAACCGCTGATTCCGCTTTCAATCCATCATCCATAAGAAAAGCCGCCGGACTTCGCTTTCCGGCAGCTTTTTCATTCTAATCGAATCCCTTTTTCGGATTAGAGCAGGGACTTCGGATAGGTGGCGATGACGCCGTTCCAGGTCGACTTGATGTAAGAAGCGACGCTCTCGTCAAGGATCGCTTCGGTCAGCGCGTCAATCTTGGCCTTGTAGACTTCGTCCTTCTTGTAGGACTCGACGTTCGCGGCGATGACGTTGGCGCGGAGTTCGGCGACGGAGCTGTCTTCGACCGGCAGCGTGTCGTCGGCGGTCAGGTTCGCAGTCAGGGCCGTGTTGCAAGGAAGAGCCCCGTAGTCGTAATCCTCAAGATGGGCCGAGAGCATGGCTTCGTCGATGAGGTGGATGTTTTCGTGCCCTTTGACGGTGCCGTTCTCGTTGAGCGGGGTTCCGCTTTCGTCGACTTCGTAGGAATCGATGACGCCGTTGACCTTCAGGAGTTCGAGCGCGCGGATTTCGTTGGACGAGTCAGAGCAGATTTCGTACGTGGCGGTCTTCTTGTTCTTTTCGAAGTCCGCCGCCTTGGCCTTGCCGGCGTAGATGCGGAGTGGCTCGTAGTGGACTAACGCGGTCGGGAAGACCTTGGTGTAGGTGTAGGTCTCGCTGTAGTTGTCCTTGTTGGTCTCGTACTGCTGGAGGTACGGACGGTGCTGGAAGTAGTTGGCGTCGTAGTCTCCGTTCAGGACCGCGTCGTTCTGCAGCGTCCAGTCGAGGACGGTCACTTCGAGCCTGTAGCCTTTTTCCTCAAGAAGCGGCTTGACGGCGTTGTTGAGGATGAGGGCGTGCGGGGATTCGGAAGCGCAGACGGCGATGACTTTGCTCGTATCCCTTCCTCCGCAGGAAGCGAGCGAGGCGAGTGATAAGACGGCGAGAGACGATAAGATGAATGCTTTTTTCATAATTATTTGATTTTTCTCCTTTTATCGATCTTTTTAGTGAGATAAAGACCGAACTCCTGAATGACCTGAACTAAGACGACTACTAGGACGATCATGATCCAGAACGCGGCCTGCACGAGGAAGTTCCCGGCGTGGCGGACGTAGAAGGACCAGATCTCGCTGATGAGGCCTCCGGCCCCGAGGCTGTAGGCGAACGACGTGTACCCGATGACGTTGACCAGCGTGACCGCGACACCTAAAAGCAGGGAAGGACGCGATTCGGGGACGATCACTTTCGTGATGATCTGCCAGTCGGACGCTCCTAACGAGCGGATGGCTTCGATTTCCCCGTTATCGACGTCGTTCAGCGACTGCTCGACGATGCGGGCGACGTAGGCGAACGTCGAGAAGAAGAGCGGCAGGATCATCGCGTACCAGACGCCCGACCCTCTTTGAAAGATCGCCCGGTTCAGCGGAATCAGGAGGACCGTCAGGATGAGGCACGGAACGCTTCTGAGGAAATTCACGAGGATTCCCAGAATGAAGTTGACCGCGCGGTTCTTATGGATCCCGTTCTTGCCGGTGACGTTGAGGATGACTCCTAACGGCAGTCCGACTAGATACGCCAGCGCGGTCGAGATGAACGTCATCAGGACCGTCTCGTAGAACGCGACCCAGATTTCATGAGCGCTCATAACGATTCCACCTCCTCGTACTCCACGCCCTTGAGCGAGAGATACTTTTCCAGTTTCGCGACGTCCTTGTCGCTGCTCGGACGCTTGATGATGGTCTGTCCGTAGACCTTGCCGTCCGCGGTCTTGGTGTCCGCGTAGGCGATTGAGACCAGAATCTGGCAGTCCTGGACGATGTTCGCGATGAGCGGCTCGTCTGTGTTCCCGTTGAAGAGGATGCGGATGTAGCGTTTCTCCTCGAGCTTCGTCCGAACGTGGTTCGCGTAGATCAGCGATTTCGCGATCGGCGTCTGCGGATTCAGAAAGACGTTCGACAGGCTGCCTTTCTCGACGATCTTCGCGTGGTCGATGATGGCGACCTTGTTGCAGATGTATTCGATCGCGTTCATCTGGTGCGAGATCATCAGAATCGTGAGCCCCATCTCCTTATTGAGCTTTTTCAGCAGATCCAGAATCGAATTGGTCGTTTCCGGATCGAGGGCGCTCGTCGCTTCGTCGCTGAGGAGCACCTTCGGTTCGAGGCAGATGGCGCGCGCAATCGCGACTCTCTGGCACTGTCCGCCCGAGAGCTGGGAAGGATAGGCTTTCGCCTTTTCGGCCAGGCCGACCCTTTCGAGTGCCTCCAGCGCTTTCTTTTCGCGCTCGGAATGCGGAACCCCGGCGATTTCGAGGGCGACTTCGACGTTTTTGAGAATCGTCTTCTGCTGAAGCAGATTGAAGTTCTGGAAAATCATCGCGAGCTGGCGCTGCTTGTCGCGGGAGATCTTCCTCTTAGGAGAACAGATCGTTTCTCCTTCGAAGAGAATCTCTCCTTCATCGAAGGTCTCTAGCCCGTTGATGCAGCGGACCATGGTCGATTTTCCCGCCCCGGAAAGACCGAGGACGCCGTAGATGTCTCCTTTTTCGACCGAGAGGGACACGTCGTCGAGGACTTTCCTCCCGTCGAAGGATTTTGTCAGATGACGAATTTCAATTTCTTCCATACGCCTCCTTAGAACCAGAAGGACGCTTCTATAGAAAAAGGCCCCGCCCTTCTGTTCTTGTACATAAGGACGGGACCTGAACATGCCCGTGTTACCACCTTATTTCGCAGCTTAATCGCTTAAACTGCCTTGGAGAGTACGTCTTCTGTTCCATTTCTAGAGGATGGATTTCGGAGATACTCCTGCTTTGTGACGGAAGCAGCCCGGGGCAGTCTACGTATCGACCGTCCGGCTCAGTGGCCATGTTCGTTCCTTACTTCTGCTGTCCCCTTTCACCGCTATGGGACTCTCTAATAGCAGGTAGACGGAAGTACTCCTCCACGTCGTCGCTTTATACCGAAAAATATAGGCTATCTTTTTTTCCGTGTCAAGTTCGGAGGGCACTCAATTTTTCTTTCGTCCGAAAAATCCGTCAAAGCCCCTTTCTTTCGCGCGGACGGATCGTTTCTCGGACGTTTCTCCGGCCGGACATTTTTCTAAAGAGGCCTCCTTCCCTCCGTTCCTCATCCGCTTTTTCTTGTAAAATCCCTGACGAACCTTTACTATTTCTAGTAGTTGCGCTTCAGGGGGAATACGCCATGGAAGAAGAAAATAAGGAAAACAAGAAAAAGAACGGGGCCGCCCGTTTCTTAGTCGATGGGGCTAAGGGCGTCACGCTCGGAATCTCCGCCGCGGTGCCGGGATTAAGCGCCGGGACCATCGCGGTCGCGGAAAGCTGCTACGACACGCTGATCGATGCCATCGCTTCCTTGCGGAAGGAATTCGGGAAGAGCTTTTTGACGCTTTTACCATATATCGTCGGCCTGATCGTCGGGGCTCTTACGGCCCTTATCGGCATCGCCAAGGGGTACGAGGCCGCTCCGTTCTCCTTGACCGGTTTCTTCGCCGGGTTCGTCTTCGGCTCCCTTCCGGTCACGTTTAAGGAACTGAAGAGAGGGAATTCTCCTAGGGAAAAGACGACCCATGTCCTTTCCTTCGTCCTCTGCCTCCTTCTCGCCGGGGGAATCGGGGTGCTGACCGCTCTGACCAGGGTCGACCTGGCCTCCTATCTGCAGCAGCGGGTCTGGTGGATCTACCTCCTCGCCGTCGTCTCGGGTTTAGTCGCTTCGTTCGCCTGCATCGTCCCGGGCATCTCGGGCTCGATGAGCCTGATGGTCATCGGCATGTATTATCCCATCCTGCATACGTTCTTCTCGAGGTCGGACGGGCTCTCCATCTGGGGCAACCCGGACGGAGGCTACGTCGGGACCGGAATCGTCCTGCTGCTCCTGCTCGCACTCGGGGCGGTGATCGGGGTCATCCTCGCTTCGAAGATTATGAAGGTCCTGCTTTCGAAACACCGCGTCTCGACGTTCTACGGCATCCTCGGACTGATTCTCGGCTCGCTCGTATCGATGTTCGTCAATTCGGACATCTATCCGAAGTATCAGGCCGGGATTGCAACCTGGGACTATATCCTCGGGGCGGTCCTGTTCGCCGTCTCTTCCTGCGCGGTCGTCCTTCTCCTCCGTTACGCGGATAAGAAGAAAGCGCAAAAGGATTCTCTGAAGGCGGAGTAAGTTCCGCTTTTCGAACGTTATAAAAGGGACTTCGGTCCCTTTTTCCGTCGCGGGGAATGCGAAAGATTTTCACATGTTCTAAAATAAAGACGGAAAGGGAGGCTAAGGACATGGCGAAACTCCTCTATCAGGGACACAGTTCAATCCGCGTCGTTTCTTCTAAGGGGACGGTGATGTACCTCGATCCGTTCTGCGGGGAAGGGTACGATCTCCCGGCGGATCTTCTGCTCGTGACCCACGAGCACAGCGATCACAACAGGACGGAGCTCGTGACGATGAAAAAGGACGGGGTGACCCTGCGTTCGGCGACGATGCTCGTGAACGGGGAATATCAGACAAAAGAAGCGAAGGATTTCCGCGTCGAGGCCGTTCCGGCTTCGAACGCGAACCACGACATCCGCTTCTGCGTGGGATACGTCGTCGAGGTCGACGGGAAGAAGATTTATTTCTCGGGCGATACGTCCTATCTTCCGTATTTCGAGGAGAACCTCTCGAAGAGGGGACTCGATTACGCGTTCCTGCCGTGCGACGGGGTGTTCAACATGGGCCCCGAGGAAGCGGCGAGGTGCGCCGACATCATCGGGGCGAAACATTCCGTCCCGATCCATACGCAGGTCGGGTTCCTATACAATCCTTCGATCGCCTTGCGCTTCAAGGCGAAGAATACGCTGTATCTAGTTCCGGGGCAGGAGGTGGAATTATGAACGGGGAAGAAAAGAAGAAGACGGAAAAGAAAGCGACGAAAAAGACTACGAAAGATTCGGGGAAGTTGCGGAAGCAGGACATTCCCGAGGCGGATTTGGACATGCTGCGGGAACGCGAGATGGAGCCGGAAGACCCGTACGAAGGGATGGACGACGACAGAAGATGAGAAAGATCTATCTTGCCGCGGGCTGCTTCTGGGGCAGCCAGGCGTTCTTTAAAAGGATGAAGGGCGTTCTTTCGACAAGAGTCGGATACGCCAACGGGAATACGGAGAACCCTTCCTACGGGGATCTGAAGAAAGGGAAGGCGACCCACGCGGAGACGGTGGAGATCGTCTATGACGAGAAGGCCCTTCCTCTGGAGAAGATTCTTTCGTATTATCTCGAGATCGTCGATCCGTACGCGCTGAATCACCAGGGGGAGGATTCCGGCCTGCAGTACCGAACGGGCGTCTTCTATACGGAAAAGGAAGACCGGGAGATAATTTTGAAAGTGCTGAAGGCGGAAGAAGAAAGAAGGAACAAGGGGGAATTCAAAATCCTCGTCGAACCGTTAAGGAATTTCTATCCGGCCGAGGAATACCATCAGGACTATCTCGACAAGAATCCGGGCGGATACTGCCACGTGAATCTGAGGCTTCTGAAGAAAGAAGACGAGAAAGAATGAAGATCCTGGCCGTGTCGGATTCCCACGGGGACGAGGAAATCCTGAAGAAGGTCTATCGTGACCATCCCGGATTTGACCTCTATCTCCACTGCGGGGATTTCTGTTTGGACCATTCGGCGAATCCGGGGTTCTTAATCGTGAAGGGGAACTGCGATTTCGAGGATTTTCCGCTGAAGATCGATCTTCCGACGAAGTTCGGGATCCTGCACGCCGAGCACGGGGACGGGATCTACGCCCGTTCTTCGTCCTGGATTGAAAAACAGGGCTACTTTTTATATTTCTACGGGCATACGCACCGGAAGTTCGCTGCGAAAATCGGGAAGACGTATCTGTTCAATCCCGGATCTCTAACAAGGCCCCGGGACGGGTATCTCGGGTCGTACCTCGCGGTGGACGTGGACGAAACAAGCGGGGAAGTGACGTACCGCTTTTTCGACACGGAACGTTAAAAAACGCGGGATTCTGTTTTACAAGCATAAATCCGGAAACCGGTATTCCAGTATAATAAAAGAATAAAAGAAGGAGATTCCCGAAGTTTTTATGAATTACAAAATCTTGTTTCCGGGATTTAAGGAACGGGCTCTGACGTTCTCGTACGACGACGGGATCAGACAGGACCTGACTCTCGTCCCGCTGTTAAAGAAATACGGGTTCAAAGGGACGTTCAACCTGAATTCGGGGAAGAGCGGGGAGGAGAAGTTCCGCACGGACATCGAAGGGAAGGAAATCGACTGCTCCCACCTCGTACTGAAAGATCACGTTCATCTGTACGACGGGATGGAAGTGGCGTCCCACACGTACGACCATCCGTTTATGAACCATCTACCGTACAAGGAACAATACGAAGAATATAAGAAGGATATAGAAGGGCTGGAGAAGCTCTTCCCGACGGAAATTCGCGGCGGGGCATATCCGTTTGGGACGTATAACGAAGATACGTTCAGGGCGGAGAAAGAAAACGGGCTCGTCTATTCGAGAACAACAAGAAGCACCTACGCGTTCCACAGGCCTTACGATTACCTGCTCTGGCATCCGACGATTCACCATAACGATCCCAGGCTGATGGAGACAATCGACCGCTTCTTCCTCGACGAAGAGGAACTGCCGATCCTCTACATCTGGGGACACGCCTACGAGTTCGCGCTCCAGCACAACTTCGGCATCATCGATCAGATCGGTGAGAAGATGGAAGGACGGGACGACGTCTGGTACGCGACGAATTACGAGATTTACGAATACTGCACGAAGGCGGAGAAGGTCCTCTATTATCTGAACCGGGACCTGAAGAAACACCTGTTCGTGAATCATTCGGATCTGGACGTGTATGTCCGGACGGAAAACGGAGATAGGCTTCTCCTGAAGAAAGGAAGTGTCACACCTTATGAATGCGAATGAACGGAAAGACAAAATCGTGACGATGGGGGAGATCATGCTGCGGCTGACTCCTCCCGACTACGCAAAGTTCGAGCAGGCGAATTCGTTTTTGGCCAATTACGGCGGCGGGGAAGCGAACGTCGCCGTCTCTTTGGCCCACCTCGGGCACGAATGCTATTTTCTGAGCAAGCTGCCGCCGAACGATCTCGGCGATTCGGCGATCGCGCATCTGCGCGAACACAACGTCCATACGGACTACATCGTCCGCGGGTCGTCGAATCTGGGCATCTACTTCTTAGAGACCGGCTTCGGGGGACGCCCGGGGAAGGTCATCTACAACCGGAAGCATTCCTCGGCGACGAGGATGAGCCCTGCGGATTTCGATTTCGACGAAATCTTCCATGACGCGACCTGGTTCCATCTTTCCGGAATCACCTTGGCTCTATCACGCTCGTGCCGCTCGACGTGCTTATCGGCCTTGAAGGCGGCGAAGGCGCACGGGGTGAAGGTCTCGTTCGATTTCAATTACCGCTCGAAGCTCGCGACCGTCGAGGAGGCGCAGTCCTTCTATCCGTCGGTGATGCCGTACGTGGACGTCCTCTTCGCTTCGCCGTGGGATTTCAGGACGATCCTGGGATTCAATCCGTCGTCGGACGATTCGGAACTGATGGCGGAAGCGGTCAGGGTGTATCATCTGAAATACATCTTCGGCAAGACGAGGAAAATCATCTCGGCGACCGAGCAGAGCATGAAGGCCTACGTCTACGGGGAGAAAGGATGCGAGCATTCCGAGCAGATGCAGTTCCAGATCTTCGACCGGATCGGGGCCGGGGACGCGTTCGCGGCCGGCGTCATCCATTCTTTGACCAAGGATTACGAAAATCCGCTGAAGGCGGCCCGTTTCGGACTGGCGGATTCCATCCTGAAACAGACGATCTTCGGGGACGTTTCGACTTTCTCGGAAGAGGAGATCGAGGAGTACTTGGCGAACCAGGGCATCGTCGAGGTAAAAAGATAGGGCTTTCACGGCCTTCCGTTTTCCGTTTCTTAGTCTTAAAGCACAAGTCTATATCCTTCTTCAGGGTTTAGAATAAACGTGAACCCGGCGTACGGCGTTTTTTCCGGGTTGACGGCATTTTGTAAAAAGGAGATTTCTATGGCTCTAGAACTCAAGCACATCACGAAAATCTACGACAACGGCTTCCAGGCCGTCACGGATTTCAATCTCTCCGTCAAGGACAAGGAATTCATCTGCCTGGTCGGACCTTCCGGCTGCGGCAAATCGACGACCCTGCGCATGGTCGCCGGACTCGAGCAGATCACTGCCGGGGGCTTCTTCATCGACGGGGTCCGCGTCAACGACATGACCCCGCGCCAGCGCGGCATCGCGATGGTTTTCCAGTCCTACGCCCTTTATCCGACGCTCACCGTCTACGAGAACATGGCCTTCGGCCTCGAACTCGCCGGCTTCGACCAGGATGTCATCCGCGAGCGGGTCCAACAGACCGCCGCGATCCTCGGCCTTACCGAATATCTCGACCGTCTTCCGAAGAACCTCTCCGGCGGACAGAGGCAGAGAGTCGCGCTCGGACGCGCGATCATCCGCCACGCGAACATCTTCTTGATGGACGAACCGCTTTCGAACCTCGACGCGAAACAGCGCGTCTCGATGCGTTCGGAACTCGTCCGCATCCACCGCAACGTCGGAGCGACCACGCTCTACGTCACGCACGACCAGATCGAGGCCATGACCATGGCCGACCGCATCGTCGTCATCAACTTAGGAAGGATCCAGCAGGTCGGAACGCCGAAGGAACTGTATTTCCATCCGAAGAACCTCTTCGTCGCGGGCTTCATCGGAGACCCGCCGATGAATTTCGTGAAAGTCCATCTCGAAGGGGACGAAATCCTCTACGACGACGGGACGTTCCGCTTCTCCGCTTCTCCGTTCTCGGAGGACTATAAGAAGAAGCTCGCGAATCGCGGCCTCGTGATGGCGTACCGTCCGGAACACGTCTGGTGGGAAAAACCGGCCGGCTGCGACGAGAAGGATCTCTTCGTTTTCAAGTCCAAGGTCGAGGTCACCGAAATGCTCGGCGACATCCAGAACCTCTACGTCATGAACGGCACGTCGAAGGCCGTCTTAAAGTCCACGCCGGACAAGATTTATCCGGTCGGGTCGGAAGTGACGTATTTCGTCAAGAAACAGGATCTGCATTTCTTTGACGCGGATTCCGAGAACGTCATCGAAGACGCGGAGAACAGGGATTAAGGATGAAAAATGAGTGCTCCTTTCGGATAAAGGGGCACTTTTTGTTCCCGGAAGGGAAATCTCGGGACGGAATCATCTGTTAGCGTCCTAAGTTTAAAGGTACAATAGGGCTGGACTTCTTCCGTCCGTTTTTTCGAAAGGTAGGGTATGGCTGTCAGCGAAAAAGAGTATAAGCGAAGAAATTTCATCGTCTCGGGGAACTTATGGGCGGTCGTGGCCGTGATCGGCCTGCCCCTGTTCTTCTTCCAGATCATCAACGGGGTCAACGACATCCTCGACAACTTCATGTCGGCGGGCATCAGCCAGGTCGCGGTCTCGGCCTCGGCCCAGATGTCGCAGGTCAAGAACATGATCTCGGCCTTCGGGGCGGGCATCGCCGCCGGCGGCTCCATCATGATCGCACGCCAGATTGGGCGGAAACGCTACGACAAGGCGCGAGCCATCTCGTCGATGTGCTTCACGATCGTCTTCGCGGTGAACGCGCTGATCTTACTGATCTTCATCCCGTTCGCCCGCCCGGTCCTGGCCGCGTTCGGGGTAAACGACCCGGAGGTTCTCGACCATGGGGTCAATTACTTCCGCCTCATCATGCTCGCCTCGGCGCTGCAGATGATGAACAATGTCTTCATCGGAGCCGAAAAGGCGAGAGGGGCCACCAAGGCCATCACGGCGCTCAACATCGGGGTGCTGGTGATCAAGGTCCTTCTGAACGTGATCTTCATCTACGTCATGAAGGTGGACGACATGACCTGGGTCGGTCTGGCGAGCGTATTGGCGTACGGGTCGTTAACGGTCTACATCCTGATTCGCCTGCTGATTCGCGGGAAGCACGAATACGTGTTCTCCTATACGTTAAAAGGAGCGGATTTCTCCCAGAAGAGCGTCAAGAGGCTGGCCGGGCTGAGCTTCCCGATTTTCTTAGGAAAGTTCATCTTCTCCCTCGGGAAGGTCTCCGTGAACGCGTTGGTCGACGGCATCGCCGAACCGTTCCAGAACGGGGATCCGCTCAATTACTACACGTACAAGACGTCGATCTACGACTATTACCATTCCTCGACGGGACTGAACGGGAACTACACGAAGTACGTCTCCATGACCAAAGGCGCCTTAGGCGTTTCGAACAACATGGGCGGGATGGTCACGAACGCCCTGAGCTCGATCGAGGACACAGAGTCGTCCATCATCTCGACGAACCTCGGTTCGGGCGACGCCAAGAGGGCTCTAAAGGCCTTCTACGTCGGGCTCGTGTACGCCTTATCAATCGCGGTCATCGGGGTGGCGATCATCTCGATCCCGCAGGTGAACGACTTCATCGTCGACCTGTTCGCCCGCGGCGAAAAGACCGAGGAGGCGAGAAGGGCCTACGCGACGATGATCAGCGGCATCTATTTCTACGAGAAGACGGGCATCATCACGCTGGCGATCAACTCGGCGGTGCTCGGTCTCCTGTACGGGTTCGGATACACGAAGATCTCGATGGTGATGAACATCGCCCGCGTCTTCGTCTTCCGCATCCCGACGCTCGTGATTTGCAAGGCCTGCGGGCTCGATTATAGGGCTGTCGGCATCAGCATGGGCGTGTCGAACATCGCGATCGGGATCGTGGCGTTGATCGTGGCGGTCTTCATCGTACGGAAGATTAAGAAAGAAGAAAAACAGAAGGAGGAAGCGAGAATGCTGAGCGAAGAAGAAAAAGCGAAGAGCGAAAAGTTCATCAAGGAATATCTGACGAACTTCCAGCACTACAAGCCGAACGTGGCCTGGGATTACGAGGACGGAATCGTGATGAAAGGGGCCCTGGAGATGTACTATGCGACGAAGGACCGGTTCTATCTGGACTTTTTGATCCGCTCGTACGAGTCGGTCATCGACGAGGACGGGAAGATCGAGGGGTACGACCCGGAGGAGAGGAACATCGACAACACCCAGGAGGCGACCGCGCTCTTCTATCTCGACCACCTTCACCACGAGGAGCGCTTTACGAAGGCGCTCGCCTCGGTAAGGCACCAGCTCGAGATCCAGAACCGCACGAAGTCCGGCTCGTTCTGGCATAAGGACATCTATCCGTGGCAGATCTGGCTCGACGGGCTCTATATGGGCATGCCGCTCTACGCCTTATTCGCCACCGAGGACCGCTCGAAGAAAGAAATCGACGACATTTTGAACCAGTTCCAGAACGTCGAGAAGTACAACTGGGACGAGGAGAAGAAAGTCTACATGCACTGCTACGACGAGACGAAGTCGATGCAGTGGGCGGATCCGAAGACTGGGCGTTCCCCGAACGTCTGGCTGCGCTCGGTGGGCTGGCTGGCGATGGCCGACAGCGACGTGTACGACACGTTCAAGTCGAACGGTTCAACCCTCGCGGCGAACAGGATCAAGCCGTTACTGACCAAGGTCCTGCGCTCGATGGAACCGTATCAGGACGAAGAGACGCATCTCTGGTACGACTTGCCGTTATTCAAGGACGAAAAGGGAAACTACCTCGAGGTGTCCGGCTCGGCGATGTTCGCCTACGGGTATCTGAAGGGCGCGCGTATCGGCATGCTCGACAAGTCCGAGATGAAGAGGGGATCTTTGATCCTGAAGAGCATCATCGATCACTTCCTCACCGACGAAGGTCTGACGCACATCTGCAAGGTCTCCGGACTCGACGCGAAGAAGCGAGACGGCTCGGTGGCGTATTACCTCAGCGAGCCGCAGCAGCTGAACGACGCCAAGGGCGTGGCCCCGTTCATGATGGCCTACGCCGAGTATCTGAAGGCGACCAAATAGAGCGCGGCGCACAAACAGAAGAATTTGCTAAATAATTAGATACCTAAGTAAAAATCTGAGTATACTATAAAGTGATGGAGGAATTTATCATCGTATGTCTGAATTAGAAGTCTTATCGGCGAAGAATCATAAGAAGACGACCGCTCCGGTCCGCATCATGCAGTTCGGGGAAGGAAACTTCTTACGCGGCTTTATCGACTGGATGGTTCAGAAGGCCGACGACAAAGGCCTGATGAACGCCCACGTCGTCCTGGTGCAGCCGCTTCCGATGGGTCGCATCGACGCTTTGAAGCAGCAGGATTACCTGTACACGGTCATTTTACAGGGGCTGAACGAAGAGAAGAAGGCCGTCAAGACCCACGAGGTCATCGACGTCATCGACGACGCGGTCAACCCGTATACCGACTGGGCGAAGTTCCTTGCCTACGGCGAATCGGCGGATCTGAACGTCATCGTCTCGAACACGACCGAGGCGGGCATCGCCTTCGATCCGGCGGATCTTTCTAACGACCTCCTGAACAAGGCGGTCGCTTCCTATCCGGGCAAGCTCTACGCTCTCCTCTACAAGAGATATCTCGCCTTAGGCGAAAAAGGCGAAATCGCCATCATGCCGTGCGAACTCATCGACGACAACGGGGACAAGCTCCGCGACGTCCTTCTGAAGATCGCCGAAGGCAGAAACGAAGAGAAGAAGGAAGGCTTCATCGAATTCTTAAAGAAGTCCTGTCACTTCACGTCTTCGCTTGTCGACCGCATCACTCCGGGGTTCCCGCGCGACGAGTTCTCCAAGCTCTGCGAGGACTACGGCTATGTCGACAACAATATGGTCAAGGCCGAATATTTCAACCTGCTCGTCTACCGCAAGGAATCTTTCTGCGAGAAGGTCTTCCCGCTCGACAAGATCGGCGATCCGGTCCACTGCATCTACGTGGACGACGTCCATCCGTACAAGCAGAGAAAGGTCCGCATCCTCAACGGCTCGCACACTTCCCTTGTTCCGGTCGCGTATCTCTCCGGACATAATGAAGTCCGCGAATCCCTGCTCGATCCGGTCATCGAGAAGTTCTTAAAGGAAGAACAGGCCGAGGAAATCGTCCCGACCGTCCACGTCAAGGACGTCGAGAAGTTCGCTCACGACGTGTTCGACCGCTTCATGAACCCGTACGTCCATCACGCGCTGATGTCGATTGCTTTGAACTCCATCCCGAAGTTCAAGGAAAGAGATTTGCCGACGCTCTTAGATTCCTATAAGGTCAACGGGAAGCTCCCGAAGAGACTCGTGTTCTCCTTAGCTTCCTTGATCAAGTTCTACGACGGCAAGAGAGTCGTGAACGGCAAGGAAGAAGAAATCAAGTTACAGGACAATCCGGACTACATCGCCTTCATGAAGGCGGCGTGGGACGCTTACCGCGCGGATAAGGACGTTCATGCCCTCGCGCACAAGGTCTTATCCAAGACCGAATTCTGGGGTCAGGATCTTTCGAAGGTCGAAGGCCTCGAGGAACTCGTCGCCAAGGATCTGGCTTTGATCGAATCCGTTCCGACGTTCGAAGACGCCGTCAAGGAGATCAACCGCTGATATGGCGAAGGACGTACTCCTGATTGAAGAGAACGACGATGTCCTCGTTGCTCTCCATCCGCTGAAGAAAGGCGAAGTCGTCGAAGGGATCACCCTGCTCGACGATATTCCCCAGGCCCATAAGATCGCCCGGCACGACATGCAGAAAGGGAACGTCCTTTTGAAGTACGGTTACCCGATCGGCATCCTCACCAAGGACGTCAAGAAGGGCCAGTGGATCCATACCCACAATCTGAAGACGGGCCTGAACGCGACCCCGACGTATTCGTATCATAAGCAGGGCATCGCCCACGCCGCCCCGTCGAAACGCACCTTCCAGGGGTACGTCCGCAAGGACGGCAGGGTCGGTATCCGCAACGACCTTTATCTTCTTCCGACCGTCGGCTGCGTCAACATGAACATCGCCCTGATGAAGCGCGAGTTCGTCAAGAAGCACCCGGAGATGGAAGGAAGAGTCAAGCTCATCCAGCATCCGTACGGCTGCTCGCAGCTAGGCGACGATTTGGACGTCACCCGCGGCATCCTGCACGGACTCGCGAACAACCCGAACTGCGGCGGTCTGCTCGTCGTGGGACTCGGCTGCGAGAACAACCGCCTCTCGATCTTCATGGACAATCTCCGCGTCAGCGACATGTCCCGCGTCCGTTCGTTCAACTGCCAGGACGTCGAAGACGAAGTCGGATACGGCGTTAAGAAGATGGAAGAGCTCTACGCCGTCATGCAGCAGGATGTCCGCATCGAATGCGGGCTCGATAAGCTCCGTTTAGGCGTCAAATGCGGCGGTTCGGACGGTTTCTCCGGACTGACGGCGAATCCGCTCCTCGGCAAGGTCGGGGAAGTGATCGGCGCTTCCGGCGGCACGGTCGGGCTGACCGAGGTTCCGGAGATGTTCGGAGCCGAGCAGCTCTTGATGAACCGCGCCAAGGATGAGAAGACATACGAGAAGATCGTCCGCCTCATCGAGAATTTCAAGGCCTACTACGCGAAGAACGGGCAGGTCTGCTACGAGAACCCGTCGCCGGGCAACAAGGACGGCGGCATCACGACCCTCGAGGAAAAGTCCCTCGGCTGCGTCCAGAAGGGCGGCCACATGGAAGTGGTCGACTGCCTGGATTACGGCGAGGAGATCGTGACCCCGGGTCTGAACCTCTTAAACGGTCCGGGCAACGACATCGTCGCTTCGACGAATCTCGCCGCCGCGGGTTGCACCCTGATCTGCTTCACGACCGGGCGCGGTACCCCGTACGGCTCGATCGTCCCGACGCTGAAGCTGGCGACGAACCACGTCCTGGCTTCTAAGAAAGCGAACTGGATCGATTTCGACGCCCAGGTCGTCTTCGAGGAAGGATTCGACAAGGCACGCGAGCAGCTGCTCGATCTCATCGTGAGGACCGCTTCGGGCGAACTCTCGAAGGCCGAGAAGAACGGCAACGAGCAGATCGCGATCTTCAAGCAGGGCGTGACGCTCTGATTTCCGGTTTCTATCATCCCGAAGAATATAAATATAAAGGATAAAGGAGAAAAATATGAAAAAGTTTCTAGGAGACGACTTCCTTCTCTCGAACGAAGTGAGCAAGGACCTGTTCGAAAACCACGCGAAGAAGATGCCGATTTTCGACTATCACTGCCATCTGGTTCCGAAAGAAATCTACGAGGACAAGCAGTTCCCGTCCATCACCGAAATCTGGCTCGGCTCGAACCACTACGGCGACCACTACAAGTGGAGACTGCTCCGCGAATACGGGGTCGACGAGAGCTACATCACCGGCAACCGCTCCGAGCGCGAACGTTTCGACAAGTTCGCCGAGGTCATGCCGTACATGGCGGGCAACCCGGTCTACCAGTGGACGCACCTCGAGCTGAAGAGATACTTCGGCATCGACAAGCTCCTCTGTCCGGAGAACGCCGACTACATCTGGAACGAAACGAACCGGATGCTGCCGGAGCTGACCACCCACAAGATCCTTGAGAAGTTCAACGTCGACACGGTCTTCACCACCGACGATCCGGTCGACGATCTGCACTACCACGAACTGATGGCCAAGGACAAGACGCTGAAGACGCACGTCTATCCGGCCTGGCGTCCGGACAAGGCGATCAACGTCGAACGCGACACGTTCGTCCCATGGATCAAACAGCTCGAACAGGTCAGCGGACACGGCATCTCCTCGCTGAACGAGATGCTCGAAGCCCTCGACGAACGCCTGCAGTTCTTCGTCGACCACGGCTGCACCGCCGCCGATCACGCCCTCGACGTCGTCCACTACCGCAAGGGAACGACCTACGAAGAGGCGAACGCGGTGTTCTTAAAAGGACTCGCGCGCGAACCGATCTCCTTCGAAGAGGAAGACATGTACAAAGGGTACGTCCTCGTCCATCTGGGCAAGCAGTACCATAAGTATGGCATGGCGCAGCAGTACCACATCGGCGCTTTGCGCAACAACTCGACGAGAATGTACGCGCTCTTAGGAGCTGATACGGGCTTCGACGCGGTCGAGGACCAGCCGTTCGCCGAAAAGCTTTCGGGCTTACTCGACGAGCTCGACTATTCGGACGAGCTTCCGAAGACGATCCTCTACTCGCTGAACGACCGCGACTATCCGACGCTCGTCACCCTGATGAACTGCTATCAGAAGGGCGGCATCCGCGGGAAGATTCAGCTCGGCACCGCGTGGTGGTTCCAGGATCACTACGAAGGCATGAAGAAACAGTTCGACTACCTCGCCGCGGACGGACTGCTCTCCTGCTTCGTCGGAATGCTGACCGATTCCCGTTCGTTCCTCTCCTATCCGCGCCACGAGTATTTCCGCCGTCAATTCTGCGACTATCTCGGAAAACTGGTCGAGGAAGGCAAGTATCCGGACGAACGCAAGGTGCTCGGACAGATCGTCGAAGACGTCTCGTTCAATAACGCCAAGCGTTATTTCTCCCGTCCGTAATCCGGATTCGAAGAATCAAAAGGTCGCTCCGCTCAGATCCGGGGCGCCCTTTTTTCGTCCTTTTCTTTCCTTTACAATGGGAAAAGAAAGAAGGAACGGATGTATGAAAGTCGTCGTCTATCCGATCCAGTCGAGCCTCGTGTACGGGGATACGGTCGAAAAGGAAAGCAAAAATCTGATGGAAAGCCTGGAAAGACTCACTTCGTATGAGTTCGGGGTCGTATCGGATTTGAAGGATTTGAAGAACGCGGATCTTCCTTTGATCCTGGTCCAGTCGGGAGGAAGCGAAGGGATCTTTAAGGAAGAAATTTATCCGTATTTCGAAGGGCCTTACTATTTGCTGACGTACGGCAATTCGAATTCCCTGGCTGCGTCTTTAGAAATCCTTTCCTTCTTGCGCGAGGAACATAAGAAAGGGGAAGTCCTGCACGGGGAGGATTCCTATATCGCCAAGAGAATCGCGTATCTGGGCTCGTTCAAAAAGGAAGAGAAGCCGGGCAGGCTCGGCGTGTTCGGAAAGCCGTCCGACTGGCTGATTTCTTCGGACGCGGATTATAAGAAGGCAAGGGAGATCTTCCATATCAATCTGATTGTCTACGGACGGCATGAAAAGGAGCTCTGCACTTATTACCGTTCGCTCGGATTACGGAGAGTGATCTGACCGCCTGATTTATTTCAGATTCCGGATTTCTTCCGAAATCTTTTCGGCGAGTCTTCCGATATGGATCCCGTCGACGAGGCGGTGGTTCGCTTCGACGCTGAATCCGAGGATTTTCTTTTCTCCTTCCTGAACGTATTTTCCCCAGGCGATGCGCGGGGAGGAATCGTCGGAATCAAGGTCCCTTTCGTTGGTTAAGCCGGTCAAATCGACCCAGGGAAGGCAGGAGAAGAAGATCCATCCTTCGTTCTTTTCGTTTGCAGGATCGCTGGCGAAAAGCGACGTCTGATGCGCGGATATTTCCTTGGCTTCCTTGCAGAATTCTTCGAGGGCCCGGTCTTTCAACGGAACATCGACGATCCGAAACGCTTCCGAACCGTTCTTTAAATCGCAGAAAGAAGGGGAACGCCGTTCCAGTTCGTACGGTTTCCCGCCGACGATCGTCATACGGAACTCCGGAATCTGGTTCAGCGCTTCCGTCACGAGATAGATCAGAGAGTAATAGAAAGAAATCCCTCGCTCATGGGTATATTCGTAAAGCTCCGTGACGTCTAGCCGGAATGTGACGGAATAAAAGGGAAAGGAAAGCTTCGACATATATTCGTAGATTTCCCTCCGTTCCCATTTGGAGAGATCGACTTCTTTCATAGCGGATTCTCCTTTTCCCGAGTTCAAGTTTTCTAAATTCCTCTGGCGACGTCCTTCAGATACGCGAAGCTCTTCTCGATGTGCTCCGGACCGACGCCTTCGAAGACGCAGTAGGCGTCCGGGCAGTATTTTTTGATTTCGGAGAACATGTACCCGAAATGGAAGTCCCCTTCGCCCGGAGCGAGCTGGACGAGCTTCCCGCCGATGACTTTTGCGTCCTTGAGGTGGATGATCTTCACTTCGTTCCCGAAGGTGCTGAGCGCCTCGTGGAAGATTTCGTCCCGCCGGGCGAAGTTTTCGACGCACAGGTCGTTATAGAGATCCATGACGATGTGGACGTTCTTCGAATGGAGCTCGTCGTAGAGCCTTTTCAGAACGGACGGCTTGTACATGACGTGCCCGTACGCGCCTTCGATGACCATCTGCGCCCCGATTTTTTCGGCGCGGTCCTTCAGTTCTACGAAGACGGCCTTGCTTTCCTGATATCCTTCCTCGGTCTGGTTCTTAGGGACGTAGATCCAGGGGGAACCGTTGTACGAGCCGGTCTCGCTGCCGACGTAGTCCGCCCCGATCTCTTTCTCGATGCCGAGCAGGGAAAGGAAGTTCTCCTTTCCTTTAACGACTTCCTCGTGATTCGGATGGACCGGGTTGAAATACCCTCCGAGCATGGCGATGTGCATGCCGTGATCCTCGACGGCTTTTTTGATCCGCAGGACGTTCTCCTCCCCGTACGAGTGGTCTTTCAAGGCCTTGTTGATGACGAGCTGAAGTTTTTTGATCCCGATCTTTTCAATCGCGCCGGTCAGTTCCTCAATCGTCGTGTTTTTCAAAATGTCGTGCGCGCGAATTCCCCAACGTACTTCCATGGATTCCGTCCTCCTTTTCCTTAGGAAACTATCTATAATCATTATAGAGATTCTTTCATCCACCGTTTATGCACACTTACCAAGAATGTTCTTCCGCCCCCGTCTTGCAAGCTAAGGATTTCCTCGACGCGTTAAGGATCTGCTCGGAAATCCGCCAAGGCGGGGATTCCTCGTTCCGGAAGATCCGGATCGCAAGTTCCGTGATCAAAGGGAACTACGTCTTCCCGTACTCGGATTTCTGCCTCGAGTTTCAAAAAGGGAACCTTTTGACTTCCTCGCATTCGGGAAACGAATACGACGGGGAACTCCTTTCGACGAGAACGACCTGGCACACGGCGACTCTGACCGTTTGGGGAGATGAGAACGTCTTTCTCGGGATGAACGTCGAGAACGCCGCGGGGAATCCGAAGGAAAACGGGACGTCGGTGGCTTTAAGCGTCTTTGGGGATCAGAACCTGTTCGTCAAATGCGGCATCGCCTCGACCCAGGACACGCTGTTTCTGGGCCCGCTGCCGGACGATCTGGCCAAACGCTACGTCGGTTTTTTGCCGAAGGAAGAGACGGACATCCAGGGGAACCTAAGGAACTATTTCATGAACTGCTCGGTCAAGGGCTCGGTCGATTTCGTCTTCGGGGCCGGGCAGGGGCTGTTCCATAACTGCCTGTTCGAATCGGTCTATGACGGAAGGGATACGGACAATTACATCTGCGCCCCGGCGCATTCCTTGAAGGACGACTTCGGGTTCTGCTTCGTGGACTGCTCGTTCGTTTCGAAAATCGCGGAAGAGAAGACGTATCTCGCCCGTCCCTGGAGGGATTTCGGGAAAGCCTGCTTCATCAACTGCACCTATGGGGAACATATTAAAAGGGAAGGCTTCTGCGACTGGTCGAAGGATTCCCAGAGGAAGAGGACGTGCCGTTTCGAGGAATATCCGCTCGAGAAGGGCAGGGTCGGCTGGGTCTACAATGACCGCGAAAGCAAAAAAATCCTCGACCGGTACCTGGAAGAAGTCCGGAAAATCTGACCCGGAAATGTTGTTCTTAGCGCACAACAGACGCCCCGGCTTGTTGCATACAAGGGCGCGGATTCGCTTATAATAAGAAAGAAGCAGATAACGGCTCTTATTTGCTGTTGAAAGAAAAAGAAGAGGTGCATTTTATGAAGAAAAGATTCCTTGGATTGTGTCTGGCTTCGGTTCTGCTGGCGGGAGGACTGGCTTCCTGCTCGGGCAGCTTCCGGAGCTCGAGCGATTACGAAGTCGTGAACTCGATGATGATCGCCATCAGAGCGGATGTTACGGCCTTCAACGGGAAAGTCACCTCCGTCAGCTACGACGCCGTCGAGCTTCCGGTGCTCTGGGCCCAGCTGAAGAAAGAGAACGATTCCGTCGATACGGAGAAAGTCACCGAGGATGGGGTCGTGCATTATGTCGCTTCCTCCATCAAGGTCGGCGATTACGTTTTCAATATTCGGGACGAAGAGGAAACCGGGATGCTGGATGGATACCGGTATTACGCGGACGATCCGACGATTTCTCCGACCGAAGACCGCTCGCTCGAATCCTACCTCGGACGCGCTTCCGCCAACGCCCAGTGGTATTACGAATGCGTGAAGAACGGAAACATCGCGGTCCTCGACAAGAGCGGGAAAGCCGTCGATTCTTCCTTGCTGACCCACACGGACTATTTCTTCGGGGACGAGAAGTACGATGGGGTTCAGGACGTCGCCACCTGGAAGAGCAACACGGAAGCCCTGTCCTCCTTCTTCGTCAACACCCTGCAGGTCATCTATCCTCTGGGCGGGACGGACGAGACCAAGAAGGCGGTCCTCGAGAAGAATAACGGCGATAAGAACAACCCCTGGAAGATGCATCTCGAATGGGCGAAGACCGTCAACAACGAATATACCGAGTACAAGGATCTGGTCGATACGGTCCTGACCGGCGTGAAGTTTACGGGCATGAGCGTCCTGAGATCGCATTACACCGCCGCGAACAAGGCTTTCGGAAACGTCGAGCTCGCTTCCTATCCGAAGTTCTGATTCCGGTTTTATGAAAGCGCCTGAGATTGCTTTCTCCGGCGCTTTTTGTTTACAATTTTGTTTGCCATGAAAAAGAACGCGGTTCCTCTCCTCATCCTATCCGCCGCCCTCCTCGCTTCCTGCGACGGGGATTCTTCGTCGTCTTCCTTCGTTCCCGTCCGCAAGGACGACATCCCGGAAGTGAAGGGGGAAGTCCCTTCCTCTCTTTCGAGTTCGATCCTCGTGACCGAGGAGAGCGTCGAAGAGAACGGGGACAAATCGAAGGATCCGGACAAGACCTATAAGGAACGCTGGACCAAGGTCTCTTCCCCGGGCTCTGACGATCCGTATACCGGTTACGAATTCACGCACAGGACGAGCAGGATCGATATCGCCGGAAGCTACACCGACGACATCACGGCCTATACGCACCATACGATCGACGGCAAGTATTACGCGGCCACGCGGAAGGAAATCAGCGGCTACAGCGACGGGAACGACCCGTTCTCGAAGGAAATCACGGAAGAGGAATTCCTGGAGGCGGAGAAATCCTATGACTCGTTCTATGAGGCGGCCTATGCCTATTACGGGGAAGCGCGCGCCCTCCTTTCCTTATTGGATGGGGAGGAGACGTCCTATTCGAAGGACGAAAGAACGGTCGCCCTATCAAGAAGGGCGACGCCGGAAATCACGTATTATCTTGTAAAGGACACGTACGACCGGTCCCCGGTTCTGACTTTTTCGTACACCCTCGCTTTCTATGAGACGGAAGGGGAAGAGGCCCTGCTTTACGTTTCCAAGACGAAGACGTTCTTTTACGAATCCATGAAGCGGACGGAAGAGAGTTTTTCCTCGTATTCCTTCGCTTTCTAAGCAACTCCGTCGCCTCTGATTCAGTTTGCCAACTTATCATTTCCGTGAAAATCGGACATGTATACAATAGAATAGAACACAAGAAAAACGCCTTGCCAACGGATATTTTTAAATTGTAAGCGTTTATAACATTTTTCAAAAAAATGTAAACGGAGAAATGTTGTATACAAAAGGCGTTGCAAAATGAAAGCGTTTAAACTAAGATAAACTTTGTAAAGGAGACGGTCGTACGTAGACTGACGTTGAAGGCTTTCTTCCCTATGAGCAAAAGACAGTTTGAAGCGTTGGACTTGTTGTTCTTCTCGCTCATCGGAGCTGCTTTGGATGTATCCATCGCTTGGGGATTCAGCCATTTCAGCGTCCTATATTCCGTTTCCTTCGCCGTCGTGCTCGCTTTGATTGCGATGGTGCGCTGGGGTTATCCCGGCGTGGTCGTCGCCCTTATTAGCGGCGGGGCGAGAGTCCTCTACGATTCGCTAACCGGTTCTAGCGTCAGTCTGAACTGGATCTTGGCGAATACGGCCGGGTACCTGGCCGTCCTGATCGACCTGCTGTACTTCCTTAAACCGGGGAAGAAGGCGGTCGTCTCGAATCCGGGGTTCTCGATCCTCTACGTCGTCAGCGGGTTCCTGTTGGCGGCGCTCGGGAAGACGCTCTGTTACATCGGCAGCGCGGACTTCCTCGTCTATCTGCAGCTCTTCCTGCTCTACGATCTGCTGAACATGCTGATCGGAGTCGGGGTGTTCTTCCTCGCGAGGAAGCAAAGCGATCTCGTGACGGACATGAACGAGTACCTCGTCAAGATCCACACGCAGAGTCCGGAAGCGGTCCTGCGCGAAAAGATCCGTTCCGAGAAAGACGAGTATTCGGCTTTGGAGGAGATGGCGGACAAGGACGAGGTATCGGACATCGCCTTATTGGACGGAGGCATGGTCACGAACGAACAACTGACCGAGCAGGAAGCTGTCCGCAAAAAGCTGGAAGGAAACTCCTCTTCCGTTTATCAGAAAGAACGGGAGCAGGGGGTTCAGTATAAAGACAAGAAGAAATCCGGGAGGAAATTCTAAATGGTTCGAGCGAAAGAAAGAGACGTTGAAGACATCGAACGGGCTTACTGGAAACGCCAGGGCCGTTCCATGCTGAAAGACTGGCGCCTGTATCTGATGCTGGTGCCGCTGTTCTTCTTCCTCATCTGCTGGAAGTACCTGCCGATCGCCTCGTTAGTCATGTCATTCAAGAACTACACGTCCGCTGACGGCGGCAACGTCTGGGGTTCGGTCAACGTCGGCCTGCACTGGTTCATCGACCTTTTGGTCGGGAACCGCGCCTCCGACTTCTGGAAAGCCTTCCGTAACACGTTCGTCCTTTCGTTCTACGGACTCTGCTTTGGCTTCCCGGTCCCGATCATCCTCGCCCTCCTTTTCTCCGAAGTTAAGATTACCTGGTACAGAGCGACCCTTCAGGTCCTCTCCTATTTGCCGCACTTCGTCTCGACGGTCGTCGTCTCGTCCATCGTCACGATGCTTTTAAGAAAAGGCAACGCCGAAATGAATCTTGCTTCCGGCCCTCTCGCCAACGCCCTTGAGAAGATGGGCTGGGTCACGACCGATATCGTCTACGATCCGAAATGTTTCCGTGCCGTCTATCAGCTCTCGGGCATCTGGTCCGACGCCGGCTACGGTTCCATCGTCTATTTCGCTGCGGTCTTAGCGATTTCGCCGACCAACTACGAAGCCGCGCAGATCGACGGCGCGACCAAGATGCAGCAGGTCCGCTACGTCACGATCCCGGGCATGGTCTCGACGCTCGTCATCATGCTCATTCTGAGAATCGGCTCGTTGTTCAACATCGGTTACGAAAAGGTCATCCTTTTGAACCCGAAAGGCACCGACTCGGGTACTTCGCCGAACAACCTCTGGGAAACCGGCCAGCTCATTTCGACCTACGTCTACTATATGTCGAGCATGGGCGGCGGCACGATGTCGCAGTCGGAAGGCGCCGCGGCGGATATGTTCAACTCGCTGCTCGCCATGATCCTGGTCATCGGTTCGAACAAGATTTCGAGACGTGTCTCCGATACGTCGCTGTATTAAACGGAGGGAGAAGGAAATATGTCTGAAAACAAACCGGTTTCCGCCGAAACCAAATCGACTCATCTCTCTTCTGGCCAGCGCCAGCTGACGAAGAAGGAGCAGAGGAACCTGAACACGAACCACAAGGGGATGTTCGAAAGAATGTCCGCTTCGGAAATCGTCTTCAAGATCATCTCTTACGTCTTGCTGACTTTATTCGCCCTCATCTGCTTATATCCGTTCGTCTTCTCGATTTCGGCCTCTATGACGAGCCCGGATTCGCTGATCGACGGCACGATGGTCCTCTTCCCGGTCGGATTCCAGTTCGACGCAATCGTGGACGTCGTCATGGACAAGAGCTTCTGGATGATGTACACGAACACGTTGTTCGTCACCCTCTACGGAACCGTCTATATGATGGTCATCACGATTTTCGCGGCTTACGCTCTGGCCAAGACCAATCTCTTCGGAAACAAGGTCTTCAACTTCTTATTGGTCTTCACGATGTGGTTCTCCGCCGGTATGATTCCGACCAAGCTGAACTACGACGCGACCAAGCAAATCTTCTCCCAGATCGGCATCGTCGATACGAAGTGGGTCATCGTCCTCGCCATGGGCTCGAGCGCGTTCAACATCATCATCATGAGAAACGCGTTCCAGGGCGTCCCGAAGGAAATCGAGGAAGCGGCCGTCGTCGACGGCGCGAACAACAACCAGATTCTCTGGAAGGTCTTCGTTCCGATGTCCAAGGCTTCCGTCGCCACCGTCGCCCTGTTCTACGGCGTCTCGAGATGGAACGGTTACTTCTGGGCGAAACAGGAAGCCGATTCCAACTACGATATCCCGCTGCAGGTCTACATCCGCAACTGGATCGAGGATCAGAACAACTCCGATACGTACGTCACCTGGTGGAACACGCATAGCTATTCTCCGGACTCCTACATGTACGCCATGATCGTCATGGCCATCATCCCGATCCTGATCATCTATCCGTTCATTCAGAAATACTTCGCGGCCGGCGTCAATCTCGGCGGCGTCAAGGAGTAGTTCCGTATCCGTCATCCGTTCTTCCTATCGGTTAAAATCCCTCTGACAGGGGACTTTAATATAAAAAAGCGCTTATCTTAAAGAAAGGAGAAAAACATGAAATTTAAGAAAAGCATGATTTGTGTCTTAGGTGTTGCGACCTTGGCGATGCCTATTTTCGCCGCTTGCGGCAACACTTCGTCCGTTACGAAAGTCTCGTCCGAAAAGCCTGCGACTTCGTCCGAACAGACTTCGAATGCGACCTCCGAAGAAGTCTCGTCTGAAGCTTCTAGCAGTGAATTGAATCCGGCGTTAAAGGACCATGTCACTCTGAACCTCTCCGTCTTCTACAACAGCACGAAGACTGCCATGAAGTTCACTAACGACAGCCCGTGCCTCGGCAAGGATCTCGCGGATGGCACCGTCATCACTGCCGGCGAATTCAAGCCGGTCTGGAAGGCCGTCCAGAAGAATCTGAACTTCACGATCAACGATGTCACGGATACTTCGCAGACTTCCATTCAGAAAAAGTTCCAGGTCGAACAGTCTGCCGGCTTCAAGAAAAACGGCGAACTGATCAACGTTTCGCAGGGCAACTCCTCGGACATCATGGCCGAAGGTACCCAGAACGGAACGATTCTCGATCTGTCCAAGTATCTCAACAAGATGCCGAACTTCAGCAAGTTCCTTTCCGACAACCCGATTGTCGCGAAGCAGATCGTCGACTCCTCGGGCGCTATGTACTACGCTCCGTACTTCGATGGTTTCGATGATCTCGAAAGAACCCTTTTGATGAGAAAGGGCTGGGTCGAGAAGCTCCTCGACGGCGATTATGTCGAAGCCACTTATAACACCGACGTCAAGATCGACTCCAAGTACAGCCGTTTCAACGCGGAAGCGGTCGATCAGGATGTCACTTATTATGATGCGGCTACCAAGGCTAAGGCTACCGGCCACAAGAAGTACACCTCCGGCAACGATGTCATCACCCTTCAGAACGCGTTAGCGAACAAGACGGGCGCCGCTCTGGTCAAGACCTTACGTGACTATATCGATGCCACCTACAAGAAGGCTGATGGAACCTCCTTATACGGCGACAAGAGATCCGAACTCTTCTTATCCGGAAAGGCCTGCTACAATATCGATGAACTCGTCGCTCTGTACCGCTGCGTCAAGGCTAACGGCACTCTGCTCTCCGGTCAGTCCGATAAAGCGGTCATCCCGCTGATTCCGAGACAGTTCACCAACGACCGTACGGCCATGCTCCGTATGTTTATGCTCTACTTCGGCTGCCGCGGCTTCGCTGCTCCGCTCACCAACTTCTATGTCAACGATAAAGGCGTCCTGAGCGATGTCAGAGACAGCGATGAAGTCAAGGTCGCTCTTCAGAAGATGCACGAGATGTATCAGGAAGGCCTGATCCTCCAGGATTTCACCTCCAAGACCGCTGACGGCGCCACGGACGGAAACTATTCGACCAACCTCATGCAGAAGTCCGATATCGCCTTCTCCGAATACGACTATGTCCAGACCCAGACGATCATGAACGCCAAGAATGCGAACTTACAGCTCGTTCCGGTCGTTCCTGCTTCCTATGCCTGGGACGGCAAGGCCGAATCGAAGTACACCGACTCCTGGAGAGGTGTCAAACCTCAGGGCTGGTTCATCACCAAGGAAACCGCCAACGATGAAGCCAAGCTCAACAGAGCCCTGTATCTCTTCGATTACTTCTACGGAGAAGAAGGCAACAGACTGATGTCTTACGGACCGGATGCCTGGGTCGACGGCACCACCACCTACATGGGCAAACAGGTTCCGAAGCTCTCCGATGCCTGCTTGAACGAACTCAAGACCTATATGTCCGGCAACTACACCAACTACTACCGTCAGATCTTAGGCGGCACGTTCCCGGTCGGTTACGTCAAGGAACAGGGTATGGAATACCAGACCGTCGATGCGACTGCGCGCACGTATCTTGATGAAATCGAGACCGCGTTATCTCTCAATGTCATCAAGCATCCGGATGCGAAGGTCGGCCACACCGATCACATGCTCGACCAGATGCCGGCGACCGTCTCGCTGACTTCGGGCGAACAGCAGACCATCAAGGACAGCTATTCGAATCTGACCACGTACTTCGATGATTCCAAGACCGGAACCCATATCTTCACCACGATCGTCCAGAAGGGCTTCGAAGGTGCGGATAAGAACTACACGGATGCCGCCGGATTCACCAAGTACATCAGAGAAACTCTGAACATCCAGGGCTACGACAAGATCATTGCCGACGCCTATGCCCGTATGGGCCTTTAATCGGAACGAAACATCCGATTGAAGTTCTAGCCGAACGTTTCAAATAAGGACCAGGAAGGAATCTCATACTTCCTTCCTGGTTCCTTCTGTTGTTTATCTGCTCTTTCTGTTTTTTTGGAGGAAAACCTATGGCTGAAAAGGAAGCACAGAATCCATCCGTCTCGGTAAAGCCGGGAAAGCTTGGAACGATCACCGAGGGTCTGATCAAAGGCGAAGGGTATATCTCTTTGATTTTCTTCGCGCTCGTCTTCGTTTTTGCCCTCTGCATGTCGACGAACATCTCGAACCTGATCAACGTCGACAACACGGCCGCCGTCAATGTTTCCGACGGCACGGTGCTTCCCATCCATTACGTCACTGCTCCCTGGTACAACGTCAGTCCGAAAGAAAACACGCTGATGGTTGTCGGTATTGTCGGCTGCATCCTTTCGCTGCTCTACAACATGTTCCGCAACAATGCCCGCAGGATTTACTATGTGACGAATTACGTCGTCGAGTTCGCCCTAGTTGCCTACACCATCTTCACCTGCGTCATGGTCGCTTACGTCTCGTCCTATTTCGGCGAACAGTACGCTTCCATCAATTTCGGTCTCGTGAACGCGACCGACGAACAGCTCGCGTCAACTTACGGAACTCTCGCTTCCACGTATTCCCAGTTCTCCCGTGTCCATTACGCGCTCGATCCGATTTCGACTACGACCGCCGTCCCGGCAATCGGCTATGTTCTGACCGCTCTGATCGCTGTCAATGGCGGAATCACCTGCTGGGAACTCTTCTATAAGTGGAAGACCGGCACGGCCCTATTTAAGAAGATTTATTCGGAACCTTCTTCGAAAGTAGAAACGGAGGCGAAGTAATATGGCAGAAGAAAAGAAAGACGTCGTCATGCCTGACGCGAAGCTTCAGGCCGTATCCGAAAATGCGGATGTCGCCGAAGTCAATCTGAACGACGTCAAGAAAGTTCCTTTCAAGCAGAGACTGAAGAATTATTTCCGTCCGGAGGGCGTGCAGAAGGAGATGCTCCGTTACCGCACGAACAAAGGTGCGGAATATCTCGTCTTCCTCGGTTTGGCCTGCGTCGTCGCCGGTTTCTCGACCATCTACGGTTACATCACGATCGTCGACTGGATGACGGGTATCGACATTCTGACGGCCCTGATCATCCTGCTGTTCTCGTTCTTAGCTTCCCAGGAAGTCAAGGATTATTCGAAGACCTGGTCTTATCTGCTGTTCGTCCTGGCCGGAGGAATCTTACTCCGTCTGATTTATCCGATCTATTTGCACGCGCCGATTTCGACCGGAGCCGTTCCTCTCGAGACCGTCCGCTTTACCGCCGTCATCATCCTGTACATCGTCGGAGCCGTCAGCTACGTTCTGGCCGGCGCCTTAGGGCTTTACCGCGGTGCGGCGCTGCGCTCCTACCTCGCGACCGTCGAGCACCAGGAAGGCGATAAGTTCTAAAGGAGAAACGCTATGGCAAAACTTTCATTACAGCACTTATCCAAGGTCTACGATTCCGGGAACCTGGCCGTCGAGGACTTCAACATCGATGTGAAAGACGGCGAATTCATTGTCATCGTCGGACCTTCCGGATGCGGCAAATCCACCACGCTAAGAATGGTCGCCGGACTCGAGTCCATCACGAGCGGCAAGTTCTTTATCGGGGACGACGACGTCACCCACAAGGCCGCGAAAGACCGCGATATCGCGATGGTCTTCCAGAACTACGCCCTGTATTCGAACATGACCGTCTATCAGAATATGGGCTTCTCCCTGATCCTGAAGAAGGTCGATCCCGAAATCATCCATAAGAAGGTCATCGCCGCGGCGAAGATGCTCGGTTTGAGTCAGCAGTTGAACAAGAAGCCGGGCGCTCTTTCCGGCGGCCAGAGACAGAGAGTCGCCATGGGCCGCGCGATTGTTCGCGCTCCGAAGCTGTTCTTGTTCGACGAACCTCTGTCGAACCTCGACGCGAAGCTGCGTTCCTCGATGAGACGCGAAGTCAAGCTTCTCCACCAGAAGCTCGGCACGACCATGATGTACGTCACGCACGACCAGACGGAAGCCCTGACGCTTGCCGACCGCATCGTCGTCATGTCCATGGGCCACGTCCAGCAGATCGGGACGCCGTACGAAATCTATTCCGATCCGAACAACGTCTTCGTCGGAGACTTCATCGGAACTCCTCCGATGAACTTCTTCGAAGGAACCATTCAGGGCGACGCGTTTGTCGGTCAGACGTTCAAGCACAAGCTGGACGCCGATTCTCTTGCGTTGCTCAAAGATTACAAGGATACCGGAAAGGAAGTCATTTTGGGCGTCCGTCCGGAACACATCCGCTTCGGTTCGGAAATCGGCATGAAGGCCGAAGTCATCGAACATCTCGGCCCGACCACCCTGGTCCACGGCCACATCGACGGACATCCGGTCGTCGCGAAGGTGAAGGGCTGGGTCGAACTCGACCCGGATCAGGAAGTCAGTCTCGACTTCGATCTGCATAACGCCTGCTTCTTCACCAAGGGCAAGATCAAGGAAGAGTGCGTCCGTATCCGCAAGGAGGTCAAGTAACTATGGCAGAAGAAAAGAAAACCACCAGCGTCGTCTCCGAAGAGAGCGACGTGAGCGAAATCGACTACACTTCCCTGGCTTCTTCTTCCTCGGACGAAGAATCGAAGATCACTACGAACAAGTTCCTTCTGTCCTTAAGAAGAAACCTGATTTCCTTAAAGAACCACGTCTCGACCATTCCATTCTTAATGGTCATCGCGACCATGGTTTTCGTCACGTTCTCCTCGCACGCGAACAATCAGGCGGCTTCCGTCTCTTTGGAATCCGCTTCCGGCATCCTTCTGTTCTGCGACACGCTGGCGGCGATTTTAAGCGTGCTCTGCTACCTGAACGTCCAGGGGAAGCACACCGAGAAGAAGAAAGTCATCATGTTCTCGGTCTTCTTCTATGTCCTGATGGTCGTCCAGCTCGTCATCGAGTACCACCTCGTCCACGAGTACACGGTGGAAATGCAGGTTGCTAACGGCGGCGTCACTTCTATGACCGGCGTGGCTTTCCTCACGGATTCGAGACGTCTTTTCAGAATCCACATCGTTTTGATCTATATCTCGATGGCGCTCGCGGCCATCGCTCCGATCGTCCAGCCGTTCACCAAGAAGATTCATTTCTAGCCGTTCCGTTTGATCACTGAGATCCGTATTTAAAATGGCTGATAAGGAAAGGGAAGAAAAGAAGGAGAAATGGACGAACGATTCCGCCCCCGAAGGCGCTCCGGATTCCTTCAAGGAATCGAAGCTGCGGAAGATTCCCTACGCCTATAAGGCCGTTTTTGTTAAATACTGGACCTGCGGAGTCATCTATTTCTTCGTCAACATGGGTTTGACGAACACGCTTTTCTCCGACAACGTCGTCCTGTTTTCTCAGGGATTCGACATCATCGTCCTCGTCGACGGTCTGATCTACGGACTGGCCTATTTCTTCTTGCACGGGTTCTTGCTCGAACTGGCGGAACGCTACGAAGGGGAAGGAAGGCCGTGGACCATCTATTATTCGCGGAAATGGTGGACGATTTGGATCGACATCCTGTACGGCCTGGTCTGGTCGTTCTTATGCAATTTCTTTTGCCTGTACCTCAACGAATGGATGAACAACACGCCGGTGTCCTGGATGTTCAGGGAACCGTTCACGTTCGCCTTGCTGGGGCTTGCGGTGGAGATGGCTTTCATCGGTTTAAAAAATCTGTGCGTCTATATCGTCCATAGGATTCAAGGGAGGTAAACAGTATGAAATTCCATGTTTTGAGCGTCACTTCCAAGACGGCCTGCTTCGAACTCGAGAACGAATCGGTCTATTACGCCGAGAAGGCTTATGACGTCGTTCTGAACGGAAAAACGGTTTTGGAAGGCGTTAAGGAGAACGTCTTCACGCTTTACGAACTCGAACCGGACACCGAATACGCGGTGAAGGTCGGGGAAGATTCCGTTTCCTTCCGTACCGAGAAGGCTTCGATGGTTTTGCATCTGAAGGATTTCGTCAATCCGGGGGAAAAGGACGACACCCTGATGATTCAGTCGGCGATTGCCGTCCTTCCTAAGGGAGGCGTCCTGTACGTCGATCCGGGGGAATACCGCATCACCTCTCTCTTTTTAAAATCCGACATGACGCTCTATGTCGCTAAAGGAGCCGTCATTTACGGGAACCCGGTCATCGGGGATTATCCTTTGATTCCGGGAGAAGAGAAGTACCTCGATCCCAAGAAGGCCCCGCTGCAGCTCGGCGCCTGGGAAGGAAACCCGTTCCCGGCCAAGCCTTCCTTCATCAGCGCCTATTCCGCCGAGAACGTCGTGATCGAAGGGGAAGGTGTACTGGACGGACAGGCGGACAAGTCCGATTTCTGGAAGAATGTCAAGACCATGACCTACGGCCGCCCGCGCATGCTCTGCTTCAACTCCTGTAAGCACGTCCGCGTCATCGGCGTCACGGTCGAGAATTCCCCTTCCTGGACGATCCATCCGTATTTCTCGGAGGACGTCTCGTTCTACGCCATCCGCGTGAAGAACCCGAAGGACGCCCCGAATACGGACGGCTTGGATCCGGAATGCTGCTCGAAGGTGAACATCGTCGGCGTCTATTTCTCGGTCGGGGACGACTGCATCGCCCTGAAATCCGGGAAGATCTACATCGGGAAAACCTATAAGAAGGCGTGCGAGCAGGTCGTGATCCGCAACTGCTACATGCACGAAGGGCACGGGGCGGTCGTCCTCGGATCGGAAGTCGGCGCGGGCGTCAAGGACGTCACGATTGAACGCTGCTATTTCGAACACACCGACCGCGGTCTCCGCATCAAGACGAGAAGGGGACGCGGGAAGGATTCCATCATCGACAACATCGCTTTCCGCCATATCGTGATGGATAACGTCCTCACCCCTCTAGTGGTCAACATGTTCTATTTCTGCGACCCGGACGGGCACAGCGAATACGTCTATTCGAAAGAGAAGCTTCCCGTCGACGACAGGACGCCGTACATCGGCTCGTTCGTCTTCGACGACATCAGAGCGAGTGACGCCGAGTGGGCGTTAGGATATTTCGCCGGTCTTCCGGAGCGCCCGATCGGCTCGATTGAAATCCGCAATTCGACGTTCACCGTCAAAAAGGACGCCTCGAAGGGGCGCCCGGCCATGATGGACGGCATCGGGGAGATGTCGCGCGTCGGTTTCGTTTTCGACAACGTGGAGAAGGTCGTCTTCGACAACGTGAAGGCGGAAGGGTACGACGGCGAGAAGCTCGTGCTGAAGAACGTCGGAAGCCTCATCGAGAAGTAATATGGCGAATCCGAGCGTTTATCTCTACATCCGCCCCGGGGAAGGAATGGGACGGGAAGTCCTCGGGAAAATCCTCACCCGCGTCCTGACCGACTCGGACTACGAGATGGTTTATAAGAAGGACGTGTTCTTTCTGACGCTGAAAGGAGGGCAGAACGGTCTGGCAATCCTGCAGTCTTCCTTGGCCGCGGCGGGCGAAGACATCGGAGGGAACTTCAAAGGACTCATCGTGCCCCTTTTCTCCGAACTGTTCTTACCATACATCGACTTGGTCCCGCCGAACGGAATCCGTTACCTTTTCGAAGTGGGCTACACCCATCACGAAATCTACGCGGAGACCCAGGAACTGCTGGACGGGATCGATTCGTATACGCTCCTGACCGTGAAGTCCTACATCGAGGCGGGGAATAGCCCTTCCCTGGCGTCGAACCGGCTCTACGTGCACCGCAACACGGTCACCTACCGCATCGACCGTTTCATCTCGATGACCGGGGTGGAGATCAAGTCGTTCCCCAACGCGGTCTACATCTATTTCCTGATTGCAAATCGTCTGAAAGATATGTCCGAATTAACCTTTTAGCGCTTTTTAGGACGGGAGCACATAAAATTAGCTATAAAACTATCTTTCTAACGCTCAGGGATTGATATAGAATAAGGATGTCCAATCATGGCGCCCGCGAGGGCGGATTTTATAGGAAGTTTCCATGACTGAAGAAAGGAAAAGTTATGACAAAAACGGAAGTTACTCAGAAGTTGCTTGACTGCGGCGTCATCGCGGTCATCCGCGCCTCTTCCGCCGAAGAAGCGCTGAAACTCGCGGATGCGTGCTCCGCGGGCGGAATCGTCGGCCTGGAGCTGACGTTCACGGTCCCGGGTGCCGAAAAGGTCATCGCCGCGTTAAACGAAAAGAAGGACGCGAAGTATCTCGCGGGCGCCGGTACGGTCCTCGATGAAGCGACCGCGCGTATCGCCATCATGAACGGGGCGAAGTTTATCGTCTCGCCTTCGTTCGACAAGGGCGTCGCGGAAGTCTGCAACACCTATCAGGTTCCGTATGTCGCCGGTTGCCTCACCCCGACGGAAGTCGTCACGGCCATGAGAGCGGGCGCGAACCCAATCAAGATTTTCCCGGGAGACGTCGTCGGCCCGGCCTACATCAAGGATCTGCACGGACCGTTCCCGCAGGGCAACTTCCTGCCTTCGGGCGGCGTCAACCTCGAGAACGCGGGCGAATGGATCAAGAAGGGCGCCGTCGCGGTCTCGGCCGGTTCGTCTCTGACGGCTCCGGCGAAGAAGGGCGATTACGAAGGCGTTACGAAGAATGCCGCCGCGTTTGTCAAGGCGGTCGCTGATGCGAGAAAGGAATTGAAGAAGTAATATGGCGGAAGTCAAAAAGGTTGTCACTTTAGGCGAAATCATGCTGCGTCTGTCCACTCCGGGACAGAGCCGCATCGTTCAGGCGGATTCGTTCGACGTCAACTACGGCGGCGGCGAAGCCAATGTCGCCGTCTCCTTAGCGAACTACGGCGACGAAGCGTACTTCGTCACCAAGGTCCCTGCCCACGAAGTCGGTCAGGCGGCCATCAACGAATTGAGAAAGTACGGCGTCCACACCGAATACATCGCCCGCGGCGGAAACCGTCTGGGCATCTACTACCTCGAGACCGGCGCTTCCATGCGTCCGTCCAAGGTCATCTACGACCGTGCAGGCTCCTCGATCGCGGAAGCGAAACCTTCCGACTTCGACTGGGCCAAGATCTTCAAGGGCGCCTACTGGTTCCACTTCACCGGCATCACTCCGGCTCTGGGTAAGAACGCCCAGGCCATCACTCTCCGCGCTCTGAAAGAAGCGAAGAAGAGAGGCGTCATCGTTTCCTGCGATCTGAACTTCCGCGCGAAGTTATGGACTTCCGAGGAGGCGCAGGTCGTCATGAATTCCTACATGCCGTACGTCGACTACGTCATCGGCAACGAGGAAGACGCCGATAAGTGCTTAGGCTTCAAGCCGGAAGGCACCGATGTCAACACCGGCAAGCTTTCGATCGAAGGCTACAAGAAGATGTTCGAAGCCATGGTTGCCAAGTACCACTTCAAGGGTGCTTCCTGCTCGCTCCGCGAATCCCACTCCGCGACGGCGAACGGCTGGTCCGGCTTGCTCTACACCGACGGCAAGTTCTATCAGTCCAAGCACTACGAGATTAATCCGATCATCGACCGCGTCGGCGGCGGCGACTCCTTCGCTTCCGGACTCATCTACGGTCTGATGCACCTCGATCCGCAGTCGGCGATCGACTTCGCCGTGGCGGCTTCGGCTCTGAAGCACACCATCCCGGGCGACCTCAACCACGAATCGCTCAAGGAAGTCATGGACCTGATGGGCGGAGACGCCTCGGGCCGCGTGAAGCGCTAAATCTTCCCGGATTTCTCCGAATTTCCGGCCGAAAACACTGCTCATTGTTCTTGAAGCACAGAAAAAAAGAACAATGAGCTTTTATTATATAGTTAGCGGGCATTTTGTGACTTTTCCTTTCCGAAGGGAGAAGAAATGTTTCGCTCCGCCCACCGACATATGACCAAAGAGAATTTAGGAATCTACAACGATCTGAAGGACAAGATCGTCACCCTCTCCATCCATCCGGGAGATATCCTGAAGGAAGTCGACGTCGCGAAGAAGTACAACGTTTCGCGCACGCCGATCCGAGATGTTTTGAAGAAGCTCGAAGGGGACGGTCTTTTGGAAGTGCATTCCCAGCAGGGGACGTACGTCACCAAGATCGATCTCAGCGGCATCACGGACATCATGTACATCCGTTACATGGTCGAGGTCGGAGTCCTGAAGGAACTGATCAAGGTCGTTACGCCCGGCGACATCGCCGAATTCAGGAGGATTCTCGCCGAACAGAAGAAGCTCGTGGACAAGAATAAGGAGAACAACTCGTTCGTCCGCGACATCTTCGCCAACGACAACCTGATGCATCAGCGGATGTACCACGTCGTCGGGAAAGAATCGATCCTCGAAAGACTGAATTCCTCCTGGCCGTTCTATTCTCGCTTTCGCTCGTTGAGTTATCTGCGTTCTTCTTCCTACCTTTCGATGCTTTACGACATCCATTCGCGGATGGTCGGGATTATCGAAGACAAGGACGAGTCCCAGGTTCCGGAGATCTGCCGCCAGCACAATTTCTCGGGACTGGTCGGGATCGAGGACGTCGAAGCGAAGTATCCGTCTTATTTCAAGTGACCCGTTTTGAATTAAAATAAATACCGAAAGGAGCATTCCATGAAATTAGTTGAAAGAGATTATTCGTCCAGCAGGGACTATCCGCATTACGACACAAAGCGCCTGCGCGAGGAGTATCTTGTCGAGGACGTGTTCGCTACGGACGATATCTCGCTGACGTATTCGTATATCGACCGCATCGTCTTCGGCGGAACCGTACCGGTGCATAAGGAAGTCGTTTTAGGCTCGGCGCCCGAACTCCGCGCGGAGCATTTCCTCGACCGCCGCGAACTCGGCGTCATCAATATCGGCGGAGCCGGAAAGGTGACTGTCGACGGAGAGACCTACCACCTCGGGCACTGGGAAGCCCTCTACGTGGGCCGCGGACACAAGGAAGTAAAGTTCGTCTCGGACAATTCAGAGGAACCGGCGTATTTCTATCTCGCCTCGGCTCCGGCACATAAGGAATATCCGACTGTCTACATCCCGCTCGACAAGGCGGATAACCGCAACCTGGGTTCGCTCGAATCCTGCAACAAGCGCACAATCCACCGCTTCATCGTTCCGGAAACCTGCAAGACCTGCCAGCTCGACATGGGCCTGACGCATCTCGAACCGGGCTCGAACTGGAACACCATGCCGTGCCACACGCACGCGCGGCGCATGGAGGTCTATCTCTACTTCGATCTCGATCAGAAAGACGTCGTCTTCCACATGATGGGCCCGGGCCAGGAAACCCGCCATCTCGTCGTCCACGACAAACAGGCCGTCATCTCGCCGGCGTGGTCCATCCACAGCGGCGTCGGCACCTCGAACTACACGTTCATCTGGGCGATGTGCGGAGAGAACCAGGATTTCGACGACATGGACGAAATCCCGACCGAGGATCTCCGGTAAATACGTTTCTCCGGACAGCAAAAAAGACGGACCTTCGCGATCCGTCTTTTGCTTTTTCTTTATTTCTCCGACGGGATGTCTTTCCGCGTCTTCAAATCCCGGATGGAGGTCGAACGGCGGAGCTTTACGAGTTCGACGTAGTTCTTATAGAGGTTCTTCTCGTAGTTTCCGGTCAGGACGGGCTTGTAGAAGCGGAGGTTCTCTTTTCCTTCCGGCAGATACTCGAGATATTTCCAGAGATCGCTCCGTTCGTAAGGATAGGTGTCTTCCCTGTCGGCGTTGACAGGCGTGTATTTCAGATACGAACGGACCTGGGAAGGGTTCTTTTCGATTTCCGCCATCGCGCTTTCGATGGCGAGGCAGGAAGACTTGGATTTCGGGGACAGAGCGAGATCGACCACGGTGAAACCGAGCGGGATGATCGCTTCGGGGAACCCGACTTCCCGCGCGACCTGGCAGGCGTGGTAGCAGCGGTCGACGGCCTGCGGATTGGCGAGCCCCACGTCCTCGTACGCGGTCACTAAGAGCCTCCGGATCAGTCCTTCGAGATCTCCCGACTGGCAGAGCTTGGCCAGGTAATAGACGGCCGCATCGACTTCCGAGCCGCGGATGGATTTCTGGAACGCCGAGACCGTGTCGTAGTGTTCGTTCCCGTCCTTGTCCGCGTAATAGTTCGGTAAGGAAGAGACGGCCTTCACGTCGTCCGCTCCGATGTCTTTTCCTTTGGCGTAGGTCAGAGCGGAGACTTCGAGCAGGTTGTACGCGTAACGGAGATCCCCTCCGCAGCTTTCCGAGATGTAGTTCAAAGCTTCCTCGGTGAACGCGCGGGAGGAATTCAGTCCCCGTTCGTCTTCTATCGCCCGCTTCAGGCCTTCCTTGATCTCGGGAGGCGTCAAAGGCTTCACTTCGAGGAGATGGGTCCTCGAACGGATGGCGGGATTGATCGCGAGCATCGGATTCTCGGTCGTCATGCCCAGAAGATAGATTGATCCGTCCTCGAGCCGGGGAAGCAGCAGGTCCTGCTTGTCCTTGTTTAGGCGGTGGATTTCGTCGAGAACGAGGATCGTGTCCGGATACATCTTCGCTTCCTGGAAGGCGGCGATTAGATCCTGCTTGGTCGAAGTGGTGGCGTTCAGCATCACCGAGTGGACGCCTAAGGACGCGGCGAACGCGAGGGCGATCGTCGTCTTTCCGGTTCCCGGCGGTCCGTAGAGGATCGACGAGACGATGACCCGGTTCTCGAGGCAGTTCCGGAAGAATCCGTTCGGTCCGACGAGTTTTTCCTGTCCGAGGACTTCGTCGAGGTTCCTCGGACGCATGCGGTAGGCGAGAGGCTTGTTCATATACGAACATTATACTTCATCCGGGGAGGTTCTTCCCGCTCGGGAAGGGGAGGAATAGGAAGGAACGGAAAGAGCAATCTTCATCAGTGGACTCCTTCAAAGACCATTCAACGGAAACGGTGAACCTCGTAAATGATCCGTTCAAAGATCATTTACCGGAAACAAATAACCCAATAACTACATTCTTCCTTCTAAAAATTGCATTCTGTTTTTTCAGGATTTAGACTAAAGGCTAGATAGGGAAGTTCGGAACGTTTTTCGTCTTTCCAAACTAGAAAGAGGGCCCATCGACATGGTGCATGAATTCAATCCGAAAGGCGGTTCTTCCAAAAAGAAGAGAAACACGCTCGTCGACCGCGCGAGCGGCCGTTTCGTGAAGAGGAAGACCCTCGTCGTCGGCGGGGAAAAGCCGGAAGAGGGTCTGTCCGGGGAAGCGCAGGCGGAGTTCTACAAAGAACAGAAATATTACGTCGCTTTTTCCGTGGGGAGACAGGAGGTCGCCTCGTTCTTCGCTCCCGCGATCAAAAAGAGCTCTTTAGAGAAGAACGGCGCGGAAAAAGACGCGAGCGCCTTGACCGAAAAGAAATACGCAGAGGGCTTTGAGGAAGAGAAGAAGGAAAAGGAAGAAGCCCTTCTAAAAGGAAAAGAGAAGGAAGAGCCTGTCCAAGAAGAGAAAGCCCCAATCATCAGGAAAAAGAGGGAACGGAACTTCTTAGTCGATCCGAAGACGGGACGTTTCGTCGCGCGGAAGAAGATCGTCGTCGGGACGAAGAAGGCTCCGGAGAACCTGCCGCTGGAAGCGCAAGCGGAGTTCTACAAGTATCAGAAATATTTCGTTGCGTTCTCGGTGGAACGCCAGGAAGTCGAAACGGCGTACGCGCCGTCCCCGTATCCTTACGCCGAAAAAGACATTCCGGTAGGATTCGAGAAGGAAGCGTCTTTGAATACGGAAAAGCGGTACTCCCTCGGATTCGAGGAAGAGAAGAAGGCGGAAGAAAAGACCGAAACCGAAAAAGAACCGGAAGCCGTTAGACCGGCTAAGGAAGAGAATGCGCCTTTCGAGTTCCGCGACGAGGAAAACGGAGAGGAAGAGCGGGAAGAAAGCTACCCGGAACCGGTGATCTTAGGAAGAATCGATCTCGGGAGCGGGGAGAAGGAAGCGAATCTCCACACGGAGGAGAAGTACGCGGAAGCGTTCGAGAACGAGAAAAGGGAAGAGGAAGAAAAGACCGCTCCGGAAACGGAGACCGTCCGGAACACGGACGATTCCCTCTCGGATTTCGTATTGCAGGGCTTGGGGAAGGACGACCGCACGGTCGGGGATTCCTTTTTGAAGAATCTCGCCGCGGCGCCCGCGCCTTTATCCGGCGAAGCGGAAGACATCGAACGCGCGAAGGAGAAGAAGGAAGAGGCGAAGGAGTTCGTGATTCCTCTGACGCCGTTCATGAGGATCCTCCCGGGGTATTCGGCAGGACCTTCCTATAAGAAGGAAGGCGCCCCGAAAGAAGCGAAAGAGAAGTAAAGCGGTCCTTTTTCACAATCCCGTCTCTTCTTCGTGTTAAGATAGTTACGTTTTGAACAGTGCTTGTTCGTGAGGAGAGACTCGATGCGTTTATTGGTCCAGGAAGTTCTGAATTCGTCGGTGAGCGTCGGTGGAAAGACGGTCGGCTCGATCGGGCGGGGAGAAACAGTCCTCGTCGGATTCAAGAAGGGAGACGACGAAGCCATCGTCGACAGGATGGTCGCGAAACTTTTGAAGTTGAGGATTTTCCCGGATGGGGAAGGGAAGACCAATAAGACTCTGGCGGATATAGACGGGGAGATTCTCGCGGTGAGCCAGTTCACGCTCTACGCGTCGTTAAAAGACGGGAACCGCCCTTCTTTCGCTTGGGCGATGAATCAAGAAGAGGCGCGCCCTCTTTTCGAATATTTTCAGAAGAAGCTTTCTTCTTCGTATCCGAAGACGGCGTACGGGATCTTTCACGCGGACATGAAGGTGGCGCTACTCAACGACGGACCGTTCACGGTCTTACTCGATTCGGAGGAACTCGGCATCCATGGAAAATAAAGGAAAAGTCCTGCTCGGTCTTTCTGGCGGGGTGGATTCGGCGGTCAGCGCCTATCTTCTGAAAAAGGAAGGATATGACGTCACGGGCTGCTTCATGCGGAACTGGGACTCGATCGCGAACGGGGACATTTTGGGAAATCCGACTCTGAACGGGAGCAAGTGCTCGCAGGAGTTCGACTGGGACGACGCGGTCACGACCGCGAAGGAGATCGGGATTCCGATTTTACGGGCGGATTTCGTCAAGGAATACTGGGACGACGTGTTTTCGTATTTCCTTTCCGAATATAAGGAAGGGAGGACGCCGAATCCGGACGTGTTCTGCAACAAGTACATCAAGTTCGAATCGTTCCGCCGCTTCGCGCACGAACAAGGGTTCCCGCTGATCGCGATGGGGCATTACGCGCGGAAGGAAGTCGGCCCGGACGGATTCGCGATGCTCTATAAGGCGGACGACAGGAACAAGGACCAGTCGTACTTCCTGAGCGAAATCAACGAGGAGCAGCTTTCCGAATGCCTGTTCCCCTTGGCCCATCTTACAAAACCGGAAGTAAGAAAGATCGCTTCGGACTTGCATCTAACAATCGCCAAAAAGAAGGATTCGACCGGGGTGTGCTTCATCGGGGAACGGAATTTCAAGCCGTTCTTGGAGAATTACCTTCCGGCGAAGAAGGGGAAGATTGTCGATATCGCTAACGGGAAAGTCCTCGGTCAACACGACGGTGTCCTCTTCTATACGGTCGGTCAGCACCGCGGGCTCGGGATCGGAGGAGTCCAGGGCGAGAAGCAGGAGGCGTTCTTCGTCGTCGGAAAGGACGTGAAGAAGAACATCCTCTACGTCGCCCAGGAGGAAGATCCGTACGCGCTGTCGTACCGGTGCAAATTGAAGAAAGTGAATCTCATCATGAAGGAGAAGCCCGTTTCTCCTTTAATGATCAACGCGAAGTTCCGTTACCGCGGGAAGGACATGCCCGTGAAGTTCACGTACGTGAACGAAGACGAGGCGTATCTCGATTATCCGGGATACCCGTATGTCGCTAAAGGCCAGATCGCCGTGCTTTACGACGGCGAGCGGTGCCTAGGGGGAGGAGTCATCATTGAGACGTATGACCGAAACTATGAACGCATTCCCTATTGAGACGGGAAAGAAACTGGACCTCCTTCTCGAGGACACGATGTGGGAGAAACCGAAGCGGTTCAAGGACCGCCTGATCGCCCGCGCGGTGATTTTCAATGGGAATTCCCTGATCTTCGCTTCGATCGACCGGGACGACGAGTTCGCCACGATGAAGTACATCGAGACGTCGGGGGGCGGAGTCGAAAAAGGCGAGAGCCTACAGGACGCCGTGAAAAGGGAAGTGCAGGAAGAACTGGGCCTCAAGATCGAGCTCGTCTCGTATCTCGGGCAGGTGACCGATTACTATAACCTCATCGGAAGAAGGAACCTGAACCACTACTTCTTGGCGAGGAAGGTCGGGACGGTGAAAAAACACCTTCAGGACGACGAGGAACGCTTGTTCCATCTCGAGCCGAAGGCGTTGAGTTATCAAGAAGCGATCGAAATTTATCAGAAAAACAGGGACCAGAAACTCGGGTATCTCCTCTATCAGAGGGAGGTGCCGGTCTTAATGGAAGCGCAGAGAATCATCGCTTCCTACGGGTTGATGTAAGGAGGAACAGAAGAATGAATGTAGGAATCATCAGTCTCGGATGCGCGAAGAACCGGGTCGATACGGAGGAAGTCCTGTCTTGGTTCGCGCGGAATTCGTTCCAGATCGTGTCGGACAAGAAGGACGCGGACATCCTGGTGATCAATACCTGCGGGTTCATCGAATCCGCTAAGAAGGAAGCCATCGCGACGATTTTCGACGCGCTTTCCTATAAGAAGAAGGATCCGCACAAGATCGTGGTCGTGATCGGCTGCCTCATCGAGCGCTATTACGCCGAGCTCGTGCATAACGAGGATCTGAAGGACGTGGACCTGATGGTCCCGATCAAGAAGTACGGGGAATTCGGGGAGCTGTTACGGGCGACTTTAATCAAGCGCGGCTACAGACCGGATTCGTTCTCGGGCGAAATCGAGAAGGACAAGCGCCTCTATTCGACCCCGTCGTACCAGTCGTACCTGCAGATTTCCGACGGGTGCAACAATTTCTGCACGTTCTGCGCGATTCCTTTGATTCGCGGGCGTTTCCATTCCTTCCCGTTCGAGATGGTGAAGAAGGAAATCAAGGAGATTGCCGAAAGAGGGACGAAGGAAATCACGATCATTTCGCAGGACACGTCGATCTACGGGACGGACTTACAAGGCCAGAACATCACGATCTGCGACGTCTTGAAGGAATGCCTGAAGTACGATTCTTTCAAGTTCATCCGCCTGCTCTACCTTTATCCGGACGAAATCACGGACGAGTTCATCCAGCTCTATAAGGACAACCCGCGCCTGACGCCGTATTTCGACGTCCCGATCCAGCATTCGGAGGACCATCTTCTGAAGGCCATGCACCGCCACGGGGACAAGAAGCTCATCGAGAACCTGATCGACAAGCTCCGCACGGTCCCTAACGCCGTCCTGCGCACGACTCTGATCGTCGGCTTCCCGGGGGAGACCAAGCGGGACATCGACCGTCTCATCAAGTTCTTGAACGAGCATCCGTTCGACCACCTCGGCGTATTCACCTATTCGCCCGAGGAAGGGACGCTCGGGGCTCTGATGAAGCACCAGGTCCGCGAGAGCACCAAGAAGGAACGCTACCAGCGCGTGATGCGGGCGCAGCAGAAGATCTCGTACCGCCTGAACAAGCGCCATCTCGGCGAGACGATGGACGTCATGGTGACCGGGTACGACGAGAAGAACCTCTGCTACTCGGCTTCGTCCTACCTCTACGCGCCGGACGACATCGACGGACAGATTTATCTGTTCAGTTCGGAACGCGCGCTCGAGAACGGGGAAGTCGTCAAGGCCAAAATCGTCAACACGTCCTCGTACGACATGGACGCGCAGGTAATTAACCCCGACGGGGAATAAGCCGCTCATCCTTTGAATGACAGGCCGGAAGAGGAAGGCTTCTTCCGGCTTTTTCCTTGTCCCGTCCTACGGGATCCCCGTGAAAGCGTTTTTATTCCCGAAAGAATCCGGAAGGATGGGAGGATTTGTTCAGCCCCTAACGAAAAAGAGCCTTCTCCTTCTTCCTTAGGGGCGGGAATTTCTATATAATGTTTTTATCGTTACTGATTTTGAAACGTCAGAAATCCGAGGTGGCTTATGTTATTTGGTAAATACGTCAACCGTTTCTACAGGAGGTACTGGTACGATTTCGTATTAGGCATCTTCTTTCTGGTCATCGTCGATATCGCCCAGCTGATCCTTCCGAACCTGATCCAGGGCGTGGTGAACATGTTCGGCGTCTATCCGGTCGGGTCGGCGGAATACGCGCTGTACCAGCCGATGAAGGAGAAGTTCTTCGACGGTTTCTGGATGGAAGGGAACCTGTTCGAACTGAAGGGTTTTTCGTTCAGTTTCCTTTTAACCATCCTGGCCTGCGTCGCGGCCGTGATGTTCTGCGGCCGCGCGGGATGGAGATACGCGATCCTGGGCTTAGGCATCAACATCGATTACGACCTGCGCGAACAGATGTTCGAGCACGCGACGAAACTTTCCGTCTCGTATTACAAGACCCAGAAGATCGGGACGATGATGGAGTATTTCAATTCGGACCTCGAGGACGTCAAGACGGCGTTCACGGACGGGACAATCTACCTCATCGACTTCTTGGTCTTAGGGACCCTGTCGCTCGTGAAGATGTTCCGGATTTCCCCTCTGATCGCCTCAATCTGCCTGATCCCTCTATTGATGATCGTGGTCACGGGTATCTTCGTCGAGCATTTCTCGGAGAAAAAATACAGCGCGCAGCTGACGGCCGGGGAAGCCGTGTCGGATTTCGCACAGGAGGATTATTCGGGCATGAGCGTCGTCAAGGCGTTCGTGCGCGAGCCGTTCCAGTCCAAGATCTTCCGCTCGAAGGTCAGCGACTACAAGAAGGCGAGCCTGGGGTACGTCCGTTTCTCTTTGCTCCTCGATTCGATCTACGGCGTCTTCATCAATTCGGTCTTCGTCGTGGCGATTTTAATCGGCGTCAACGAAATCCAGAAGGGAAATCTCATCGCGGGTTCCTTATCCGGCTTCCTGGGCTATCTCGACGCCCTAATCTGGCCGATGTTCGCCATTTCGGGCTTGGTCGGCATCATTGCGCGTTCGTACGCGTCCTTAAAGAAAGTCACGAAGTTCCTCGACATGCCCATCGATCTCAAGGACGTGAGCGAGGAGGAAGGAAAGGATCTGCCACCGTTCAACGGGGACATCCTCTTCAGCAATCTCAATTTCTCGTACCCGGACGATAACAGGGCCCAGGTCCTTTCGGACATCTCCCTGCACGTGCGGCCGGGCGACAACATCGGCATCGTGGGACGCACGGGCTCGGGAAAATCGACGCTCGTGAAGGTCCTTCTGAAGATTTACAACATTCCGGAAGGGAAGCTGTTCATCAACGGGGTGGACATCAACAAATGGCCGGCCAAGCTCATCCGCAAGAACATCGGGTACGTCGCCCAGAACGCGTTCCTGTTCTCGGAGGCGGTCAAGGACAACATCGCTTTCTCCGAGGACCGCGTCGACGAAGCGGAAGTCAAGAAGGCGGCGAGCTTCGCCTGTGTGGATAAGGCCATCTCGGAATTCGCCAACGGCTACGACACCATCGTCGGCGAGCGCGGAACGACGCTTTCGGGCGGCCAGAAGCAGCGCATCGCGATGGCGCGCGCCATCATCAATAACCCGCCGGTCCTGATCCTCGACGACTCGGTCTCGGCGGTCGACTCGGATACGGAGAAACAGATTCTGAAGAACATCCGGGAACTGAGGAAGGGCAAGACGACGTTCATCGTCTCCTCGCGCATCTCCTCGGTCGAGAACATGGACAACATCATCGTCATGGACAAAGGCCACATCGTCGGCATCGGCGACCATCAGGAACTGATGCAGACCTGCCCGCTCTACCAGGACATCGTGCGCCTGCAGGAACTGGAGAAGGAGGAAAACTAGGATGGGAGACTATTCGGATAAAGAGAACAAGTACGACCGCACCCTGAAGACGGGCTACATTGTTTCCCGGCTCATTCAATACGTGAAGCCTTCTCTGGGCCTTCTGATCCTGGCCTTGGTCCTTTATATCGCCCAGGCGGTTTTGGCGGCATACGAACCGGTCCTTTCCGGGCAGGTCATCAATTACGTCAACGCGCAGAATTACGGCGACGCGATCCGCAACGGCTGGATCTACTGCGGCGTCATCACGGTGAACTACTGCGTCTTTGCCTTTGTGGGCGGCTACATCGTCCAGAAGGTGTCCCAGGACATCATCGAGAACTTAAGGAACGACGTGTTCAACCACATCCAGAAGCTTTCGATCAACCAGCTGCATTCGGTCCCAATCGGGAAGTGGGTCACCCGCACGACTTCGGACGTGAACGTCATCAACCAGTTCTTCGCGAACGTCCTCATCCAGCTCGTGTACAACTTCCTGTTCCTCGTCGCGATTTTCGTCTTCGTCTTCATCATCAACTGGAAGCTCGCTTTGATCGACGCGGCGTTCATGCCGGTCATCTTCGTCGTGTCGTTCTTCTTCTCGAAGGCGTCGCGGAAACGGTTCCGCGAACTGCGTGCGAACATCTCGACGATGAACGGGTTCTTAAGCGAGAACCTCTCGGGCATGGACACAATCCAGGTCTTCAACCAGGAACAGCGCAAGATCCAGGAATTCAAGAAAATCAACGGATCAATCAAAAAGGCGAACTGGGAGACGGTCAAGATCTTCGCGACGTTCCGCCCTTCCATCTACGTCCTCTACATCGCGACGGTATTGGCCACGTTCGGCATCGGTCTTCCGATGCTGAATGCGGGAGAAATCGACATCGGCACGCTCTATATGTTCTATTCGTATACGGGCTATCTGTTCCAGCCGGTCCAGAACATCGCGAACCAGTTCAATTTCATCCAGTCGGCTTTGGCCGGCGCGGAGCGCGTCGTGAAAGTCCTCGACATGGAGCCGGAGATCATGGACGATCCGGATGCGAGACCGGTCGACCGCCTCAAGGGGAAGGTCGAGTTCCGCCACGTCTGGTTCGCCTACAAGAAGCCGGATCCAGGGAAGGAACCGGAGTGGATTCTGAAGGACGTCTCGTTTTTGATCCATCCGGGCGACACGGTGGCGTTCGTCGGCGAGACGGGCGCGGGAAAGTCGACGATCATCAACCTGATGTGCCGCAATTTCGATATTCAGAAAGGGGAGATCCTGATCGACGACATTCCGATCAAGAAGATCAAGATCAGTTCCTTACGGAGAAACATCGGGGAGATGCTGCAGGATGTCTTCCTGTTCTCCGGGACGATCGGATCGAACATCTCCTTAGGGGATCCTTCGGTTTCGGACGAGGAAGTGAAGAAGGCGGCGGAGTTCGTCGGAGCCGGCGAGTTCATCTCGCGCCTGCCCGACGGATACGATACCAAGGTGAACGAGAACGGGAACAACTTCTCGGCCGGGCAGCGCCAGCTGATTTCCTTCGCCCGCGCGGTGGCGTATAAGCCTTCGCTGGTCGTTCTGGACGAAGCCACGGCGAACATCGATACGGAGACGGAAGTGATCATCCAGAATTCGCTGGAGAAGATCAAATCCATCGGCACGATGGTCATGGTCGCGCACCGTTTGTCGACGATCCGCCACGCGTCGATGATCTACGTGGTCGACCACGGGGTGATCGCCGAACAGGGCAACCACCAGCAGCTCTTAAAAATGAAGGGAATATATTATAATCTTTATAGGCTGCAGTCCACGCAGGAACTGCAGAAGGAACAGACGGAGGCCCTTACGGACAGCAAGAAGGTCCCGGCTTAGTTCCGCACTTTAGAAAGAAGGCTCTTATGGCGTTACAGAAGGTGAGACTCTACGATACGTATCAGGGAAAGGTCCGCGATTTCGTTCCGGTGGTTCCCGGAGAGGTGTCGTGTTATTACTGTGGTCCGACCGTCTACAACTACGTCCATATCGGCAACATCCGCCCGGTCCTGGTGTTCGATCTTCTGAACCGTCTTTTCGTCGCGCTCGGGTACAAGGTTCACATGGTCTCGAACTATACGGACATCGACGACAAGATCATCAAAAAGGCCCTCGAGGAGGGGAAGAGCGAGAAGGAACTGACGGATTTCTATATCAAGGCGTATGAAGACGTCTTGGCCAGGCTCCACTGCCTGCCTTTAGAAGATCATCCGCGCGTTTCGGACTACATTCCGCAGATTTCCGATTTCGTCGCGAAACTGATGGAGAACGGATTCGCTTACCGCACCCCGAGCGGAGACATCGAATACGACGTCGAGAAGGATCCCACCTACGGGGATCTCTCCAAGACGGACATCCATTCGTTGCAGTCGGGCGCCCGCATCGAGACGGACGGGGAAAAGAAATCCCCGCTCGATTTCGCTCTGTGGAAGCTGACCGACGACAAGGGCATCAAGTTCGACATGCCGATCGGGCGCGGGCGTCCGGGCTGGCACACCGAGTGCGTCGTGATGATCAAGAACCATTTCAAGAAGCCGGTCATCGATATCCACGGCGGCGGTTTCGATCTGAAGTTCCCACACCACGAGAACGAGATGGCACAGAGCTACGCCTACGACGGAACGCTTCTGGCGAATTACTGGATGCACGTCGGCTTCCTCAACATGAACGGGGACAAGATGTCGAAGTCCTTAGGTAACGTCGTTTTGGCTAAAGACGCTTTGGACCATTTCGGCGGAAACGTCCTGCGCGAATTTTTCTTGACGACCTACTACCGCGCTCCGATTAACTACACCGACGAAGCGCTGACGACCGCCGAGGCGGAAGTCGAGAAATTTAAGAACCTCCTCGCCAAGTTCGAGTCGAAGGCGGGGCTCGAAGGCTGGAAGCTCGAAGGGGAATTCTCCTCTGAGGAATACGGGGAGTTCCTGAACTGGCTTGCCGACGATCTGAACGTTGCGAACGCTTTGACCATTCTGAACAAAGTCAGCAAGGAAGCGAACGTCCTCTTGCGCAATCCGCGTGCGAAGAAGGAAGATCTTTCTAAGGCCTATCTGACCTATCGGAAGATGCTCGACACGCTGGGATTCGATTTCCCGGCCAAGACCGTCTCCGAGGAAGATCAAAAGCTTTATCGGGATTATCAGGACGCCCGCGCGGCGAAGGATTACGCGCGTTCGGACGAACTGCGGAAGTCCCTGCAGGAGAAAGGTCTCTTATAAAGCATGGACGGATGGATTCGGAGCTTTGATTTAACGACCGACTCGGGACGCGTTCTCTACGCGCTCCTAGTGATTCTGTTCGGAATCTTCTGCGGCGGCGCCATCGGCGTCGAGCGCGAGATGAACGGGCACGCCGCGGGCTTAAGGACGCATACATTGACCGCCATGGCCGGGACGATCGTCGGGTTCTTAACGGTCTGCTACACGTCGAATTCGGCCGCGCTTTTAGTCGGTGCGATGATCGCGCTGGGCTTTATTTCCGCCGGATCCATCTTCTTCAACGGCAAGGGCGTTTCGGGAACGACGACGTCGGCGACGGTCTTCGTCGCCGGGCTCATCGGGATTTCGAATGGGCTAGGATATGTCGCCGAATCCCTGATCGGGACGGCGTTCGCCTTACTCGTTCTGATCATGCTGCACTACGTCGAGAAGAAGACGAGCAAGAGCTCCCCGACGGCGGTCTTCATCGTGAATAACGACGAAGACTTCGCTAAGAAGATCGTGGACATCTCGACCGAGTTCTCTTTGACTATCCGCAACATCCGTTCGGAGATCGTGAAGTACCGCTCGCAGGACGCCATCAGGGTCAGCGTGGTCTTCTATAGCGCCCCGATGGAGACGGTGAAGGCGTACGCGGAGAAAGTGAACAATCTGACTAGTCCCCTCGATTATTCGGTGAAGGGGCCGAAATACTGATTTTACTTTTTGAGGAAAGCCTTGTTCCTTTTTCGGGAAAAGAGGCGGATTTATTTGTTTTTTGTTGGTGCAGTAGCACAAAGCGGGCGGAACCCGCTTTCCTACATGTCGAGTGTCCTTATAATTGACGTTGCCAGCTCCTACAGGCGGGCTAGAAAGAAGGGGTTATGTCTCAGCTGCTTTACGGAAGGAATCCGGTCTTGGTCGCCCTCAAGGGGAAGAAGAAACCTTCGAGGATTCTCATTTCGAATACGATGAAAGACCGGAAAATCTACGAGGAAGCGGTGAAGGTGGGACTGAAGCCCGAACTGGTTTCGAATAAAACGCTCGACCAGCTTTCGAACTTCAAGAACCACCAGGGCGTTCTCTGCTACATGCCCGAGTTCCAATACACCCCTTTGGAAAAGCTGCTGTCCGAAATGAAGGACAGAACCGATTCGATTCTGCTCATGCTCGACGGGGTGGAGGATCCGGTCAATTTCGGATCGCTCATCCGGACGTCTTCCTGCTTCGGCGTCGACGGAATCATCATTCCGAAGAACCGCCAGGTGCAGTTGACGCCGACGGTCTCGAAGGTGGCGACCGGCGCGGAAGAGACTCTTCCGATCGTCCAGGTCACGAACCTGTCCCAGACCATCGCGAAACTGAAGGAAGCCGGCTACTGGGTTGTTGCCGCTGACGGAAAAGGCGACCGCCTCTATGACGAGATCGATTACCGCGGAAAGATCGTCATCATCATCGGCTCGGAGGGGAGAGGGATTTCCCAGCTGGTTCTCAAGAATTCGGACTTCGTGGCCCGCATTCCAATCCAGGGAGAAATCACCTCGCTGAACGCGGCGATCAGTGGAGCGCTGTTTATCGCAATGGCTGTTTCCAAACGCAAATAAGACTATTTTAAAAAGTTTCTATTGAATCCATAGTCCTAAATCAGCCTTCCGGCTGGTCTGGCCGCATTTCCTATACTCAAATTTCAAAAAACTAACTCTTGGGAGGGGATTGTTTTTCCTATGGGAAAAAGTGACTTTGGACGCGCGGAGAAACTGGATTTAAACGCGCTGGACCGTCTGGCCGAACAGGCCAAGACGGATCCGAAAGCCGAAGAGAAGATTTATGCGTTGTTGGAAGAAGAGAGCGAGAGGAGCCTGGAGGTCCTGATGAAGAAGAACCCGATTCCGGGGACGGACTGGACGCTCTACAAGGACCATCTGTATCAGATGACGCATTTCGCCATCCGCCATTACGATCCGGGCAAGGGGAGCTTCATCAATTACTGGAGAAAGGCGAGGAGCACCGAACAGAAACGGTTCCTTTCCAAGACCCTGGCGAAGCAGAAGAAGGAACGGCAGTACGTCCTGTTCGAGAACGAGATTCCCGAATACGATTCGCTCGACGAAGGGAAGCTCGACGCGCGGCTCGAACTGGAGTTGCGCGACCAGGACGAGACGCAGAGGATGTACGAGAAGGAAATGGCGAAAAACGTGATGGAGTACATCAATCTGCGCTTCTCGAAAAGGGACAGGGAGATGATCCTCCTCTGGTGCGCTTCCTACACCTACGAGGAGATTGCCCGTTTCCAGCACCGGAAGAAGACCTACGTGCGCGGAAGGATCTATACGGTCCTGACGGCCGTACGGAAGGAAATCGGCGGGAGCGAGGAACGCCTGGCGAGGCTTGTTTCCAGGCCGGATCAGAAACGGAAGGGGAAGTAGGGGACTTTTCTCTACGGATTTAATGCCGAATTTTACGCATCAATTTTCTTAAATTCCGGGTAATTCATGAGATAAACAAATAGCGGGATCCGATTTCGCGCGCCGAAATTGTCGTTGAATCCGCCTTCTTTCCGGCGGAACTGTTTTTTGCATGCTACGAATTCATTGCAATCCCCGAAGAAACCCCTCCCTTCCCCTTTCCGGATTCTCAAGCAAAACCGAAAATGAGTATAATAATTGATGGCAAAATATGAGGAGGCTATGGACGATGTTGGATTTTGGCATGTTGCAATTACTAGAAGAGAGTACGGAGACGGCGGCGGATTATCAACCGTATATGATCTTGCTCCCTCTCGCACTGATTCTTTTTAGCGCGAAGGTCTTCGGCTTACTGGCTGAAAGGATCCACCTTCCGCAGGTCATCGGTTTCCTGGGCGCGGGTCTTCTAATCGGCTTATTGACCTTCCTTCCGGACAACCTGCAGGTGTTCTTCAACGACTACACGAAGGAGGGCTTGAACTTCTTTGGCAAGATCGGCGTCGTCCTGATCCTGTTCACGGCTGGGCTCGAGACGGATCTGAAGAAGATCCGTTCGGTCGGACTCGCGGCGGTGATCATCACGAGCTTAGGCGTCATCGCCCCGCTGGTCTTAGGCGGACTGGTCGCCTGGGCGTTCTTCCCGAAGGACGATGTCTATTCGAACATCTATTACGGCGTCATCCTGACGGCGACCTCGGTCTCCATCACGGTCGCAACGTTAAAGGAACTCGGAAAACTCGATTCAAGATTTGGAACGGCCATCGTTTCGGCGGCCATCATCGACGATGTCATCGGCATCATCCTTCTTTCTCTAGTCCTTTCTCTGGCCGGAGGCGATTCGGGAACGACCTACGTTCCGGACAACACCGCTCTGAACATCTTGGTCATCGTCTTAGTCATGCTGGGCTTTTTCGCCCTGTCCTTCATCGTCGGATTCCTCATCAAGAAGCTCTTTAACTGGCTCGGTAATAAGTATCCGCACCACATCCGCATTCCGATTTTCTCGCTGGCCTTCTGCTTCTTCTGGGCCTATATCGCCGAGCATTTCTTCCAGATTGCGGATATCACCGGCGGATACGTGGCCGGACTGATCCTCTCGACCGTCTCAAGCGACGTCAAGCACTACATCGACCACCGCGCGGTCACGACGGCGAACCTAATCTTCACGCCGGTCTTCTTCGTGATGATCGCCTTGTCCATGTACGAGCCGGGAGCGCTGAATTTCAGTGACCTCTCGTTCGTCTGGTTCGGAATCTGCTGGGTTCTGGCCGGACTCGCCAGCAAGGTCATCGGAGCCGGCATCGGCGGTTTGATTTCGAAGTTCAGCTTCCGCGATTCTTTAACGATCGGCGTGGGCATGATGGCACGCGCGGAGGTCGTCATCGTCTGCGCACAGAAAGGCATCGACGCGGGAATCGTCTCGCCGGAAATCATGCCGTTCACGCTGGTCCTGATCATCCTCTCCTCGTTCGTCACACCGATTTTCTTAAAGCTCCTGATCAAGCAGGATCCTTCTTCCCTGTCCGCCCCGCTCTCGGTCGCGGATAAGAAGGAAGGGGCGGAAGTCTCCCCTTCGAAGTGATCTCTTCTCATGGAGAAAAAAGCTTATCTTGTCATCGGAAACAACGTTGATTTGTCGAAGTTCGTCTTTGAAGACGGCGCTTTCGTCGCCGGCGTCGACAGAGGGGCACTCCTTCTTTTGGAGAACGGGATCCGCACGGATCTGGCGTACGGGGATTTCGATTCGGTTCCCGTTGAGTCGCTTCCAGCCATCGAAAAGCACGCTAAGGAGACCATCCGGCTCAATCCAATCAAGGATGTGACGGATACCGAAGGGGTGCTGCAGCTCCTCACCGAAAGAGGCTATAAGAGATTCGTCCTGCTCGGGGCAATCCAAGGAAAACGGATCGAGCATTTCCTCAGCATCCTTTCCCTTCTGAAGACGTATCCCGAAATGGAAATCCTAGACGATTCTTCTAAGATTTATAGGATTGATCCGTCCTGCTCCCCGTATACGATGAAAAAGGATAAGTACATGTATGTCTCGTTCTTCTCGTTCGGAAAGACGGAACTGAGTCTCGACGGATTCAAATATGGGTTGAAAAACTATCTGCTGGAGAACACGTGTTCGCTGACCGTCTCGAACGAGATTCCTTCTAAAGGGACGGTGACGTTCTCCGGTTCGCCCTTATTGGTGATCGAATCGAAAAAAGACCATTGATCCCACCCTATTTCCAACAGAGCGGACTTGTGCTATATTAGGGACGTCAAATCTTAGGGGAGCACCCGATAGGTGCTGAGAAAGTGTTCATCACACTGACCCTGGACCTGATCTAGGTAATGCTAGCGAAGGGAAAGAATGATTCATGATAAGTTCTTTTGTCCGCGGGCATATCTAGCGGACTTTTTTCTTCGTCAATGAAAGGAGAACTTATGGAAGAAAGAAAAAAGAAACAGAATCTGACCCAAGTCATGGCCGAAATCGCGGTCTTCTCCGCCTTGGGTTACATTCTCGATCTCATCGCTTCGCTGATTCCGAACCCTCTGTTCGTGAACGGCGGTAGCTTCGGGATCGCTTTGACGGCCGTCTTCTTCGTTGCGTATAGACGCGGGACCATCGCCGGGGTAGCGACCGGTCTCATCATCGGCCTGCTGCAGCTGACCGCGGGATTCTATGTCGCCCCGGTCGCGGATAACGCCTGGAAGGCGTTCATCCAGGTCGCGCTGGATTATTGGCTGGCCTATCCGGTCGCCGGACTCGCCGGACTGTTCCGCCCGCTCTATAAGAAGGCGCAGACCAAGGGCATGCAGGCGCTCTATCTGAGCTTAGGATGCTTCTTTGGAGGTATGATGAAGTTCCTGATGCACTTCTTAAGCGGCGTCATTTTCTGGCCGAGCACGACCTGGACCATCGGGGACAGCTCGTTTGAAATCGCCGGCGGAAGCGCGGTGTATTCCCTGCTCTATAACGGAGCCTACATGCTGCCGGACACGATTCTCTCCGGCCTGATCTTAGTCATCCTCGCGTGGAGAATTCCGTGGATCTTATCCCCGGACCACAGCCTGCTCTCCGTCAAGGAAAGCGAGAACGACCTGAAGGAGGAAAAGTAAATGAAACAGCGCCGTATCGCCGGTTACGTCTTATCGTTCGTGGCTCTTGTCGGAGCGATCGTCTCCCTGGTGTTCTACATCCGTTCGCGCTCGTCGGACGAATGGGGCGTCTATCTGAATGAGGACTATGCCCTGCTCATGGTGGAATGCATCCTCTACATCCTGATGGGCGTCTACATGGTCTACAGCTCGTATAAAGGCAAAATCCTTGTCGGGCTCGAAGGCATCGGGGTCGCCCTCTCGGGCGGTATCGCCTTCGCTTACGGACTGAAGGTCTTTCTCGACGTCCTTTCCGACGGAGAAGGAAACGTCGCCCTCTACTCGATCGTCCTTTCCGTCGGCATCTTCTTTATGCTCGGCGGCATCGGAATCACGGTCTATCAGATCCGTTCCGACAGAAAGTAAATACCATCGCCTGTACCCATTGTTTCCTCTATTCGACGGCGCCGTTCCGAAACCCATACGGGACGGCGCTTTTGTTTTGGATGAAAAGGTTCTTCGTCTATAGGAAGGGAAACGGATAAGAAAAGCGGTCTCCTTTTGAATAGAGACCGCTCCGTAGATTTCAGCGAAGATTTACCGGGAATATCCGTCTTATCGCATCGGGACGGGCGTTCCACGCTGGGCCAAAGCGACGGCGTAGATGAACCAGATGACGACGACTAAGATCCAGAGGACCATAGAAAGGATTCCTAGCGCCCTTCCGATGGCAGAGTATTTTCCTCCCGGAGCCTTGTTCGCAAAATAGACCGCGAGGATGCCGAAGAGAAGGCCTCCGGTGAAGAAAGAGATGATTCCGAAAACAAGCGGGAGCAGTTCCTCGGTCTGGTCCGGACGGTTCCGCCCGCTCTCCTGATCGTAGGTGTCCGTGAACACGCTCGAGCGGTCCCTGCTCTCGAAACTCGCCGTGTAATTGCTGTCGACTTTCGCTCCGCAGTTCGGGCAGTAGGAAGCTCCTTCCGGAAGCTCGTGTCCGCAGCGGCTGCAGTATTTTTTATCTCCCATTTTCATATGATTAGTACCAGGATGATTCCTTGGTCACTGCCATAGGCATATCCCGCGGGATATGCGGCGACTTACAATAGAGTTGCCGTCTGCGGCAGAGACCGATGAGGTCTCCTGGTCTTCTTACGCAGGCATGCGGAAGATGACTTCGGGAATGACGGAAAAGCGCTTTTAGAGCATCAACTCGCTAAGAAAAATTCCGCATTCCCTCTTTTTGGCAAAAGACAGTTTATACCTAATTGAAAGACCGCAGGTCATTTCGAATCACGTCCATGAAAATTGGATTGCCGGAAAGCAAGGGAACCCAGCCTATGGCGGAAACATCCAGAAAGGAGCCATTGAAACCATGGATGGTCCAATCATTTCGTTCGACGTTT
>Ga0256406_1000697_pt1 | contig 59197 bp, 49 predicted proteins | sample RumenRJG_03DNA_FD_185986 | JGI IMG/M metagenome (GOLD analysis project Ga0256406, IMG submission 185986) | Bovine rumen microbial communities from Lethbridge, Alberta, Canada - RJG_03 | ecosystem: Host-associated > Mammals > Digestive system > Stomach > Rumen | place: Canada: Alberta | collected... | reverse complement strand
GTGGTCTCAATGGCCATCCCCTCATCCTCGTCGTTGATATTCAAAGTACTGAATACGAGATTCCTGACAGGCGTGGCATACTGAACGCGGTTGAGAAGATGGCTGTAGCTGCTGCTGGAGAGCATCAGCGGATTGTTGAAATCTATGCGGTGCAGTGGCTTGTAGTTGTCCATCTTTGACAGTTCCTGCCATTCCACACTATCCAGGATTCCTGTGTAATAGATGCCATCGCGTAGCTCTTGCTTCATCAGGTCCATCTCATGATACATGCCATAGTCTAAGATAGATTCAGCATAGAGAGTCAGTAAATCTGCAAGGGCCAGCTGTGCCTCGAATGGCGTGTAATGCCTGTCACGACATTCGTTGTTGAACAGGTAGAGCATGTTCTTCCATGTGCTTTCAGCTATGGCTGGCAGTTCGCAGAATTTGCCTTTGAAGTAAGCTAGCGGAAAACAAAGATTCTGGTAAAGGTGCTCAGATTTCAGCAGACGCTCCACATCCTTGCTGCTACCATTATTATAGTAGCATTCATATTTTCCCTGAGTATTTTTCCTGACGGTGATGTCAATCGTTTCGCCAGGACGGGCAAAGAACGGTATGGCGTTGAAGCCAACTTTGGAGTCGTATGTATGGAATGTCTGCCAGATGGGATAGCTGATCTGGAACTTCTTCTGAAAGGTGCCGTCATGGTTGATGTCGAGCACTTGAGTGGCATCATCTTTCTCGAAGACATCCTCAAAGACACACTCCATTGAGGTGAAGCCAAACTGCTCGGCGTTATACCCTTCAATGCGACCTTTGATGGTGATCGTGTCTGTCTTGAACCAGTCGGCAGGTACGTTGTAGGGGTTCTTTGCCTGAATCTCCTGTAAGGTGGGAACCTTAAGCTTCGTCTTCTGGTCGTGGATGCCCATCAGATAGAACGCCCTCATATTGTCGGCCTCCCTGTAGTCAAACAGTTTCACCTTTTTTGGCATTGGCTCAAAGTGCAATGTGAAGTCTTTCGACCCAGTTGATTCTCCGAATGAATTCAGCTTTATCCCTTCGGCCGAGCGCAATGGGTAGCGATTTCCTTCCTCGTCAATCAGGAAACTGGTGCTGCTGATGCTGAAATTCTGTCCCTTGGGATAGTCTAAGGTGAAATGAACGGTCGTCGCCGTATCCCTGAAGACAACTTCGCGGGCTTTCAACTCACCCCCGTGGATGTTGTGTGCCATCGCCACGGGACTCTTGATCGTCTTATAAGTTTTTGCCTCGATACCCACGCTGAGCAGGGCGAGCAGGATAGTGATGATGGTTGATTTCATTGCTTTTACCTTTTTACCTATTTTCTTTTTATCCTTTACCCTTACTTCAGCACTTTATTTACTTCGTTCTTAAAAATGTCGAGACCTGAGAAACCGATGGTCTTGAAGGTCTGATTGCCCTCAGCATCGTAGATGGCGTAAGTGGGAATGCCGTCAGAATCGTAATGATTGAGGATGTAGTTGTACTGCTCCTTCGTCAGGTAATAGTGCTCACCGTCAATATCCTTGATCATCTCCTGCCACGTCTTCAGGGGCTACATCGTCGAGTTTCTGGAAGAAGACGCTCTCCTTGTTAGCCAGTTCTTCAGCGAGGCGCTGTTGCTCAGCCTGATACTCACGGACGACGTTTTTGCAATCCTCGTTCTTCAAGGTTGCGAGAAGCACATTCGTAAGGCCCTCATTATCACCCTTTATAACATCCTGCACACATCTCAGCTCGTTGTTATAGGGATTCTTTACTACGGCTTGCTTGTCGTATGCGGCTATTGATGTCTCCCAGAACACCTGACTGCAAGGCGATGTGGGCTCGTTGAGATACTTCCAACTGTAGGCCTGCTCTTCTTCTGTCAGGGTGAGCATATCCTTGTTCTTCTCCATATTCTCAGAGAGATTCCTTTGGGTCATCCAGATTTCTCCGTCATCGTCCACAAAGAATTGGCTGTAATTGAATACAAAGTGACGCGTCCATTTCACATAGTCCTCTTCGGCAGCCATGCAGATCAGGTCTTTTGCAGCCGTAGTAAACTCTGTCTTCTTAATTGTATTGACGCGCTGTTCGAAGATGTCCTGCAGGCTTTTCAGACGCTCTTCCTTCGTCTTACAGTCCTTGACTTTCGGATAGATTGCAAAATCGCTCAGTAATTCTCCAAACGTATCTTTTACTTTAGTCATATCCATATTGGTCTTAGCCATATAGCCTTTGAAAGCCACAAAGGGCTTGTTGTCGCTGCACACCTTCATCAGGATATTGGTCTCCTGTCCTGGGGCGATGAGGAGTTCACTATAAGCTAATCCCTCAACGCCGACATTCACCTGCCGCGTCAGCCACAGGGGAATTTCTACTTTCAGGGTGCCATCGTCAGCAAAGGGAACCGCCTTGTTAACGCGCCCTGCTGTGCCTAACGGTGTGAAACCGCCCACATAGAAGCTCATCTTCATCGCAGGCTTATAGCCCAGCATTTTCACCTTGATAGTGGCTATTCCTTTGTTGATCTTTGCAGCGGGCAGGGTCTCGTCCTTCGCATACTTCACATTTTTCCATTCTGTAGGAAGCTCCAGCTTCTCCTTCGTCTTGCCATCGCAGATGTTCCAGAACTTAAAATCCTGCTCTGCTTCGCTCTCCAAGAAGTCCATCTTCTTCGTGTCCATAGGTACCGGCTTGAAGTGGAGCGCCAGATTGGCTGTTCCACTTTCAGGCATCCAGAAGAGTGAGTCGGGTGTAAGGTCTGACTCCTGTTCGTTGGTTTTCAGACCATTTGTAATACCGTATTTCTTGCCATCGGGTGTCTGCAGATAGGAATGCTTATCGAAGCGAATCCAATTGTGAGGCAGGTAGTTGGCTGTGATGTGCAGCACGGTCTCTGTCTGCTTCAGTTCCACTTTGTTGATTTTAAAATCAGAGTTGTAAGACCCCATGAATGCTGATGGGTTCTCCCAAATAATGTCTTTAGCTTGCCCTGTCAGAGCGACAAGGGCAAGCAGTAAAGTGATAATGGCTTTAAATCTCATGATTGCGTTTTTTTATCTGTACTCAATAGCAGCCTTCCTAGCTGCGTTTCTCGATTTTCTGACCCATTTTCTCGATGTGTTTCTGCATCTCTATCATGTATTTGGTCATTTGCTTCTCCAGTACCTTCATCTGTTTCTTAATGGCCTTCTTCATCTGTCTGCGGCTCATTTTGGGTGCATTGCTGTCAAAGTCGAAGTTGAAGCTTATGTCAGAAACATCGGGCATCTCTATCACATCTATCTCTTCTGGCTCCTCAACCTCGACTTCGTCTTCATCGACCTCGGCATCGTAGACTGCGACCGTATCTGGTTTGTCTAAAACGATTGCTGCGACATAGTCCTCGTTATGCTGGTCGAAGAAAGACTTGAAGCGTCCGTTGCGCATATTGTCAGGTATGAGTTTCAGAATGGTGGGGCGAGGCAACACCTCGTACTGCCAGTAGCGCATAACGCACCCCTCCTCGTTGGCGTGCTTCTTGAAGTAGTTGAGAATGATGGAGTCGGTCTCCCACTGCTTGTAATACTTATGGGCATTCTCTTCCAAATCATCTGCATCGGCCCACTGCTGATAGAACGTTGTGCCTGTGAGCTCGAAAGTACCGTTCTTCACTTTGATGTGACATTCCTCGCCTGGTACGAAGGGAAAACGGACGCAGGCCGTGCAGACCTCTCCATTAGGAAAGATGGCTGTGAGGTCACCAACGAGTGGTTCGTCCAAATGGGTCTCAAATGCAGAGCGCTTATTGACAACGTCAATTTTTCCGAGGAACTTGCGTGCTGATTGGTTACGGTCGAAGACCTGAACGAGGTAGCCGGCATCCTCGATGCCCTGAGTTACCTTGACGTCGATCTTGAAGTCGTTGTTACCTTGAGCGCGTGTCTCTGTGAATGTCAAACTGCTCATGAGTAACATGAGGCCGATAATGTTTTTTGTCATAATGATTAAGAATTGGTTTACTGTTATATACTCGTGTTTATTAGAGTTTTAGGACGTACTATAGTTTTAGTACTGCAAATATAGTATGTTCTGTAATATACTCCAAAACCATTTAATAGTAGTTGACGAAAAAGATGTACTTTTAAATTTCTTTATCACTTTATCGGGCAAAGACATGGGACGCAATCTCTGCGTTCCATGTCTTGTCCCTAGGGTGAGAAAAACTTGTTTTATTTATGATGAGTAATTTATTTCACAACTACACGAGGATGATATTCAAATAGTTTCTGGTTGTCGCGAAGTTCTTTGATGTTGAAGCTCTTTACCGAGCCGCTCCAGTTGGCTCCCCACATGGCGAAAGGTTCGCCCTCAGGAACAATATAGGTAATTGTCTCTGTCTCATCAGGTATGGGTTCGAATACCATTACGATGGCAAAGTAGTCGCCTGTGCATCCCTCTACCCAGAATAGATCGTTGTTAGGATAACCAATCACGTCCTTGCACTTATACTGATGCCCCCGCTGGTCAACAAGAATATTGTTGCCGCCACGACCGAAATACTCGCGCATCCAGTTCATCTCGCAGGCCTCAGCCAGATAGGTGGCTTCAGGCGTACACCACATAGCATAGGTGCCTTCTGGTACTGGCTTGATGAGATGCGCATCATTATAGACAGCCCATGACTGGTAGTTGTCTTTGTCATAATCTTTTGCCTCGCTCACGAGGTGGGCCTCATGGAACTTAGGCGCTTTGTCCCAGGAGCCTAATCCTCTGTATTCCTGCCAGAAGTGACCTGTCTGTGTGTTGAGGTTCACATCCATGCCTCGCATATACCAGTTGGGCACACCATAGATGCAGATTTCCTTGGTGGTCTCAGGCAGCTTGGGGAAAAAGATCTGGAAGTCCAGGATGGTGCCTTCTTTCTCCTTCACGCTGAACACCTTACCGTAGCAATCGGGATTTGTGCGACGCGACTGATAGATAACGCCTGTTTCCTTGTCGAGGATGACGCACTCGTCGCTACAGAGCCATAGGTTCGTTACGATGTCGGCAGGCATACGGAAATAGCAATGGAGCACGGTCTCGTCGTTCTCCTCTGTCAATTGCCATACAACGGGAAGGTAGGCATAATCTTCACGATTTGTGAAATTGGGGAAGATGCTTTCGAGGCTGTCGATGGTGGGCACATTCTTCACAAAGCCCATGTTCTCGTGCCAGGAGTTGTTTTCTGTGTCTTTCCAGACAACAGTCTTCTTCTTGGTTTTCTTATCAATGGTTGCCTCAGGAACAGCTGCCATGAAATAGGTGTCGCACTTTGCCAGGAACTTGACGTTCTGTTTGACGTCCTGCTTCTTCGTTTGCGTCTGCATAGGCTTTGCCTGATGCCAGGTTGTTTGTGCCTGCATCGTGAGGCAGGCAATAGCCAATAGGCTAAGGGTTACGATACGTTTCATAATCATATCTTTTTTGTTTTGTTGTTAATACTCTTTATATGCATGAGCTCATCGCGATATTCTTGATAACAGGTAGACGACTCTTTGGTGCCCAATGGTGCGTGGGTGCAGTAGAGCAGAATCTTTCCATTTACACGCTCGGCAATCCAACGGTAGTGCAACTGCTTCCGCATATCCTTCAGTTCGAAGAAGAACTGCTGGTGAGAGAAACTCAACAGATAGCCGGGTGTCTCGTCGCTATACCAGCAGGCAGCTTGCAGTAATCTGCTGAAAACGTCTATTTCCTTTGTGTCAGGGAAGACGTAAACGGCGCTGACCACGTTGCTGTCTTGGGTGGCGGAGCATTTTAATTCACCCTCTTTTACCTTGTAATAATTGGCAAACTTGGTGATGAACTCGTCCACACGGGCTGGATTCTGATAGGGCACAGTATCAGTCTTAGTTTCGTTCGATGCGTAATGCAGGTTCGGATCGTCTGCAGAGGTGTAGGCAGGAACATTTTCCTCCGTGGGTACCTCTTCTTCAATTGCGGCCTCTTTGTCGTTGACAGCAACTCGTTGTTTTGCTGATGGCAACTCGTCGTTTTGCTGGTCGTAGCTCGTCGTTTTGCTAATAGAGGGCTGCTCCGTTGTCTCAGTATGTTGTGCTGTCAGACCTCCTGTCTCTCCCTCTTCTCCTGAGGGCATCAGCGTGACGCCTATGCCGATGAGGAGAAGTAGCGAGGCGGCTGCGGCTATCCAGCGCCAAGGTCGGCGTGCTTTCCCTGCGACAGGATCGCTGGGCACGCGGGAAGGCGCGGCTTCCAACTTTTCCTCCATCTTCGTCATGAAGTCGGCAGGCAGCTTGGGCGTCTCCGCATATTTCCTGTGTAGCGCCTCGCGCAGGTCTGTATCTTTTATCTTATTCATTAAACATTAATCATTAAACATGAAACATTCTTTTCTGCGCTGAATGAATCTTCAATTATTTAACTTGCGATAGAGTTTCTTTCTCGTCCTGTATAGGCGGTTGGCCAATGCTTTCTCGTCGATACCTGTGATGTAGGCTATCTCTGTGAGCGGACGGTCTTCGAAATAGTAGAGTGTCAGGAGCATTCTCTCGTCGTCTGGCAGTCCGTCAATCACCTCCATCAGTTGCTCTATTCTCTCTTCGCGCCCAGTGTTCAGTTCTGCCTCCAGCTCCTCGTCGCTGATGTCAGTATTGTCTTCCATCGCTACAATCACAGGCCGTCGTCGTCTCAGATGGTCGAGTGTCAGGTGGTAGGCGATGCGGCAGAGCCAGGTGGAGAGCGAAGCCTTGTGAGGGGCGTAGCTGTCGATATGACTGAATGCCCTCATGAAGGTGTCTTGTGCCAATTCCTGGGCGTCCATCATGTCGGGCACCTGTCTCGCTATCATGGCGAAGACACGCTCGGCATAGCGACTGACCATCTCTGTCTGTCCCTCGCGCCGTCCTTGCCTGACGGCCTCTACAAGTTCTGTCTCTGTCAGAGCACTCATCTTTTTGTCTATCTCTATTTGTTATACGACAGTTTTAGGAAAAAATCTCGCACTTTCGCGATTTTTTTTCAAAAAAAGTTTAATTGCACCTTTTAATGGTTTTGGTTTGTCAAAATTAATACAATAATCCGTACCCTCCAAATAAATTGAGGGTAGTTAAGTGAAATTGTTCTGTTTTTAAGTTTTATTTTTAAATTTTGCGGGAATGCATTTTTTTGCTTACCTTTGCAAACTGAATAGAATAAGGTATAGAGGAAATAATGAGAATCATAAAATTAGCTATCATACTATTATGCGGCATCTGTCTGCAGATGGGCGCGTCTACCATCGACTCCCTGCGCCAGGTTGTTCCCACGCTGAAAGGCAATGAGCGTTCAAAGGCCTATATGAAACTCTCGCAACTGCTCAGTAGCGAAGATAATCCGCAGGCAGCCCTCGACTGCCTGGATGAATGGATCGCTTTCGAGCAGGGTGAGCATAATATCGAAGGCGAGGGAAAAGCCCGCTGGAGCAAGGTGGCCGTACTGACCAACTGTGCCATGGACTCCATGCTGCTGAAGGAGGCTCCTGAGCAGATGGCGTGGTTTAAGAAACACCGTCAGTGGAACCGTTATTATGATACGTGGGACAGTAAGGCCTGCGTCTATATGTATTCCTCACGTATCCAGACGGCCCTGCGCGAAGCCCAGGATATGTTGGCAGATGCCCAGAAGAATGATGATAACTTCGGTAAGGCTGCTGCCTATCAGCTGATGGGTGTGGTCTATGAGAGCATGGGTCAGTATGACCAGGCTGTCGATGTGTTTCGTGAGTGTATCAAACAGCTGAAACAGCGCGAGAGCGAGGTGGAGGCCTTCACGACGGTATTCGACTACCTTTGTCAGACGTTGGACGAGAGTCATCGCTATACTGAGGAGCTCGATGTTGCCAACGAGTGGGAGCAGGGCATCTTGCGTCGCTTGCAGCGTAAGGGCGCTTTCCCTGAGTTGCATTTCCCTACCTATATCGCCTGTCGCTGTAATAAGGCCTCGGCCCTTGCCGGACTGAACCGAATTGAGGAAGCTGAACAGGAGATATGCAAGGCGGAGGAGATGCAGAAGGCTTGTGGTACGCCTCTGGGACAATACCGTATTTATTACGTACGTGTGCACTATGCCCTTGCAGCCAAGCAGGCTGAGCAGGTGCTGGCCTATTGCGACAGTCTGGAGGCGCTCGACCTGAATGCTGGTGGCGATGTGGCCGCTTTCCGTGGTGAGGCCTATCTGCAGATGGGACTGATGGATGAGGCTGCCAAGACCTTCCGCGACCTCTATTATCAGAAAGACTCGGTGTTTAACCGTGAGATGCGTATCCAGTTGGACGAGCTGAACACGCTCTATAAGGTTGACGAACTGAAGATGCAGACCCAGCTGGAGCGTTCGCGCTTCCTCATCGGTATGGCTGTCGCACTGGTCGTAGCCCTTCTGCTGGCGATGTATCTCAGACATGTGGCAGCAGCAAAGTTGCGCCGGGAGCATGCCTTGCTGAAGGTGGCCAACGCCCGTGCCGAGGAGTCTTCGAAGATGAAGACCAACTTCATCCAGCAGATCTCGCACGAGATACGCACGCCGCTGAATGTGCTATCCGGCTTTACGCAGATTATCACGGCGCCGGATGTGAAACTCGATGAGGCCACGAAGAATGATATCAATACACGTATCATCGAGAGTACGGACCGTATCACAGGACTGGTGAACAAGATGCTGGAATTGAGTGATGCCAACAGTACGGCTGTGATCGAGAGCCATGATGATGTGTCGGCTCCGCAGATTGCATCGCAGGCCGCAGAAGAGGCACGTATGCAACAGGCCCGTCATATTACCTTCGAGATGCAGGTGGCACCCGATGTGGAGTCCGTTGTGCTGCACACGAATATGCGTCAGGCTTCACGTGCCCTGATGCTCCTGCTGGATAATGCACGTAAGTTCACCAAGCAGGGCAGCGTCAGGCTGATACTGGAGAAGACGGACAAGATGATGCGCTTCGTGGTGGAGGATACGGGTATCGGTGTACCTGCTGCTGAGGCTGATCATATCTTTGAGGAGTTTGTGCAGTTGGACAACTACTATGATGGTACGGGTATCGGTCTGACGGTGGCTCGTTCTATTGCCCGCCGTCTGGGTGGCGATGTGGAACTGGATACCACTTACCAGCCGGGTGCCCGCTTCGTGATGACACTTCCTTTGTAACATAAAAGTGAAATACCTATGAAAAAGAACCTTTGTATCCTGCTTCTAACCGTGGGCGCATTGATAGGCTGCTCTACAGGTCAGCATGTTGCCAGACAGCAGCATCAGAAAAGTATCGTGGTGCTCTACGAGAACGATGTGCACGGACAGATTGACGGTTATCCCAAACTGGCCGGTCTGCGTGATGCTATCAGTCAGAGTGATACGGCCTGGACGGCAGTGGTGAGTTGTGGCGACTATCTCTCTGGTGGCGTGGCTTGCTCGCTAAGGAAGGGTGAGTATATCGTGACGCTGATGAACAGCGTGGGCTATGATGCCGTGACGCTGGGTAACCATGAGTACGACTTTGGTATGCCGCGCCTGAAGGAACTGCTGCCTGGGCTGAATACACCGGCTGTCTGCGTGAACCTCTATGACTATCAGGGCACAGAACCGCTGATGGCACCTTATGTCATCAGACAGTATGGCAGTCAGCGTGTGGCTTTCGTGGGTGTCAGTACGCCTGAGTCGATGGATGCTGAGGCTTACTCTTTCTTTGACGACAAGGGACGCCAGTTGTACGACCTGCATACAAAGGAGACTTATCAGATGGTGCAGCAGGCTGCCGACAAGGCACGCAAGGAGGGAGCCGACTATGTCATTGTGCTGGCTCATCTGGGTGAGCTGGAATCAGAAACAGGTGTGGACTCCTACGGATTGGCTGCTGCGACGCGAGGCATTGATGCGGTGCTCGACGGACATACGCATCATACCTATGCCAGAACGGATGTCGTCAATCTGGATGGCAAGAAGATTCCTGTCAGTTCCACAGGCACGCAGTTTGCTAATTTCGGCAAACTGGTCATCAAGGATGGTAAGGTATATACCACGCTCGTGCCTGCTGCTGAGAATACCTATACGAGTGAGAAGGTGGCTGCTACACTGGCTGATGTGAAGGCGCAAATTAGTGAGCAAACCTCAAGACGGTTGTGCAAGTCGGACTTTGAACTGACCATTAATGATGCCAGTGGTAAGCGACTGGTGCGCAGCGGTGAGACGAATCTTGGCGACCTTGTGACGGATGCATACCGTAAGGCTGTGCAGGCCGAGATAGGCCTGACCAATGGTGGCGGACTGCGCAACAGTATCAAGGCCGGGGTGATTACTTATGGTGATGTGCTCAATACGTTGCCTTTCGAGAATTATGTCATCAAGATGGAGGCTACGGGTCAGCAGATTATGACGATGCTCGAGAAATGTACCTCACAACTGCCCAATGAGGAGGGCAACTTCCCTCACGTATCGGGCATGCGCCTCACTGTGCATAGCAAGAGCCACAGGGTGACGGATGTGGAGGTGCTCGACCCGTCGGACAATTCTTATAAGCCGCTTGACCTGCAGCGTCGCTATACCATAGGCACTATAGACTATACGCTGAAGGGTGGCATGATGAACAATTGTCCTCAGTTGCCCGTAACAGCCCAGCTGTATGCCGAATGTGTGGCCGATTATCTGGGCTCTTTTGCTGACGGCGTGCTGGATGCTACCTATGCCAAGGCGCAAGGGCGCATCACGTTCGTAGAAGATTAAGACGAAAAATGCTGCTAACGGCGGACCACCTTTCTGGTCTGTCCGTTAGCGTATTTAATGATATATATGCCTGTTCCCATTGCTCCCTGAGGAATCTGACGTCCGCTCAGGTCGTAAACCTCCTTGATTTGAGGTTTGAGATTGGAGATTGGAGATTGGATGGTTGTTTGACTGTTTCCTCCTCCCATGAAATCGAATGATACCAGTCCGTTGTCCACACGGATATTCGTAATGGGTTTCGACATCAGTTTGGTGCCGTCCTGTGCCGCATGACGCAGCGTGGCGGCAGGGTTGGATTTGTTTGTCAGCGAGTCTTTCTCTCCATAGGGATAGGCCCATCCGCTTCCCATAGCGGTATAGTTCATGCCGTTGGCGGGAAAGATGCTGTAGCGGTTGTCTGTATACGTATTGGGATATTCGTATTTCCATACATGTTCGTCATAGTCGATGTGGAAGATCACGAGTCCGCTGCCAGGCAGGTATTTGTCCCATCCTTGTTGCTGACGATTTTCCAGGATATAATACTCGTTGGGATAGGCATCGTTGCGTATCATGTAGGCCACGGGTTCGTCGCCGAGGGCAGGCATATTGGTGATGGACGTAGGCTCCGTCAGTTCCTTTATGTCGAGCCATCCCAGTATCATGCGTTCGTGGGCAGAATAGTTGGGCGGACAATAGCCGTTATAGTTATAGTTTCCATCATCCATGATGTCCCAGCTGCCAACGATAGGTATGTTGTTAAAGTAGAAATCTGGGAGTGTCATACAGTGTCCGAATTCATGGCAGAATGTGCCGAAGGTAGCACTGGTCTTACCTATTTCAGGTATAAAACCATAATTATCTAACTTGTAGTTCTTGTCGTTACTGTTCACGACGACAGGGGCTTTATCATAGGTAGAAAGCGCGGCCTGGTGAGCCCAGATGGTGTTCTTGTCGCCACCATTGTTCTGTCCCATGCCGGCATAGATAACCAGTATCTGGTCTATGTAGCCGTCTTCGTCCCAGTCGTAGGGCGCCCAGTCTGTCACTGTATTTTTCAAGGAGTCGGCCAGTGCCTCAAATAGCATGGAGGCATTCTCGTCTTCGGTAGCAGTACTGCGATAGACGGCATGTTCCTTGTTCACTTTAAAGGCATACAGGTCGAACTGCAGGTCGAACTTGCCGTAGCTCTGGTTGTAGAAATAATCGTGTACCGAACCTTGATAATACCCTTCGTGATAGTTGGGCTGATTCAGAATTTGGTTCCATAGCATCAGGGAATTCTCACTCTCAAAGTCCAGGTCGCTAAACGAGGCAAGGACTACCAGCTGACGTTTATTACCAATATAGGATTTGGCGCGTTTTGCCGCTGCAGCGCGCTTACTGCTGATGCTACGTGGTAGCATGTGGCGGCGAGGATGCTCATAAGAAAATGCTGTCAGCGAACTCACTAAGAGCAGCGCTGACAGCAAGTATTTTACTGTGTTTATACCCATTTACTCAGGTCTTGTTCTGCAATAAACTTCATGTTGTTCAGGATGATGACCTCACGCGCCTTCTCACGGTTGTCGGTACGGAATACGAGGATTCCCTTGCCGCGCAGCAAGAAGGTGTACATGTAGGCAATGCTGATGCCAGCATCACTGAAAATCTTCACGGCATCGGCAGCACGTCCGGGCTCGTCGTCGAGCTCCAAAGCAAGTACATCGCTCAGGGCTACGGCCACGCCTGCTTTCTTCAACTCATCGTAAGCACGCAGGGGCTCGCTGCAGATGAGGCGATAGATACCATACTCTGCCGTATCGGCAATGGTTGAGGCAACGATCTGAATCTTAGCCTCTTTCAGTACTTCAAGAACTTTAATCAGGGTGCCTGAGCGGTTCTCGATAAAGATGGATAATTGATGAATTGTCATAATATATAGATTTTTATTGATAAACTTGTCTCTTGTCAACTACACGCACGGCCTTGCCTTCGCTTACGGGCAGTGTGCCGCGAGGTACGAGCTTTACACGAGGCGTGAGCAGGATCTCGTCCTTCAGGGCACGGGTGATGTCCTTGCTGAGCTGCTGCAGACGGTTGTAGTCGTCGGTAAACATCTCGGCCAGTTCCACCTCAACGGTCATGTTGTCGTTGTCCTCGTCGGTGGTCAGGGTAATCAGGTAGTTATTGCCCAATTCCTTGAACTGCATCAGAATCTTCTCAATCTGGATGGGGAAGATGTTGACACCGCGCAGCACCATCATATCGTCTGAGCGACCACGCATACGATCCAGACGTACGTGATTACGTCCGCAGGGACAGCTGCGGCCCAATACACGGGTGAGGTCGCGGGTGCGGTAGCGCAGCAGAGGCATGGCCTCACGACACAGCGTGGTGAGCACCAGTTCGCCAATCTCGCCGTCGGGAACGGGTTCCAGGGTCTCCGGGTCTACGATTTCTACGATATAGTAGTCCTCCCAGAAGTGCAGACCATTCTGCTCAGGACACTCAAAGCCTACGCCAGGACCGCACATCTCACTCATGCCGAATGAGTTGTAGGCCTTGACACCCATCATATCCTCGATACGCTTGCGCTGTTCCTCTGAGTGGGGCTCGGCACCGATAGCCAGCACCTTCAGTTTGGTGTCACGACGTGGGTCAACACCCTGCTCCTGCATCACCTCGTAGAGACGGGTGACGTATGAGGGGACAGCGTGGATGGCTGTAGTGCCAAAGTCCTTGATGAACTTAATCTGTCGCAGGGAGTTACCTGCAGCGGCAGGTACGGTGAGCATACCCAGACGCTCTGCGCCATACTGGAAGCCCAGTCCGCCGGTGAACATGCCGTAGCCGGATGAGTTCTGGAATACGTCGTCAGGACGCAGTCCTACCATCCACAGGTTACGTGCCACCTGGTTGGCCCATTCGTCAAGGTCTTTCTTCGTGTGCAGAATTACTGTGGGGTTACCCGTGGTACCAGATGATGAGTGCAGGCGCACACAGTCTCTCATAGGTACACAGCACATGCCGAAGGGATAAGTCTCGCGCAGGTCTTGCTTCGTGGTGAAGGGCAATTTACGCACGTCGGCCAGTGTCTGGATGTCGTCGGGTGTAATACCCGCTTCTTTGAATTTCTTTTGGTAGAACTCGTTGTTCATGCAGTGGCGAACAGTCTCCTTGAGTCGCTCCAGCTGGAACGCCTCAATCTGTTCGCGACTCATGGTCTCGCGTTCAGGATTAAAAAAAGGACTCTCCCCCGGCCCCTCCCTGTGAGGGAGGGGAGTAGATACTTTTGTCGTTAGGTTGTTTTCTTGTTTCATCTAGTAATTATTTGAAATAGTTTCTTATCTGTTCTGTGACATATTCTGTCTCATAAATCACTTCCTCATTTGTAAACCGAATAACATGGTAGCCCATTTGCTCCAGATCTTCTTCTCTTAGCCTGTCGTCTATCTGTTGACGAGGTTCTGAATGATAACCGCCATCAATCTCAATAATGAGTCCTTCTTGTCGTGAGACGAAGTCCACTATATAGTCTCCGATGACGTGCTGACGCAGGAATTTGATTCCTAATCTGTTATTCCGTAAGCAATCCCATAGAATAGTTTCTGCAGGGGTTGGATTCTTCCTGTTTTCGCGTGCATGCGCTTTAAGCACTCCATAACTGTTAGGAATAGCAGTTTTGTAACTCATTCTAAACTTCAACTATCTACTCCCCTCCCTCACAGGGAGGGGCTGGGGGTGGGTCTACAGTTTTCTATTATCTATCACGTGTGCGCTCTTACCCTGACTGCGCTCAATGGTGCCTGGTGCCTTGAGCTGTACCTTGGCGGCGATGCTGAGCACGCTCTTGAGCTTGGAAGCCAACTTCTTCTCCAGGGCATCAACAGCGGCAGGTGTGTCGAAGGTAGAGGTGAATACCTCCTGACGTAACTCAGCCTGTACGAGCAGCGTGTCGAGGTTCTTCTCACGGTCTACAATCAGCATGTAGCGTGGAGCAAACTCAGGCAGCGACAGGATGACGCTCTCCACCTGTGATGGGAATACATTGATACCGCGGATAATCAGCATATCGTCGCTTCGACCCTGGATGCGACCCATGCGTACGTTGGTACGACCGCAGTCGCAGGTGCCTGGTATCAGAGAGCAGAGGTCGCGTGTGCGATAGCGCAGCAATGGCATACCTTCCTTGGTCAGTGTGGTAAACACTAACTCGCCCGTCTGTCCCAAGGGTAGGGGCTCCAGAGTGGTGGGGTTGATAATCTCAGGATAGAAGTGGTCCTCATTGATATGTGAGCCGTTCTGCATCTGGCACTCATAGCTCACGCTGGGACCCATAATCTCTGACAGACCATAGATGTTATAGCCTTTCAGTCCCAGTTTATTCTCAATCTCCTTGCGCATCTGCTCTGTCCATGGCTCAGCACCAAAAGCACCGATACGCAGTCGGATATCGTCTTTGCTGATGCCAATCTTCTCCATCGTCTCGGCCAGATAGAGGGCGTACGACGGGGTGCAGGCAATACCGGTGATGCCCAGGTCGCGAATCAGTTTCAGGTGTTTCTCTGTGTTACCCGTGCCGGCAGGGATGACGCTGGCTCCCAGATGTTCCACACCATAGTGGGCACCCAGACCGCCAGTAAACAGTCCGTAGCCGTAGGCCACAGAGAAGATGTCATCACGAGAGACACCAAAGGCTGTCAGACAGCGAGCCATGGTCTCGCTCCACACACCAATGTCCTTACGTGTATAGCCCACGATAGTAGGCTTACCTGTGGTGCCGCTTGAGGCATGAATACGGATAATCTCGCTCTGTGGGGCTGCCTGGAGACCAAAAGGATAGTTATCGCGCAGGTCTTGCTTCGTGGTAAATGGCAACTTCTTGATGTCCTCGATGGTCTGGATGTCATCTGGACGGATGTCCATTGCCTGAAGTTTGTTGCGATAAAAAGGTACGTTATGATATACGTACTCTACAATCTTGTGAAGTCTCTTGCCTTGCAGCGCGCTCATCTCGTCGCGACTCATGCACTCTTTGTTAGGATTCCAAATCATGTCTATGTTTTTAGGTTTGTGTAGTGCAAAAGTACAACAAATAATGCTTACAGCCAAAAAATCCTCTTGAAACTTTTTGCCTTTTCCCTGAATTGTATTATTTTTGCAACAAAATACTAAAAACGCTATGATAAACAAGCAACTTCTTCAGCCAGAGAGCATCGTGGTGATTGGTGGCTCTAATAATGTGCATAAACCTGGTGGCGCCGTCGTGCGTAATCTTTTAAGTGGTGGCTACGAGGGTACGCTGCGTGTGGTGAATCCCAAAGAGGACGAGGTGCAGGGTATCAAGGCCTTCCATGATGCACGCGAGTTGCCGCCTACGGACCTGGCTATCCTGGTGGTGGCCGCCAAGTATTGTCCTGACTACGTGGAACTGCTGGCCAAGGAGAAGCAGGTGCGTGCGTTCATTATTATATCCGCCGGATTCAGTGAGGAGACCCACGAGGGTGCCCTGCTCGAACAGCGTATCCTGGATATCTGTGACCAATACGGCTGTGCGCTGATAGGTCCCAACTGTATCGGTCTGCTCACGCGCTGGCATCACTCGGTGTTCACGCGTCCTATACCCAACCTTAATCCAAAGGGTGTTGACTTTATCAGTGGTTCTGGTGCGACGGCGGTGTTTATCCTTGAGAGTGCCGTGAGCAAGGGCCTGCAGTTTAATAGCGTCTGGTCTATCGGTAACGGTAAGCAGAATGGTATCGAGACGGTATTGGAATATATGGACGAACATTTTGATGCAGAGCGCGACTCGCTGGTGAAGTTGCTGTATATAGAAAATATTGCCGACCCCGATAAACTGCTGTATCACGCTACGTCGCTCATCAAGAAAGGGTGTCGTATTGCCGCTATCAAGGCAGGTTCATCGCAAGCCGGCAGTCGTGCGGCCAGCAGTCATACAGGTGCCATCGCCAGCAGCGACTCTGCCGTAGAGGCTCTTTTCCGTAAGGCAGGTATTGTGCGCTGCTTTAGTCGTGAGGAACTCACCACTGTTGGTTGTATCCTCTGCCTTCCTCCTTTGCCTCAAAGAGAGGGCGGCCTGAATTTTGCGATTGTCACTCATGCTGGTGGTCCTGGTGTGATGCTCACGGATGCACTGTCGAAAGGTGGTATGAATGTGCCGCCACTTACGGGACCTGTGGCTGAAGAACTAAAAGAAAAACTATTGCCAGGCAGTAGTGTGGCTAACCCCATTGATATTCTTGCTACAGGAACGGCAGAACATTTGGGTATTGCTATTGATTACTGTGAGCGCATGGAGGATATCGATGCTATTATGGTCATCTTCGGTACACCAGGATTGGTTAAGATATTTGAGGTCTACGACGTCTTGCATAAAAAGATTCAAGAGTGTAAGAAACCGATTTTCCCCATTCTTCCAAGTGTGAGTACTGCAGGTCCTGAGGTTCAGGAATTCCTGAAACGCGGTCATGTGAATTTCTGCGACGAGGTGACGCTGGCCACGGCGCTGACGCAGATTATGAAAACGCCTGCTCCTGCTGAGCAGAATGTTGTGATTAATGGGGTTGATGTACCACAGATTCGCAGGATTATTGACGGTATAGAGGACGATGGATATATATTGCCAAACTTGGTTCATGAGTTGCTGTCAGCAGCTGGTATTCCTACGGTGCCTGAGTTTGTGAGTGCCGACAAGGACGAAATCGTGGCCTTTGCCGAGAGGGTAGGCTACCCTGTAGTGGTAAAGGTGGTGGGACCTGTGCATAAGAGTGATGTGGGGGGCGTGACGCTGAATATCCACTCCCAACAGGTGCTCTCGGCTGAGTTCGACCGTATGATGCAGATTCCTGATGCTACGGCGGTGATGGTGCAGAAGATGATTCGTGGTACCGAACTGTTTATTGGTGCGAAGTACGAGCCGCGCTTCGGACATGTGGTGCTCTGCGGACTGGGTGGTATCTTCGTGGAGGTACTGAAGGATGTGTCGTCTGGTTTGGCACCGCTGTCTTACGAGGAGGCTTACTCCATGATTCGTTCCCTACGTGGCTATAAGATACTGAAAGGAACGCGTGGACAGCGAGGTATCAACGAACGTAAGTATGCCGAGATTATCGTGCGCCTCTCTACGCTCCTGCGCTTTGCTACGGAGATCAAGGAGATGGACATCAATCCGCTACTTGCTGATGGCGACGACATCATCGCTGTAGATGCCAGAATCTTGGTAGAAAAATAGCAGAAAAAACAGGTAATCTAACTACATATCTGGTTACATGGTTACAGCTGTAACCATGTAACCGCTAAAGTATGAAGATATGGTAAAATTCATAGTAATATGTTGACATTCAATATCTTGTATGCGTGTAATAGTATCCGTAATAGCAAAATGGTTACATGGTTACAGCTGTAACCATGTAACCGTTCTGTGTACTTGCAGCGTTTAGTATTAGTTCTAGTAAGTGCCCGTATTAGTTCTCGCAGGGAAAAACCTAGGTGTAGCAGGGGAAGAAACGGCTGCTCTCCATCGTTTGCCTACACCCAAACGGTTGTGCGCCCATACGCAAACAACTGTGCGCCTATACCCGTTTTAAATCGCAAAAAATATGAGTGATGCTCGTTATGCTCTCCTGAAAAAATCAAAGCCCCCTGATTACCTTGTAGATTTGTCTATGGTTATTTGCACAGATACAGTTTATTCTCGTCAAAGTCAAAGATGGCGGGCATCGTAAAGAACTTCAGTCCCAAGAAGCCACATTCTTCCAAGGACTTGAAGGTGGATACACCCACAGAGACATTCTCGTACATCCTCTTGCAGATGGTCAGCTCTTCAGCATAGACGCCCTGTGCTACCACCTTTCCCGTTCTTTTGTCGCGTGCATCCTTCAGGCTGATCTTTCCATCGCTGAAGAGGTTTTCTACGCTGGCATTGCATTTGTTGAGGAAAAGCAGCGAGGCATTTCCCATATCCGCAATGAATTTTCCTGTGATGGTTTTTTGATATCCACCAGCAGAAATGGTTAATGAGGTCGTGATATCTGGCATTCCAAACTGGTTGTAGGTTAGGTTCCAAGCCGAGGCGTCCCTTGCGAGTTTCTGTAGGGCATCCCTGCTGCAGACGCAGAATTGAGACTTACCAAGGTCTATTTTGACGATAGAACTGTTGTCCTGAGGATGATGGAGCATCTGGATAGGTATCTTGAGCTCATTGTCATCGCTAGTGATCTTCACAGGTCCTTCAAAGATAGCGTCACCCATCCGCAGGCGTGCCTGAGCCGTATATTTCACATGGCGCAATCCGCCAAGATACCTGATTTTCTCGTCAGACTCCTTCACCTCCATTTTCAGGGAGTCTTTATGGGCTTCATAGAATGCCTCACTCATCATCAGGCCTGGTACGCCACTCTCCAGCATTAACTTAGCCTTCGCCCCGTTCAGAGTCGTCTCACAATAGAAATGCCCATGTTCCAGGGTCAACTTGAACACTGCCTCCGTTTGAGCCATGCAATACTGACCCAGAAACAGGAAAAGCAACAATAAGGTGTGATAAAAGCGCTTCATCATGATTCCTTTCATTTAAGACTATATCACAGATGCTTCAACCTTTTTCTCCAATGCGTCCTTGATGTATGCATTGATGGATATACCAGCTTTTAACGCAAGCATAGCTATCTGACGATGAATGCTGGGAGATAGTCGCACATTCAATACACCAGTATAACTTTTGTCTGGCTCAATGCCCTCATCTTCGCAATAGGCTAAATAATCGTCTACTGCCTCGTGAAAGGCGGTGGTCAACTCCTTAACGCTTTCGCCTTCGAAGTTTACCAGTCCGTTAATTCCTTCAATCTTACCAAAGAATACTTGGTCCTTATCGCTGTAGTTCACCGAACCGATATACCCCTTGTACGTCATTGTATTCATATTGTCTCCTCCTATTATTTTTTTATTAAACCTGCTTCACGTAAATCATTCAGAACCTGTTTCATGGCATATTCTTTCATGATATTGCCAGGATGTGGTTTGTGTAACCATGTCTATTGTTTTCTCTTTTGCTTGCAAATGTAACTAAATATTAGTTACAATCCAAATTTATTCTTAGTTTTTTTTACTAAAAGGCTATTCTTTCTTTATATCCTCCAAACAATTTGCATTTTTTTATTATGATAGTTTATTTATATTTTTGTGAAAAATAATTTGGATGTTTCAAAAGAAAACCTTACCTTTGCACATGGTGTCAGTCATCTGTCCCTACTGACATCATTTGGAGGATAGAAATAATTGTCCTACCTTTGTCGCGTCATAATGTTGACAGAACAATAACTAAAATTATTCACCATACTTGGGAGATAGAACAAGTCAAAAACATTAAACAATCATGAACAGAACAATGAAACTGCTGATGGCAGCAGCATGTTTATCCCTGCCAATCGTATCGAACGCACAGACGGAAAATCCACGTGGCATCTACAAGATGATGACACTTACGGGCAAGCAGGGAGAAATCAAGGCTCCGTTCGATCAGTACAAAATATGCACCGATAGCGTGACGCTGATGCTTAATGTACAGGGCACATCTTTCCAAATTCAGAATACGGACCACATGGTGTTCTACTATACAGGCAATCAACCTAAGGACGAGAACGACAAGAGCACCCTCATCTACGACAGCAACGCCGAGCACTTCACTTTGAAATGGTGGAACTCAGGCAGAGGACACCTCTATTTCCCTGACAATAATTGGTGTATTGAGAAGTACGAGGCCAACCAGTATTCGGAGGTTGGGCGTAAGGCTTTCGATGCGATTACTGCCGCACCTATAGCAGACAAAACAAATCCGCTACTTGGCACATGGCGTATTCTTGGCGATGTAGATGAACTGCGTGATGTCAAGAAGGCTTTGCCAAAGATGCTTGAGAACTATGAGACCAACAGGTATTTCAATTCCTTCTACATTTTCGGTCCTGAGACATTCACGTTTGTGGCACGCCTTCAGGGAGGTGTGGTGAATCCTGTGGAGTATGAAGGCAAGAAAGCCTTTAAGCTGAACAACAATACAAAGCACGTGAAGTGGCTCACAAAAGACCGCATCGCCATTGAGGAGAAAATAGACTATCGTACAGACTGGAAGGTTCTGGAGCGCGTCATCGATGGCCAGACCATGCTGAGTCGCTTCGCCAGTCAGAAAGTTCCAGGAAATCGCAGATAGAAGAATTATGGAGGAAATCCTAATTAAACGCCCTGCCTTGGGCATGTCAGATTATAATGTGAACGGATTCCTAATTATCTGCTGTGTTTTCCCTGTCATTTACCTCGTGGATGCAATTGGGATCAATCCAAGATTGATTCCATGGCCACTTTTCATAGGTGGCTTTATGGTTTGCGTATTCCTTCTGTTTATAGCCATAAAAAAGATACTGATGATTCCCAAACGCACTTATCTGACGATAACCGATAATTGCGTCATTGTCAACGAACGACGTGGACAATGGGAAGTCCGTTTCGATGAAGTGAAGTCTTTTGAATGTGAGACGACCAAACTATGGCGGTTTAACTTGCCCACAGACCACATGATTGTCCATCTGAAGAACGGGAACGGCTATGTCAAGATGTTCTCTACCGACGGTCTTACCATAAAGCAGCACGAACTCTGCGACATGCTAAACGAACGACTGCAATTGTTTAATAAAAAGAAATCATGATTAGCGGGACAGCTGGTTGATTTTTATCTGTTCTACCTCATAACCGGCTGTGCGAAGCAATTGAATCACGCCTTGTTCACCTATCAGGTGACCTGCACCAAAGACAAACATCGTCGGCTTCTCACTCATGGCAACTTGCATACGTGGGAGCCACTTTGCGTTACGCTTTTCAAACATTGCCGTGTGCTGATGAACTGAAGTCAACTGGGTACTAGCAAATCCTTCATAATCGCCCAATATCCAGTATTTAGTCAGCTTTTCGTACCCTTCGGTCAGTATCTGCCTTTTCTGCTCATACCCTTTTAGAAGGGCCATGAGCGAGTCTGCCTGTATATCGATAGTAGGTGGCAGCTCGTTTTGATGTTCATTGAGACTTTCTAGTGTGAGTTCCTCATCGTCAAGTTCGCCCACATCCCATCCCTGTTTCTGAGCCTTCATCATCAGAACGCCGTCCATCATCTCTCCATGTGGTCTTGTCTGACTTTTCAGTCGTGAAGCAAGGAAATTATAGTAAGCGGCTGGTGTCCAGTCCCAGAAAGACTTCCATGTCGTGTCGTTTAAGTCGATTTTAGTTGCCTCCTTGAATTTTTCCTTCAGGATAGCAGCACTTTCAGTATCAATAAAGTCGAAGATGTTTTTTCCGTCAGGGTATGTCACCTTTGGCTGTTCCTGTCTCTGTTGCTGATTATCTATTTTTCCTGGGGTGGGTTTGCCCTCCACATACATCTGCCTGCATTGCGCCTCGGCTTCCAAATATTCTGCGCTATTGTCAAGTAGCGAACCTGGCAGATAATGTATTGTGCCAAGCAAATATGAGGGTGCCGAAAGTCCATTACCACTAACACGGAAAAGGAACTGGGCATCAGCGGTGGCAGCAACAAGAACAAACAGGATTGCAAAGACAATTTTCTTTTCTAAATAGCCTTTATATGTAGAGATCTGCTTTTTTCGGAGCATGGTGATTCGTTTTAGTTATTGTTCCCTAATCATAATGACGCGACAAAGGTAGGACAATTATTTCTATCCTCCAAATAATTTGCATTTTTTATTATGATAGTTTATTTATATTTTTGTAAAAAATAATTTGGATGTTTCAAAAGAAAGTCTTACCTTTGCGCCTGAAAAGATTGTTACAAACAGCTATGAAGAAAATTAAAATTGTTTTCCTGAGCATGGCCGCCTTGCTAATGACGAGCTGTGCACCAAGGGTGGTAACGGATATGTACACCAGCGAATATGCTGCGTTGTCGCCAGATTCCGTACGCGTGTTCTTAATGAATGAAAAAGTGCCTGAGCAGACGCTGGCGATAGGTACTGTGAAAGTTGTTGACGGCGGACTGGCCGCAAAGGGTAGTTTCAAGCAGGTGCTCGACCTGGCTGTGAAGGCTACGGCAAAGAATGGCGGTAATGGTCTGGTCATCACCGAACATCGACAGCCGGATTTGCGTAGCACGATTCACCGTATATGGGGCACCATGCTGCGTATGCCAGAGACGGAGAGCGACACTAGTGTTGTAAAGGGCTCTCTTTACCATGCGCTTGCTCAGCCTGCGGATAACCAGTATGTGCAGACGTATCAGTCGCCCTACGAGGAAATCAAGAAGAGAAACGAGAATGCACCACGCAATATCCTGCGTTTCAGCGTAGGACCTTCATGGCTGATTTCGGATTTCCAGGTTGGTAACAGAGTTTACGAAGCTAAGTGTGGTGTTGATGTGGCGGTGGATTATGACCACGTGTGGACGTCGGGCCTCGGCCTCGGTGTCAACTACCTGCACAACTATACGTCGTTTGAGGAAGGTTTTGATCAGCGTTTGGACTATATAGGTCCCAGTCTGGTGTTGGCATTGCCTTCTGACAAGTGGCGTTGGGATATGGCTCTTGGCTTTGGCTACTGCAGATATTCGGAGTCTGTGGGCAACCTGTCTGTTTCTGAGAGTCACGTGGCACCGCTGATGCGTATGGGGTTGGAATACAAGGTGAGTGATCAGATAGCACTGGGCGCACAGATGAATATGATTACCGTAAGACTGGATAAGCCCGAAGGCTTCGAGCTGAAGGATAATGAGTTTTATGGCATCAAGCGCTTCGGCATTCAGGTGGGTATGCGCTATTACTTCTAATGGAAATAAATAATAAAGGTGCCTTGCGGGGCACCTTTATTATTTTTCTTTATTCGTCATAGGAAACTTGCTTGCGTAGCAGGTTCACCTGCGTGACGTTGATATAGTAACCATTGACGAAAGCACCATATTTTCTGAGGTTTTCTACGTCCTTTGCCGTGAGGCGGATTCTGTAGGAGGTGGCTGTGCTGCTCACGCTGGCACATCCCCATTCGTTGAGCTCGGAGTCATTGCCCTCAAGCGTCTCATCAGTGGTGTTGTAGATGGTCTTGAACACCCAGTACTTGGTTTCCGGGTCGTCCTTGTTGACCTCGAAGATAAACTCAAGCTTGTCGCCCTCGTTGGCTGAGGCGAAGTTCTCTGGCTTGAGCACAAAGCCGCCAGTCCAGTTCTCAAAGGCACATTCGCCCTTCCAGATACGGGTGGAAACCCACTTGGTGTTGTTGCCAGGCGTCAGATAGACATTGCTGATCCTGATGTTGCACGAGTCGTGCGGCTGAAGCACAATCTCATTCACTGACGTAACATCCTGTCCGTCGAAATAGCAGGTCAGCGAGGTAAGACCAGGTTTGCCGACGGTCTTGAACTTATTGGCCACCACCACCTGTACAGGTACAGGGAGCGGGTCGATGAACTCGAAGGTGACCGACTCATAGCCAGACAGGTCGGAGGGCATGTTCTGCTCAAGGAAATTGCCCACCAGGCCTCCCCAGGGGATACCATTGTAGATAACGTTCTCGTCCTCGTCGAGGCCACATTTTTCGTAGATGTTCCATGTGCTAGTGAACTTCAACGTGACGTCGTTGGCGTCAACATGTCTGCTTTCCTCTCCACAGGCAAGGAGGAACAGCGCTGCTGACAGAAAAAGGATTAGTTTTTTCATCGTGGATTGTTTTCGGCAAAGATTGCCATTCGCTCTTCCAATTGGTCGTACTGGTGATCCTCAATAAATGAGGTGCAGACACGCAGACCCTCCTGATGAGAGCCTGTGGTGATGAGACAGATGGCAGAAACGCCGTAGTACATCAGCTCGCGAGCCAACTCGCCGCTGGTCATGCCTGGATAGCCAATGGTGAAATAGAAACCGTCGGCAATAGGCTTATCGAGGTCTTTGTCGTAGACAATATAGAAATTGTGGCGACAGAAGATTTCCTTGAGTTTATGTGCACGCTCGCCATACACCTTGATATCGTCGCGGAAGCGGTACTCGCCGTCGCAGGCGGCACGGAACAGGGCTGCCAGGGCATACTGGGCCGAGTGGCTGGTGCCTGATGAGAGGGCATAGAGCATACGGGTAGAGAAAACCAGTCCGAAGGGCAGTCCCTCATAGCGGTTGGCCAGGTCGGGGAAGTGACGATGGAACAGTTTGTCGCTGATGCACACCACGCCGATACGCTCGCCAGCATACGAGAAAGCCTTTGAACCTGAGATGAGCAACATGTAGTTGTCGGTATAATGAGCCACTGTGGGCTGATAGGGTGCCTGGAACGGTGTAGAGAGGTCCTGACGGAAGTCCATGGCGAAGTAGGCGAGGTCTTCCATCACGATGGCATCATACTTTGTGGCCAGGGTGCCGATGGTCTGCAACTCCTGCTCGGTCATACAGATCCAGGCGGGGTTGTTGGGGTTGCTATAGACGATAGCGCAGATCTTGCCCGTAGAGAGGTAGGACTCCAGTTTGGCGCCCAACTTGTCGCCACGGAAGTCGTACACGTCGAAGGTCTCGTATTTCACGCCCTGCACCTGCAGCTGCATCTTCTGAACGGGGAAACCTGGGTCGATAAACAGTACGGTGTCCTTGCCCTTGGTAGCCTGCGAACAGGTGAGGAAAGAGGCAAAGGTGCCCTGCATAGAGCCGCAAACGGGTACGCACCCCTCGGGGGCAATGTCCACATTAATGAAAGCCTTGACAAAACGAGAGGCCTGCTTCTTCAGTTCGGGGTAGCCCTGGATATCGGGGTAGGAGTGGGCTATGCCATCCTGTAAAGCCTTAATCTGAGCATCCACACCCACCTTTGCGGCAGGCAGACCGGGAATGCCCATCTCCATCTTGATATATTCCACGCCGCTCTCCTTCTCGGCTTTGGCAGCTACCTGTTTTACTTCACGAATGGTAGCCTTGGCAAAATCATTGATGCCGAGGCTCTCTACGAGAGTGTCTACGATTTCTTTCTTAATCGGTGTCGGTTTCATTGTCTTGTCGTTTTAAGTTTCCCTTTATAGTAAAAAAAGGATAGGTCATTTGTGTACCTATCCTTTTCTGAACTTACGTTTATCCTGAGCCTCTTGTCGGATTCGAACCAACGACCCCGAGATTACAAATCACGTGCTCTGGCCAACTGAGCTAAAGAGGCGGGTGGGCAGCGGTCTGCATCGCGTCGCTACGACCAAGTACCCTTGCTACGTTCCCATCCTGGGGGATTCCGAGGGAGCTGACCGTACAGGACTGCCCGTGTTTTGCGGGTGCAAAGGTACGAAAAAAAGTGAAGAGTGAAGAGTGAAGAGTGAAGAATTTGCTTCCGCCTTGGAAATTTTAACTATTTTTTAAGACAATGCCCTCGTTATGTGCAAGAAAATGCGTACTTTTGCACCGTCATACATTATTATATAACAAAAAGAAGAGACGTGACTGCACCAGAATATAGACAGTTGAAAGCCTTCGCCCGTGTTGACGGCGCCTTGTTGGCTGTACTGATGATAGCCTGTTTTGCTTGCTACATCGCAGGTCTTACCTCCCCACTGTATGGATTCCTTTCGATTGTCGCCATTGTGATGATGCCTTTCTTTGCGGGCATCCGCCTGAAGCGCTTCCGCGACACAGGACTGGAGGGTAGTATCTCGTTCATGCGCGGCTGGGCTTATATCTGCCTGATGTTCTTCTACGGCGGACTGATATTCGCCCTGGCTCAGTATGCCTATATGGCCTATATGGACAAGGGCTATCTGGTGATGACGATTACAAATATACTGGCTTTGCCGGAGAATGCTGAGGTCATCAAGCAGTTGGGTATGGCCGATCAGGTGAGCGAGAGTATCCACATGCTTCAGGCTATGCGCCCCATTGACTTCGCGCTGAACATGCTCACAACGATTATCATGGGTGGCATCATGCTGGGACTGCCCATCGCGGCTATCATGAAAAAGGTGAAAGTGGAAAATTAAAGGATTGAAATCAATATAAGACAATGGATATATCAGTAGTAATACCTCTGTATAACGAGGAAGAGTCGATTCCCGAACTCTATGCTTGGATTGAACGTGTGATGAACGAGCACAACTTCTCGTATGAAGTGATCTTTATCAGCGATGGCAGTACAGACCGCTCGTGGGATATCATCACCGAACTGAAAGAGAAATCTGCTCATGTGAAAGGTATCAAGTTCCGTCGTAACTATGGTAAGAGTCCTGCGCTCTATTGCGGCTTTGAAGAGGCCGAGGGTGATGTGGTGATTACGATGGATGCCGACCTGCAGGATTCGCCCGACGAGATTCCTGAGCTCTATCGCATGATTACGGAGGAGAGATACGACGTTGTAAGTGGTTACAAGCAGAAACGCTATGACCCCCTGTCAAAGACGTTGCCTACAAAGCTCTTCAATGCTACGGCTCGTGCCGTGAGCGGTATCAAGAACCTGCACGACTTTAACTGCGGACTGAAGGCTTATCGCCATGACGTGGTGAAGAATATTGAGGTCTATGGCGAGATGCACCGCTATATGCCTTACCTGGCTAAGAATGCCGGTTTTGACAAGATTGCCGAGAAGGTGGTTCACCATCAGGCTCGTAAATACGGTGAGTCGAAGTTCATGGGCTGGAACCGTTTTGTGAATGGCTACCTGGATCTGCTCACGCTGTGGTTCCTGAGCACCTTTGGCAAGAAACCTATGCACGTATTCGGTTTCCTGGGCACCATCATGTTCCTGATTGGTTTCTGTGCTGCCTTCATCCTGGGTGTAGGAAAGGTGCTGGGCATGCTCTATATCACAGACTCAGCTTTCTTCTACCTCTCGCTGACCATGATGATGATGGGTACGCAGTTCTTCCTGGCTGGCTTCCTGGGCGACCTGATTAGTCGTACGTCGAATGTGCGCAACGAGTATCAAATAGAAAAGAAGATATGAGGTATTTCTGCCTTTCAGCCTTCCTGCTTTTCCTTGCGGCTTGCTCTACCATCGACTGTCCTGTACAGAACAAGGTGGCGGTGAACTATGCCGTGAAGACCATCGTAGGGGGCGTTGAGGTGAACGACACGCTGAAGGATACGCTGTATGTGTGGTCCACACGCAGCGATGGCGATGATACGCTGATTTTCAACAGTGGCATTGATATCAGCTCGTTCTCCCTGCCTGTCAGTTATACCCATCCAGAGGATAAACTCGTGTTCTGCCTGGTAGATACGAATAAGGTGGCTAAGATAGACACCGTGTGGATTAAGAAAGAGGATATACCGCATTTCGAGTCGGTTGACTGCAGTGCGCATTTCTTCCACACGCTGACTGCCGTACGTAGCACCCACGAGGCGATTGACACGATTTTCATCAATAATCCGAAAGTAAACTATGACCCGTCTCTCGACCATATTCACATCCACTTCAAGAAGTAAGCGGTGGCTTGTTGTCATCCTGGCGCTCCACTTGTCGCTTCTTTCATCTTCCGCTCAGGGATTCCTGAAACTTGAGCGCGACACGGTGCCGTTCTTCCGTGGCTTTGCCGTATCGGCAGACCTCGTGGGACTGGCGCAGATGCAGTTGGGCGACTATGGCCAGTATGAGGCTGCGCTGCGTGTGAACCTGCACGACCAGTATTTCCCCATCCTGGAGGTGGGCGTAGGAAGGGCAAACCATGAGGACGATGAGGTGACGGGTATCACGTATAAGACCAGTGCCCCTTATTTCCGCCTGGGTGTGGACTTCAATATCATGAAGAATAAGCATGCGCCCAACCGTATCTATGCTGGCTTGCGCTATGGCTATACCAATTATAAGGTGGATATCAGCCGGCAGACTTTCCCCGACCCTGTGTGGAAATGGGATACATCGTATGGCGTGACCGACGAACAGTGTTCGCAGCACTGGGCAGAACTGGTCTTTGGTGTAGATGCGAAGATTGCCGGTCCTTTGCATCTGGGATGGACAGCCCGCTATCGTAACCGTCTGAGCCATAACGACGGACAGATGGGGAATACGTGGTATGTACCTGGATATGGCATTCAGGATTCATCGACGCTGGGTGTCACGTTTAATGTTATCATAGATATTTAGTTCATAGTTGATGAGACGTTTACTTTTTATTGCTTGCAGCTTGCTGTTGCTCGTTTCCTGTGCCCAGAAGGAGTATAGGCAGAATACCAATTTTGTGTTTGGTACTATCTATAATATCACGTATCAGAGTGATAGGGACCTGCAACAGGAGATAGAGGCCGAACTGATGAAGGTGGATGGTGAGTTCTCGATGTTCAACCCTCAGAGTACCGTAGCACGTATCAATAGCGGCGACTCTACCGTGGAGCGCAGCGAGATGTTCAACGAGATATATCAGTTGGCACAGACGGTCAGCAAAGAGACGGATGGTGCCTTTGATATCACCGTGGCACCGCTGGTGAATGCGTGGGGCTTTGGTTTCAAGCATGAGCAGTTGCCTACACCCGAGCAGGTGGATAGTCTCTTGCAGTTGCGCAACCAGATGGACTTCAGCGCTATCGCGAAGGGCTATGGCTGCGATGTGGTGGCTCGTCTGCTGGAGTCTCACGGCATCCATAATTATATGGTGGAGATTGGCGGAGAGGTCGTGGTAAGTGGTAAGAATGCGAAGGGGGATGACTGGCATATCGGCATCACCAAACCTACAGAAGACTCGCTGAACGTGGAGGGTGAGATGCAGACCGTGCTGAGTATTACCGACCATGCCATGGCTACCAGTGGCAACTATCGTAACTTCTACTATCAGGGCGGACGGAAATATGCTCATACCATTGATCCCCGTACGGGCTATCCTGTACAACATAGTTTGCTGTCGGCTACGGTCTTAGCCGAGAATTGTGCCACAGCCGATGCTTATGCCACCTCGTTTATGGTGCTTGGCGTAGAAGGTGCCAAGGCCGTTCTAGCCCGTCACCCTGAGCTGATGGCTTATCTCATCTATACCGACGAGAAGGGCCAGCTGGCTACCTGGGCATCGCCAGCCCTCTCAGATTTTCAATAAATCTGTTCATCTGTAAATGTGTTAATATGTTCTTGCGTCCCTTCGGTAGCAAGCGAGCAAAGCTCGAGCGACTGTGTCTTTAAAAAAGATACTCTGTCTTTAAAAACGTTCCTATGTCTGACTTCCGTTTATACGACAGTTTATTGCGTTTCCCTCTGTTTCAGGGCCTGAGTCGTGCGGAGTTACTCCAGTTGGCCGGACAGACGAAATTCGGTTTCCTGAAACTAGAGGCAGGACAGACGGTCGTACGCGAGGGTGATGCGTGCCAGCAGCTTTTCTTCCTGATTAGTGGCAATCTGTCTGTCACCACCGTGAATGATGATCGTCGCTATAGCGTCATTGAACAGTTGGCTGCTCCCTGGCTCCTGCAGCCCGAGAGTATCTTTGGTGCTCATCCGCAGTATCAGAGTAGTGTGACGACGCTGACGGAGAGTCATTTCATTACGCTCACCAAGGATGAGGTGCTCCGGTTGCTCGATGACTTCCTGATTATCCGTCTGAACCTGCTGAATCTGTTGGCCACGCAGTCGCAACGCCGTGGTCGCTGGCCTTGGCGTAAGGCTCCTGCCGATTTGCGTCAGCGCATCATCCGGTTCTTCCTGGATCATAGTGTCTATCCTGCAGGTCCCAAGACATTCCGTATCCTGATGAACCAGTTGGCCCAGGAGGTGAATGACAGTCGTCTGGATGTGTCGCAGGTGCTGAATGCCATGCAGGATGAGAGTCTCCTCCGCCTGCGTCGTGGCATCATCGAGATACCCTCCCTGGAACACCTCTTGATGTAGTATCACTTCTCAAAGTGCTGATAGTCTTTCGTGCTGCGCCAATTGCCGCCCCACGAAAAACCATGTTCGATGAAAAGTTGGTAGCAGAGGTCGCCCTTTTCGAGCTTATAAGGGTATTTGCTCTTCCTGTTCGTATATTTCTTTCCGGCTTTGGGCTGTACCCATGTGCTCCCGTCCTTGCGCGTCTTCACGCAGGGATTCTGCAGGGGATTGATATCGATAGCCAGCCCCTGTGCATGCTTCGACAGATGTTTGCTGCCTGTGACGACGCGGTAACAGAAACATGAGGTGTTGTTGGCTGTCATCGAACGTTCATCATTGGCGTCGTAGTCGTCAACGAGTGTCATCCGTTCAATAGGGTAGTGGGCTTCGTACAGCTTCTGGAAGATATCCAGCAGGTCGGCAGCAATCTTCTGGTTGCACACCAGTTCTCCCTTGTGTACCTTCCCGTCGGCATCATAGTGTAATACCTGCAGGTATCTCAGGTCGCTGCGTTTGATGGTGCATCCTTCGGAATACGACTTCCCCTGCATCCGTGCAAACACGGCGTTGCTGAGCGTGTCAGCGGAGAAACCCTTTGTCTGGGCCATCATCTCAAGACTCAGGCTGCATATCAGTAATATAAGGTATATCTTCTTCATGGTTGCAAAATTACGTAATATCTCCTGAAAAGCCAAATCATTTTAGGCATTATAGGGATTTTCCCCAGCGAAATAGGGAAACACCCCCTGAGGTTTAGGGACATCCTTTTGCGCCGTTATGGGAAAAGCCGTATCTTTGCACCAGAATCAGTCGAGATTCTATAGGTTTGTTTTTTAGGTTATTGTTTGCTTTAAGTACAATAAGGGCACAACCGATGCGATATCGGATGTGCCCTATTCTTTTATGTATGCGGATCTTTTACTTCTGAATGAACTTCACCGTCTTGACGCGGCCCTGAGCATCGGTATAGCGGGCTATGTAGCAGTTGCCACGCTGTGGCGTGATGACAGGCTGACCAGCCAGGTTATAGAGTGAAATCTGAGAGCCGGAAGCTGAGATCTGGGCTATGTCGATGCCAGTAACGTCGCCCTGCTCTACAGGAACGAGGTAGCTGGTGCTGATATTGCTCTGGGCAATGGTAGGCACGTTCATCACGAAGATATCACTGCCACCGTCAGGATAACGGCCTACGGTCTGGTCGGCCTGATGGGCTGTATAGACCAGACGGTCGCTCCACGACTCATCAGCAGCGGTGAGAAGTACGCTGCCGCCATCAGCATCCAGTTTGAAGGAAGCGTGCAACTGGTCTTTTGACTCCAGTTTGTCGCACCATACGATGAGGTAGCCGTGGGCAGGAATCGTGGTGGATGCCTGTGAGTCGCCTTTGCTAATCTGGTATTTCAGGGGTTTCTTCTCGTTATCGCTGAGGTACATGCCGGCCACGCCGATGTCTTTGTCGGTGGTGTTGTAGAGTTCCACCCAGTCGTTGCGCTTGAAATACTCATTCACGTGGATACCATTGGCAGCGCTGACCTCATTGATACGTATGGGGGTGAGACCCTGCGCGGTTTTCTCGGCATCGGTGAGGGCCGTGAAACAAGCCTGCAGTTTGACGGCATCGGTACCCGTGACGCTGATTGCGGCATTGGTAGAATACTGTGTGCCACTCTTCTTCCAGCAAACGAAGCGGTAGCCGGCTGGGGCTTTGGCCTCCAGACTGAAGGTGCCGAAGAGATAGCCCTTGAAGTAAGCATAGGGTACGTTGATGCCATTGAGGGTGAGTGTGGCACCGTCAATATTGGTGGTGAGTTCCACAGAACGCTTGGACGTGCTGCTGAGGCCGAAGGCACTGAACTGCTTCATGTAGTCGGCCATGGTGCTGGCGCGTCCGCTGAGGCTGTTCTTGATCGTGCTTGCTGCACGGTCTGGGTCGTGTCCGTCGTTGATATACTGCTGTTTCATGAGCTGGCACATAGGCTTCACCTTGTCCAGCAGTTCGTTGACGATATCCGAGGCGATACTGGGTTCGAAGACACTGCCTCCCATCAGACAGAATGTGGTGATGAACTTCTGACGGTAGTCGGTATTGTTCAGCAGGTTCAGGAAGAGGTTCACGATATCCTTGTTGTAGCTGGTGCGTGGTGCACTGTCGTTCTTGAACCTTGCGAAATTGGTGAACGGATTGTTCTCGCTGTCGCTCCAGCAGCCCTTGAAGGCATAGTCGAGGTCGAAGCTGATAAAGCGGTAGCGACCGTTGTTCCTGCTGCGATAGGCCTTCATGTTGTTGTCGGGCCAGTCATCATTATAGAGGTAGAACGTAGCAGCCATATAGTTGGTGAACTCATCTATGTCGAGCAATGTCTGCAGCTCCTCGTAGGCAGTGTTGTCGGAAGCCTGTTTGCCCAGTTCGAAGATACGCTTGATGGCTGTGTCATCACCATTCTTCATGGTGAGGTTCTCAAAGGCATCCAGTTCCTCATCGTCATAGCCGAAGTTGGCATAGGCAAACTTGTCGTTGTTGGGCTCACGCATATTGAACACACCACGCAGCTGACCGTTGACATATTCTATCACGGGTACGTATGACTGTACGTCGAGGTCGATGCCGGAACGCTGGATGATGGTCTCAAGGGCCGGGTCAATGAAACGGGCATTATGACGCCAGATATCATTACCTCCGTTACGGATCAGGAGGGTCTTGCTGCGGATATAGGGCTTCTGTGGGAAGAAAGGATAGTCAAACTGGTTCTGACCGTCAAACACCTTGCTGCTCTTCAACTTGAACGAGCGGTATTGCTGACTGCGGGTGTAGCCGCCAGAGGCACTGATGTTGACATCCTGGTTGAACAGCATCTCGCCGTCGGTGCTGATATACGAGAAGTTCACAGGACGGTCCCAGTCCTGATTGTAGTTCTTCGGACTGCTCTGTCCGTTGCCAGTCTTACCATTGGTGCCGTCACCGTCGCAGTCGAAACCTATCTTCGGGTCGGTGAAGTATTTCTTGTCGCCCACGATGGAGATGATGGGCAAGGTGTAGTTGCTGCTGGTCTTGATATAGCTGCGGGTGACGGGTACGCTGGGCAGGTAGCCGTCCTTGAAGAGGCGGACGGTGAGGTTGGTGGTATTGTCGAAGGTGAACTTGCCATCCTTGCTCTCCTTCGTGGCTTCTACGGTTGTGCCGTCGTCGGTATAGAGTTCCCAGCTTACGTTGTCGAAATAGTAGTTGTTGTCCTTCTTGTCAACATTCAGGTTGAACACGATGGACTGCATCCTGCCTGTAGTGCTCTGACCTGACCAATAGTCACGGCTGGAGCCTGTCTGCTCATTGGTAATCGTACCTTCGTAGCTGATTTCCTTCCATTGGGTGGTGACATTATAACTGCCGTCCATGATGCTGCCGTTGATGTAGTCGTGGGGCGCACCGTGGGTCTGTGTGGTGATGCGGGCGGCCTTATCGGCACGTACCATCATGCGGAAACGGTATTTCTCGCCAGTCTGCCACACGTGGTCAGGGGTGTAGACAAAGAGTTGGGCTGACCAGTCGTTGGATGCATTGGCAGTACTGTGTATCTTGATGCCCCGGGAACCATTATAGCCTGCGCCGTCGACAATACGCTGCACGTCACCGCTGCCGTTGGCATCGCGGCTTACAAGGCAGGTGGCATCCGTACCTTCACAGTCGCCATTGACAATGAAGTCTGTCCAGGGGGATGCTTCCGCTCCACCCTTGGGTGCTGTGGGCAGACTGCCATCGGTGGTGTACATCAGACGGGCACCGTCGGGGATGGTAACCTTGACGCTCAGGGAATTCTTGAAGATGGTACTGCCTTTGTCGACAACGGGTGCTTCCAGACGCTCGCTGGCAAAGACGGCCGTAGCATTTGATGCCTCTGGGGTAGGCGTGGAGGTCCAGCCCCATTCGTTGCCACCATCCGAGGTACGTGCGTAGGCCGTACGGCTCATGGCCGACGGATATTGCAGGTTATCTACGACGGTGCCGTTCTTATCCTTGAGGATGATGGTGCCACCGTCGCAATCCAGCTTGAACGGGGCCTGGTTCGACTTGATATCGCTTGAACCCATCCAAACGACCTTATATCCTTTAGCGGGGATGCTGCCTATGTTACTGGGCATCTGCCAGCTATGGTCTGCATCGTCGCAGAGATACATGCCGGCAAGGTTGACATTCTGATCGCTGGGGTTGTAGAATTCTACCCAACTGTCGAAATTCGTGGCAGGACTCATCACTGATCCTGCGTTGGAAGCCATCAACTCGTTGATGACTACTATTACAGACAAAATACTAGTCCACATTTTAAGTTAATATTATATAGGTATAGGTTTACTATTATATAATATACGAACAATGGGACAAAATCCCCGAAAAAATGTCTTCCAGACACGCAATGGCGTATCTGGAAGACAACTGTATAGGGATTGTAATTGCTTACTGCATGTCGTAGACCACCTGCATGAGGCGCTTGCCCAGGGCGTCGGCCTCCTCCATGGTCTGAGCCTCGCTATAGACGCGGATGATGGGCTCGGTGTTTGACTTGCGCAGGTGAACCCACTTGGTGGGGAAGTCGATCTTTACACCGTCGATATCGTTGACCACAGCCTCTGAATCGGCCGCAAACATCTCCTTCACCTTCACGAGGATGGCATCGACATCGGTCTCGGGTGTGAGGTCGATACGGTTCTTGGCAATCTGATAGTCGGGGAACGTCTTACGCAGTTCGCTGGCCTTCATACCCTTCTGGGCCAGACTGCTCAGGAACAGACCGATACCTACGAGGGCATCACGGCCATAGTGGCTCTCAGGATAGATGACACCGCCATTACCTTCACCACCAATCACGGCACCTACTTCCTTCATCTTCGTAGTGACATTGACCTCGCCCACAGCTGCAGCGGTGTACTTGCCGCCGTGCTTCTCTGTGACGTCGCGCAATGCACGGGTAGAAGAGAGGTTGGATACAGTGTTGCCCTTGTCGTGTGACAGCACATAGTCTGCTACAGATACCAGGGTGTATTCCTCGCCAAACATCTTGCCGTCTTCGCAGATGAATGCCAGACGGTCCACGTCGGGGTCAACCACGATACCGAGGTCGAAACCGCCCTGCTTCATCTTGTCCATGATACCCTGCAGGTTCTTCTCCAGGGGCTCTGGGTTATGGGCGAACTGACCGGTGCATTCGCTGTTCAGGATCTCGAAGTCTACACCAAGTGCCTTGAACAGGTCGGGCAGGATGATGCCACCTACAGAATTGATGGTGTCGGCGCAGACACGGAACTTACGGGCCTTGATAGCCTCGACGTCAACCAGACGGAGGTCGAGCACCGACTGGATATGCTGCTGGTTCATGGTGTCGTCCTTGATCACACAACCCAGTTTCTCCACGGGAGCGTAGTCGAAGTCTTCCTTCTCGGCAATAGCCAGTACCTCAGCACCGTCGGCTGCAGTCAGGAACTCACCCTCGCTGTTGAGCAACTTCAGCGCGTTCCACTGTGTGGGGTTGTGAGAGGCGGTGATGATGATACCACCGTCGGCCTTGTGCCAGCGTACTGCCAACTCGGTGGTTGGTGTGGTAGCCAGACCAATATCAATCACTTCGTAGCCCATGCCGACAAGCGTGCCACAGACAACGTCGCGTACCATGGGACCAGAGATGCGGCCATCACGGCCTACAACGATTTTCTTTCCGTTGATAAACGTGGCGTATGCCGTTGTGAATTTCACGATGTCCAGGGGGTTGAGCGTGTCACCCGTATGTCCGCCGATAGTACCGCGGATACCTGAGATAGATTTGATAAGTGTCATAAAATTAGTATGTTCGTTGATAACTTATTTCGTAATAATAGGGATAGACATAGCTGGACGCTGTGGTGTGACCCTTGGAGTGGGGCACAATCAGCTTGACCTGGGCAATATGTCCTGTCTCATCGTCCTCACGGCCTACATTGATATAGGGCAGCGGTGACAGCAGACCAGCGGCTACGGATGACGTGCCGTAGGTAGAATACATCAGACTGCCTGAAAGGAAGTAGGCAGAGTAGGATGTACCGGTGCGCTGTACCACCATATAGTCGGGATCGTAGGGGTCGGTATCGTTATAGACCTGTGTGGAGTCCATGATGCACATCTCAAAGAAACGCATCAGGAGCGTCACACGTTCATTGTTCTGCACAGGTGTACCGTATCCCTTATGTACAATCTGCATGTAAACACCGTCGTTGTTCAGATAGACATACTCGTTCTTGGCGGTATCGGTCATGTCACCCTGGGCGTGGAAGTCGGCCTCAGAGATCACATTGATGCCCTGTTCGGCAATGAAGTTCCTGATAGCTGCGCGCTCCTTGTCCTTTTTCTCACCGTAGGTCTCGTAGTCGTTGCATGACGTGAAACTGACGAGACAGCCAAGAATAGCCATAACGAAGAATACTTTTCTCATGTAGCTTATCTTATTTTGTTTAACTTTTCAATTTGTCCTCGAACGTCAGGATAGCCTTTTGGGCAATCTTGACAGCTTCCTCGAGCGAGCACTCCAGACGGCCGCCAGAGGCATTCAGGTGACCTCCGCCGTTGAAAAACTGTGCGGCAACCTCATTGCAGGGGAAGTCGTCGACAGAGCGCAGACTGACCCAGATAAGGTTCTCTTTCTCAGTGTCCTCACGCAGGGAGATGCTCAACTTCAGGCCTTTGATCTGCTGTGGGATGTTGACCAGTCCCTCGGCATCGCCCTTGATGAAGTGGAAACGCTTCAGGTCGTCACGGCTCAGGGTGAAGTAGGCTGCATGACGCGGTGCGTCGTACACCATCTTCTCGTAGAGCACGTAGCCCATCAGACGGATGCGGTCTTCGGAATAGTTATGATAGACGTTACGATAAATCTTGTCCTTGTTGATATGTTTCGTGAGCAACTGTCCGATGATGAAGAATATATCAGGATCATTGCTGTTGAAGGTGAAACCGCCGGTATCTGTCATCATGCCGCAATACACGGGGATGGCAAAATGTTTGGTGGCTTCGGGGAAGAGCCCCAGCTGCCAGGCCAGGCGGAACACCAGTTCGCAGGTAGAAGAGGCCTGCGGAACAGAGATGGTGAGCGCATCCTCGACATCAGGATCCAGATGGTGGTCGATGAGCACCTTCTTTGCCTTGGTTGACGTCAGGGCCTCACATATCTCGCCCGTACGACTGAGTGAATTGAAATCCAGGCAGAAAATGAGGTCGGCGTGCTGGATGGTCCAGTCGCAGCCCTCCTTATGCTTGTCGTAACGGATAATTTTCTCGGTGTTAGGCAGCCACTGCAGGAAGTCGGGATACTGGTCGGGAATAATCATCTGGGCTTCTTTTCCCAGCATACGCAGGCATTCCGTCCATCCCAGCACAGCACCGATGGCATCGCCGTCGGGACTGCGGTGGCATACACAGATGATAGTGTCAGCATGAGAAACAAGCGTGCGGAGTTGTTCGCACGCTTGTTCTGTTATAATGTTGTCGAGCATTTAAAACAGTTTGTTGGGGTAAACACCCTCGTCAACCAACTTCTGGATGCGGGCAACGGTAGCATCGCGGTCGGCAGCATAGGTTACGCCGAACCATACGCTGGTGGTATCGAGCACCTCACAGGTAGCCGTACCGTCGTTGATGAGCTTGTTGACCATGAGGGGGATGAAGAACTCGGCCTTCAGATTCTCCATGTTCTTAGGATCACTGAGGAACTCCTTGAAGTAAGCTTCTGAGTATTCGAAATAGTCGGGTGTGAAGCCCCACATGTTCATTGATACAGGAGCGTTCTCCTCCAGAGCCTGCCATTCGCCCTGCTCGTCCTTGTACTTGATAACGCCGTCCATACGCAGGATCTCGGTGCGCTCTACGACGTCAGTCAGATGACGCTTGTCGTTGTAGGCACATACACCGCGGGCCACACTGCCGTTCTCACTCAGCGTGTTGCATACGCGGAAGCCTACCATGGCGTACTTGTTCTTTGTTCCCTCGGGCAGTTCGCTCAGGTACTTACCAATCTGCATGAAGGCATCACGACCGTAGAAGTCGTCGCAGTTGATCACGCAGAAAGGCTCCTTGATGACGTCCTTACCCATCAGTACAGCATGGTTGGTTCCCCAGGGCTTTACACGACCTTCTGGAGCCTTGAAGCCCTCGGGCAGTGCATCGAGTGCCTGGAAGCACAGTTCGCAGGGTACGTGACCCTCATATTTGGCCAGAATCTGGGTGCGGAACTGCTCCTCGAAATCCTTACGGATCACCCACACGATTTTGCCGAATCCAGCCTGGATGGCGTCGTAGATACTATAGTCCATGATGGTCTCGCCGTTGGGGCCCAGACCGTCGAGCTGCTTCAGGCCGCCATAACGGCTTCCCATACCTGCTGCAAGAAGAAATAGGGTTGGTTTCATTTCGTTTTGTATTTGTATTTATTATTTTCGTGGCAAAGATACTACTTTTAATCGAGAATTGAGAATCGAGCATAGAGAATTTGCCTCTGCTCTACCTTTTTTAACAATAAATGACGGCTTTTTCCTCTCTCCTCATGCCACGCTTATCGTCTTAGAACGGATATCCGATGGCGAAATGCAGGGAGTGCATATCCTTGAAACGGGGGATGTTGAAGTAGCCCGACTTGCCCGTGTCGTAGGGCAGGTGGAGACCGAATCCCCAGTCCACACGGATTACCAGGAAGTCCATGTCGTAGCGCAGTCCCAGGCCCGTGCCGGTAGCCAGGTGCTTGAGGAGCTTGCCGGGCTTGAACTTCATGTCCGACACATCCTGGTTCCATTTATCCACGAAATCGTGGTCGTCATCGTCCACGTCGCCATAGCTCAGCGTATAGTCGCTGTTGCTCCAGATGTTACCTGCATCCAGGAAGATAGCTCCATAGAGACTGCCCACCAGCTGGCGGCGGTACTCCAGGTTCATCACCAGTTTGGAGTCACCATTCTGCAACAGGTACGATATCTGCTTGTTGCCCACGCCGCCCATCGACGGATAGGCGCCAGGCCCGATGCTGCGCACGGTAAAGGCGCGGATACTGTTGGCACCGCCCACGTAGAAGCGTTCACTGAAGGGTGCCTCGGTAGAGTTGCCGTAGCACCACATCCAACCTGCGTTGATATGGCCTACCACCTGCGACTTCGAGTCGATGGGCCACGTCTTGGTCACGTCGGTCTCAATCTTCACGTACTGGGAGTAGGGGTTCTTGAAGAGCGTCTTCTCCTTCTGGTTCCATCCGTTGCCCTGTATCAGCACGTCATAGAGTGCCGTCACGTTGCCCGACTCCTCTATCGTGGTCTCCCAGCGTACGGGCGAGTGGTGCTTCTTGGCCGAACCCTGATAGGTGAAGGTGTAGCGCATCTTGGGTATGAAGTAGTCATCCATCGCGGTCATCAGGTAGGGATTCTGGTTCAGAAGCTCATTGAACTGTGCCGTACGGGTGTTGATATACTGGTATTTCAGGGTGATGGGCGAGAACTCATGACGCTTGCTCTCACGTGGTTGCCAGCGATAGGTCCACTCACCGCTCACGATGTGCATCTTGTAATAGTCGGGGCGGTTGATGATGTCGGTGGAAACCTTGGCAATGGTCCAGGGAGTGGCAAAGATCTGTCGTGGCCGTTTGACGTGTCCGTTCTTGTCGCGCTTCACCCTTCCGTCCTTGTCGCGCCTGGGTGAGTCGCTGACGAAGGGTAGCAGGATGCGCGGGAATTCCAGGGAGGCATCGGCACCATACTGATACGTGTTCATGTTGGACTCCTGCGAACTGGTCTGCCATTCATACGAACCGTGCAGGTTGACATCCAGTTTCTCGCCGCCACGGAAAGCATTGCGCCGGGTGAAACCCAGTTTCAGCTCAGGTCCCATGCGACCGATGGTACGGTTCACGAAGTTGGTCTCCAGATACACGTCCCAGGGCTTGTCGAACGTGCAGTTGAGCGTCAGGTCGAGCGTGTCGCGGTCACGCGGTGTGAACTGCAAATCGACGGATGAGAAGACGCCCGTGCCATTGATTTTCTGGATGGACTCAGAGTAGTCGGCATAACTGAACAGTCGGCGTGGACGCAGTTTCAGGTCGCGCAGGATAACACGCGGACTGATAGGCGCATGTTTCTTGCCTGTGCCATAGAAAATCTTCAGAAAGCGGCGGCCGATGCTGTCCGTCATCTGCTGACGGGAACTCTCACGGAGTTGCATCCTGATGTTGCCCACATACCAGGGATGCAGGGCCTGTTCCGGCAGCGAATCGGCCAGCTGCAGACGCAGTTTCGCCCTGTTGCGCACGTCGAAGGTATCTGCCAGGTAACTGGCGTAGCCCGACTGGTAATAGTAGTAGCCGTTGTTGCGGAACAACTGACTGAGACGTGAGCGCTCGGCATCCAGTGTGGCCACATTGAACGGGTCGCCTTTCCTGGCCTGCGCCTCCTGCTGCGTGGAGTCTATCAGCGCCTGCATCTGCGGTGGGAAGTTCACGTAGCTCAGGGTGTCAATCGTAAACAGCGTGTCGAGGGTCACCGTATAGCCTATCTTCATCTTTTTCGGATTGCGTTGGGGCTTCTCCTCATACGTCACCTGACCGTGCATGTAGCCGTTCTTGCGGAGTACCGACTGGGCCACCGAGGCACGCAGGGCGGGGTTCACCTGACTCATCAGCACTGGGGCCTTGCCAAATGACTTGTTGAGCCATTTCTTGATCTTGCCGCTGGAGCCGTAGGCATAGTTCCATATCCACAGTCCGTAGGGGAATGGCGTGCGATAGTAGCTGCTGCCGAAGAGGGCACCGTTGGGCGCCGTGGCCAGTGCAGCCTCCACCTCTTCCTGCGTGGCGATGAAGTTGTCATCGTCGACATAGTTCTTGTATTCTATCTTTGTCAGACCGGTAAACAACTGGTCACCATCGGGCACATGCTTCGTAGTGGAGCAAGCCGACAGGCATACCATGCCAACCAGTAGGATTAGGAGTTTAGCGTATCGAGTCATTTCTTTGAGGTTTGATGTCTGACGTCTGAGGTCTGAGGGCGGAGGCCTGACGTCTGATGTCTGATGTCTGAGGGCGGAGTTCTGTTTTCTGAGGCTTGATGAGCTCGCTCAGTCTCTGCAGCTTCTTCTTCCAGATATAGCCGCCGCCGTATTTGCTGGTATAGCCCTCCAGCCAGTCGTATGAGTTCTGGTCGTAGAACAGTTTGACGTACTGGTTGGACGTAGGACTGAGACGGTACTCCATCGTGACATTGTCGAAGAACGACTGGTTCTGGCCGTTCTGCTGGGCGGCATCGTTGCCCGATGACACCTTACCGCCTATCTGCACCTTCAGACGGTTGTTCCAGAAACGCTTGGCGAACTTGAACGAATAGTCGGTATGGGTCTGTCCGGTGGCATCGGTACTGTTGTTCAGTCCGACGCTCAGGTCCACGCTCTTCAGGGCGTTACCCGTGATATTGTTGATCTCGCTCTCCAGGAACGAACTGAGGGCCGAGTTCATGGAGAAACCACTGGTGTTGCCGTCGGCCAGATACATGCCCGTGGTCAGCATCGTGACAGTCAGTTTGCTGCGCTGTTCGGTTGACAGCGCACTCAGTTCGCTGTTGATGCTGTAGTCCTCAGGCGCCTCAATGATGAATTCCAGTCCCATCTTGTTGAGCGAGCCTGTGATGGCCACGCCACAGTTGAAGGCCACGCTGCGCGTCTGTTCGCCCTCCTGTCCTACACTGGCATTGGTATGCTCCGTTGCCGTGATGTTCAGGGTGGGGTCCATCGCGTCGCCAGTGAACTCCACATAACTGCCGTCCTGAATCGTGAATGTCTTCAGGGGTATCACGGGGAGTGAATATTTCATCTGTCCGCTAGTCATCGTGTAGCGTCCGGTGAGCCGCAGTTCGTCCGTACTGTAGATCATGCGCAGGTCGCCACCGCCAAAGAGGTCCACGTAGTTGCTCAAGTCGGCATTCAGGCCGCATTTCACGTGGGTGCCTGGGTCGATGCTGATACGCAGGTCCATATCCAGTCCGCCAGGTGCCGGACGGTGTACGACGGTCTGTGTGGTATCGTTGAAATCGGTGAATTTCACCAGCTCGTCCAACTGGTTGTCGGTCGACAGCGGTGAGTCGAGCAACAGGTACGTCAGGTCGGTGGTGCCCAGCACGTCGAGTCGTCCGCGCATCTTCAGGCGTTCCACCGGTCCGCTCATGATGGCGTAGAAGTTCACGTATCCCTTACCGTAGGCTATCGATTTCGCCGTCTGTCGTGAGTTGATCAACTGGTAATTGGTGGCACGCATGCGCAGGTCCATCGTCATGTGGTCCAGGTCGTGGAAATCGATGTTACCCATGATATTCAGCGGGTTATCGTTATAGGCATACATGGTGAAGTTCTCCAGCAGCAACTTCGACTGCTGTATGCGTACGGGGTCATTGTCGAAGCGCAGGCGGATGCCGTAGGGCTGACTGATAAGGAAGGCCGAGTCGACGTACACCTCACCGTTGACGTTGGGCTGGCTCAGCGAACCTTCCACGCTCATCTCACCCTCGGCATAGCCCTCGAAGCCAATCAGCTGGTCAGGTATGAAACCGTTGAGCAGGTCGAGCGGTGCACGCATCAGGCTCAGCGTACCGTCTATTTGTTCGTTGCCACCGGTCACCTTCTTGTTCCTGTAGTTACCGCTGAAGGTGGCCACCTCACGTCCGTTCTGTGCCAGTGTGCCCTCTACGGCGTGCGTGTCGTCCTCGCGCTGCATATACACAAACTCCGTGCTGAGCGTACCCATGTCGCAACCCTCGTAGCTCATGTTCCTTACCTGCATGTCGCTGGCCACGGATATCTGTTTCTGCTCGTCCATCATCAGGTGGTAGTCACCGTCCAGCAGACCCGTGATATGGGGCATGTAGGGGATGGCGGCCGTCAGCTTGTCCAGGTCGAAACGGTTCAAACTGATGGTGAGGTCTTGCAGCAGCGTAGAGTCCTGGTCTTCCGAATAGACCCTCACACCCGTGCCGTCGTCGGCCAGCAGACTCACCTTGGCCTGCAGCCTGAGGTTGTTCTGGAGGAACAGGAAGTTGTCGTCGTTGAGCGTGAACACCCGGTAGCCGATAGTTGGGTTGCTGGGCAACAGGTGGAAGCGCAGTCCGTTGTGCTCCATCTCTACCTTTGCTCCCAGGCGCAGGGCCAACTGGTCCTTGTCGTCATAGAAGCGTACGCCCAGACTGGCACCGTGCTCCTGCAGCAGTCCGTCGATGGTGGCGGTGAAGACAAACTGCGGATTCCTGCGGTTGTTGGCTATACGGCTCTGGAAGGTCAGTCCGTGGTTGGGCTTGTCTATAAGTGTCACGTAGATGGAGTCTATGCGTGTGGAGTCGGCATTCAGGCTGAACAGATGGGCCTCGCCGTTGATACCCGTGATGGGCGATGTGTTCACGTCGATCAGCAGTTCCTGGAAGTCCGTGTTGGCCACCGATTTCAGGAAGTCCGACATGGGGTTGTCGCGCCCGCTGGTCAGGTACAGGCGTGCCGTGGGCAACAGTGCCTTCAAAGTGGGCTGGTCTATGACGCGGCGGTTGAACTGTGACACCGCACTGTCGGCCAGTACCGACAGCTGGTTGACCAGAGGCTGGTAGCCACCGCTGGCATCCAGTTTCACAATCAGCGAACCACTCTGTGCCCGCAGGTAGGTGGTGTCTGGTCTCAGGTTCATCAGGATGCCCACTTTCTCCGGCCGGTAGCTCTTCATGGAGTCGCGCAGGTAGATATGGTCTATCAGTCCGCTCAGGCGGTGAGTGTCGTTCAGGTTGCTGTTCACCTCGAAGTCGCCTGCCAGTCCGATGGTCAGCGGGTCGGGGGTGACGCCCAGGGCATAGAGGTCTATATGACTCATCTGGGTAGACAGTGTCGAGAGGATGCTGTTGCGCTTGCCCTCCTTACTGATGCTCACGTCCATGTTGAGCGTGCCGTCAACCAGTGCGTTACAGGTCATCAGGTCTATCATGGCATGCCCGTTCTTCAGGTGGGCCTGCATCTTGATATCATCCATGTTGTATTTGTCGTAGCCCAGGTGCGCTATGTTCACGTCGGCATCCATCCAGGTGCTGCGCTGCATGAAGTCGGTGCCCTTGCCGGAAATTGAAAGTTGAGAGTTAAGAGTTGAAAGTGGATAGTTGGGCAGGAAATGCTTCAGGTCCACGTTCTGTACATCGGCCTGCGCGTCGTAGGCCATCTGTCTGGCGTCGAAGAAGGCGCTCAGTTTGGCCGTGCCCTTACCCTCATAGGCGGTCAGCGAGGTCATATAGCGCTGTCCGTCCACCTGCACATTACCGTCGATGCTCAGTCCGTGGGGAATCCTGATGTCTTTCGTGGGTACGTCGAAGGTGGCCAGCAGTGGTTGCATGTCGTAGCTCTTGGCATACAGGTCTACGTCGGCCTCCATGTGGTCTGGATCCGTCAGGTTACTGATGGTGCCGCGGGCATTGGCTTCCAGCATCGTGGGCCACAGCAGTTGCTGGACGTTCAGCGCCAGGTGCTGCATGTTACCCTTTACGTCGCCTTTCAGTTGCAGGGGCCATTCGGGCAAACGGCTCATGTCTATGCCGTTATAAAACCATGCCACGTCCTGCTTGCCCATCTGTGCATCCAGCGTGATGTCCATCTGTCCGGGGGCTACCGAGTCGGCTACGTTGAAGTCTACGTCGGCCCTCGCATAGATGTTGGTGTAGGGCGTCTGCAGGGTCATGCCGGGCAGGTGGATGGCTTTGTCGTCGAGGCTGACGGCACCGCTGAGCTCGTTGACCACCAGTCCGCACACATCCTTCATCGCCGCATGACGTACGTTCATCCTGGTCACCGGACTGGCGTAGAGTAGGGAGTCAATCTGCCAGTTGATGGCGCTCATGTCTATGTGGAAATAGTCCAGCAGTCCGGGCTCCTGACGCGGTTCGAAGGGCATGTCAAAACGGAACGTTCCGTTCTGCCAGGTAAACTTATCCACTTCGTAGCGCTCCTTTGCCAGGTTGATATGACTGCCGTCGGCCTGCATCTTCTCGGCACTCAGCGCTATCAGCATCGAGTCGCCGGGCATGTGAATGGAGAATTGAGAATTGATAATGGATAATTTGTTCGCGTCGATGATCCAAAGCAGGGGCTCCGACTCGGTGGTGTCAACGGCGGCGGTATCGCTCAGCAACACGGTGATATCGGCATCCGACAGCAGGGCATCGCCCAGTTTGACGCGATTGCTGGCCAGTTGTATCTTGCTGGGACTCAGTGAGAAGCGGCCCAGCGCACCTTTCACCTGTACGTCGCTGATCAGGTCGAGTGTGTTGATGCGCGACTCCTGCAACTCCAGTTCATCTACCACGATATCACCGGCTAACAGGGGCATCAGTCCGATGCCTACCACCGCCCTGTGGATGTCGGCTATCGTGTCACCTTGTTGCACCACGGTGACGCCGTCAACGCCCAGGTCCAGCGGAAAACACAAATCCACGTGCTCCACGGTGATGTCGTAGCCCGTCTTTTCTGAAGCCACTTCGGCCACCTGCTGCACCAGCCAGTTCTGGATGGGCGGCACATAGATCAGCAGTGGCAGAGCCAGTACGGCTACAACCGTTACCGCGGCGATGATGGCAATATGTTTCAGACGGGATTTCATTCTGAGGAGTTAAATCTGAGGAGTTAAGGAGTTAAAGGAGTTAAGGAGTCAAGACGTTAGTTTTGCTCCTTCTGCCAGCTTTTCCCAGAGCGAATCATTGGGGATGGGGGCCTCGATGCAGATAGTCTCTTTGCTCACGGGGTGAACGAACTCTATGCGGTGGCTCTGCAGCGAGATGCTGCCGTCGGGGTTCGACCGCCTGGCACCATATTTCAGGTCACCCTTGATAGGACGGCCGATGGCGGACAACTGGCATCGTATCTGGTGATGGCGGCCTGTCAGCAGCTCCACCTCCATCAGGTCGTAGTTGTCGCCCTGGGTCAGCACCCTGTAGCGCAACTGCGCCTTCTTCGAGCGGGGTACCTCGTGGTCGTAGGCATAACTCTTGTTCTGCTGCTCGTTTCTGACCAGCCAATTTTCTAATAAATACCCGGAATTTTGGAGATCTGCTGGCGTCGCGGTAGCAATTTTTTCACTTTTCACTATTCCCTTTTCCCTTTCAACAATCGCCCAGTACGTCTTCTTGATATTGTCCTTTTCGGCAAACATCTTATTGAGGCGGGTGAGGGCTTTTGAGGTACGGGCAAAGACCACCAGACCACTTACAGGACGGTCCAGTCTATGTACCACTCCGAGGAACACGGCCCCGGGTTTCTGGTATTTCTCCTTGATGTAGTCTTTCACAATTTCAGAAAGGGGACGGTCGCCGGTTTTGTCACCCTGCACAATCTCTCCGCTTTCCTTGTTGACTATGATAATATGGTTGTCTTCGTAGACTACTTGCATGCTTTTGTCTTTTCTTGCCTGCAAAGGTACGATTAAGTGAGTAAAAAACCAAATTTATTTGAGTTTTTTCGAACGTGAGTACCTTCGAGCACCAGTCCAAAGGTACGATAAAAACCCCAAATTAAAAACTATGGGAACAATTGAAACAAAAAAACGGCTCCTGAGGCGGAATGCTTCAGGAGCCGTTGTGTGTGTATCTGCAAACGGATGCTTACATGTTCATACCACCGTCAACCTGAATAACCTGACCGCTGACATAGCTTGACAGATCTGAAGCCAGGAAGGTAGCTACGTTGGCGATATCCTCAACCTGTCCACCACGACGGAGGGGAATCTTCTGCTTCCACTCGTTGCGTACATCCTCAGGCAGGGCAGCGGTCATGGCTGTCTCGATGAAGCCAGGAGCGATAGCGTTGGCACGGATACCCTTGGGACCCATCTCCTGGGCGATACTCTTAGCCAGGGCGATGAGGCCTGCCTTTGAAGCGGCATAGTTGGCCTGACCGGCATTACCGTGAACACCTACTACAGAGGCCATGTTGATGATAGAACCACCACGCTGACGCATCATCACGGGCACACAAGCGTGGATGAAGTTGAATGCTGACTTCAGGTTTACTGCGATGACAGCGTCCCACTGCTGCTCAGTCATGCGGAGCATCAGTCCGTCCTTGGTGATACCAGCATTGTTTACCAGAATATCAATTGAGCCGAACTCTTCCTTAACGGCCTTGACAACCTCTTCGGTCTGAGCGAAGTCGGCAGCATTAGAGGCGTAGCTCTTGGCCTTGACACCCAGAGCGGCAATCTCTTTCTCTGTCTCCTCGTTGACCTGCAGGTCGGTGAATGCGATGTTACAGCCTTCAGCGGCGTACTTCAGTGCGATAGCCTTTCCGATACCGCGTGCTGCGCCAGTGATCAGCGCAGTCTTACCTTCTAATAATCCCATTTTCTAAACTTTTATATAAAATGTATTCTAATCTTTTATCTTCACTTTCTTGCCCAGAGCACCATAGACGAACTTGGCTACCTGGGGCTTGGTGGCTTCCTCGGTCATGCCGCGGGCTATGCGTCCGTAGATATAAGGCACTTCCAGTCCCTTGATACAATAGTGGGTGATGTCGGCCACAAGATCTACGTTGTCGATATCAAACTCGCCACTTTCCTTGCCCTCGGCAAATACCTTGCGGAACAGCTCTACCTCAGCATCGTCGAAATGGCGGCGCACCTTCTCTACCATCCAGATGTTGCGGAAGAACTCGGCACGCAGGTTACCATTGCGCACCACGGTTTCACGAATCATGCTGAGGTGGGTGTAGATGAGTTCGATGACCTTCTCCTGCGGACTGATTTTGCGAGCGGCTACCTCGTCGAGCTTGTCACTAAGACGCTCCAGCTCGGTCTCGATAACGGCGTAGTAGATGTCCTCTTTTGACTTAAAATAGGTATAAAGTGTGCGACGTCCCTTGCCAGAGGCTTGCGCGATATCATTCATCGTGGTATTCTCCAATCCGTTCTTGGCGAACAGTTGGCGAGCCACATCTACGAGTAGTTGTCTGGTTTTGGATATTGACATTGCTTGTTGCGAAATTTAGCTTTTGCACACTTTATAAACATGTGCAAAATTAGTGGTTTTGTTTTAAACTGCCAAGTTTTTTAGCATAAATTATGGGGAAAAGAAAAAAAGATGCATGAAAATTTGCATATCTCGGAAAATAGTAGTACCTTTGCACCCGCAAAACAGGAAACAATTGTTTTGATTCCATGTTTTTGATTATTGGTTGAATATCGCGGAGTGGAGCAGTTGGTAGCTCGCCAGGCTCATAACCTGGAGGTCGCATGTTCGAGTCTTGCCTCCGCAACTAAAACAAGCCGTAAAGAGTTGATTTTCAACCACTTACGGCTTTGTTAAATTTAAATCAACGGACAAAAGAAATGTTTAATAACGGTCTTTCTGCGAAAGAACGTAAAAAAAATGTTTCCAAAAAACTCTAAAAATTGTTATTCTAACGTGGATTTTATCCCTTGCAGACGCCATGACGGCGAGGACGGCAAGGATTCCTACCTGTTTTATTATGTGAGAAATCCGGAGTCTGGCAAGCTTGTCAGATTCAAGATCATGCTCAACCGATACTTGAAAGGTGCTGAGCGTGACTTCATGGCTGCTCAGATATCAGCCAATGTATATAACAACTTCATGAAGGGCATCAATCCCTTCACGGCTCCGTCTGTTGGACGCACGGCCACGCCTTTGTTGACTGTCATAGGCAGGTATAAGACCTATATAAAGAAACTGGAGCAGAAGGGTGCCATGTCCGAAAAGACCCGGATAGATTATTATTCACGGCTGAACATCTTCGAGGAATGGCTTGAAGACCGGCACTATAATAATAAAAAGGTATATGAGCTAGACACGGCACTGGCAACAGACTTCCTGGATTACATTCTTCTCGACCGTGAGACTTCCACTTTGACGAGAAACAATTACCGTACATGGATGTCCGCTTTCTGCACCTGGCTGGTGGAAAAGCAGTATCTCTCTGACAATCCGATATCGAAGATCCCGATTCTTCCAGTGAAGGAAAAGTTCAGGGAGCCATTGTCGGTACCAGACGTGAAGCGTATGTCCGCATACCTCAGACAGACAGATAAGCGGTTCCTGCTGGCCTGCTACTTCGAGTATTACACGATGATAAGGCCCATTGAGCTCGTGAAGATACGAGTGAGGGATATCCAGCTGCAGGATCAGACGGTATTTGTCCCGTCGATGGTAAGTAAGAACCGCAAGAACGGACGGGTCCCACTTCACGATAAGATTGTGAAGCTAATGCTGGAACTCGAAGTGTTCAGTCATTCCGGGAGATCGTACTTGTTCGGCAAGCAGTTCATACCATCAGAGGAACGTGCCAGGAGCGATATCTTCAGGAACCGCTTTGCCAAGCTCCGCGAGGAATTGGGATTTCCACCTTATTATATGTTCTATAGTCTGAAGGATACCGGCATCATCGACCATGGCGAGAAGCTGGGCGTAATATCAGCGAGGGACCAGGCACGCCATTCCAGCGTGGAGGTCACGAACCTCTATATGAAGCGACGGTCTGGCTATGTCAACGAGGCAGCCAAGCACTTTGACGGCGACCTATGACACTATTTCATAGAAGTAGCCGGTCATCAGTTTGTCAAGGTTCCCTTGCTTGATGCTGGCCTCGATCTTCTCACATGCATACCTCTTTCCTCCGATAATGAAGATATTGTCGGCCTCCGGGATGTAGTCAGACAGGAACTTGAAGATGTGCTTCACATTGTGGGAGCATCTGAAGTTTATCTTGTGCAGCTGCCCGAGATAGAAATCATAACCTGTCAGGTCATTCAGGCTGAAACTCCATTTGCTGCGGTTGTTAGACAACTGCTTCTTGAAATTGTAGTCTGTGAATGCCAGATGAATCAGGTATGTAAAAGACTTGCCGCCGTAATGCTCCGACACTGCAGTTACATACTCTTCCTTTCCATCGAGGAACGCTACACTCATGATATCTGACTTTTCCTCGTTGCTGACGATTGACTCAGAGCCTTCCACCAGGCTCTGGAGTGTCGGGCTATTCTCCTGGCTTTCATTCCCTGAAGGGTTGTATCCGAAGTTTATACTTTGTCCGAATGGGTTTGAAACGGAAGGAAGGTTAAGATCCAGATTGAATTTATATGGACTAACCAGAAAGTCATGCGTTGCATAGATGGTACATTCCACCTCTTCCTCGATGTATGCAGGGGAGATCTTCAGTTTGACACTGTCGGCACCCTCGAATCGTTTCAACGGATTGAACGGAGCCACGCGTTTCAGTTCATAGTCATTCTCACCCTTTTCCCATCCTACATATAGTTCTCCGTTCAGGTTGTATATCTTATGCATCCTGACGGCATCAGACTCGTTGCGGAAGGCATTGTTCATAACCCCGGAATCAGAGTATTCAGAAGTATATTTTGCCTGCTCGAGGATTTCTTCATCGACAGTCTCTGAGGTGGAATTCTCCATCTCGAACTCAACGTTCCTGTTCATGATGCCCTCTGCATCGTCATCCTTCGAGTATTCTGCCTGGAATTCATTCAGAGGCGTGATAGTTGTGACAGGGTTTTGTGCGAAACTGTCAAGAGGAACCAGGCGCAGCGCCTTGTTTCCGCTTCGGACCAAGGTACAGCCGAAGAAATTCTGGAACTGTTTGAAGAATTCTTTGACTGTCCAGTGCGGGATTTTCTTTCCGAGGTTACCGTGTGTTGCCGATACTATAAATATACTATTGCATGCAGCAGGAAGAATAGACAAATCCAATGTATATCCCATCTTCGATGCAATAAGCCTTGCAACGTCCAATAGTCGCGGACACTCGCTGACATAAGTACAGGATCTTGCCAGCATAAAATCTGCATCAGCGATGTTGACTACGATATCATTTGTATTGTCCAGGACAGGAAAACCGTATCCTGTGTGGGTACCGCCCATAATGTCGTCTGGTGGTGCGTCTGACGTAGGGCCGTAATCAAGCGTGCCCGTGAGGTTAAGTTGCCAACCCTCTTTCTCTGTAATCAGGTTGTCAATATATGTTCCCTCCTGTTCGCTTGACATCTTCAGGGCTGAGACGCCACAAGCAAGTTGAACCTTTACAACCGACTCTGTGGACTGTACGATTCGTGCAGTTCCCTCCATCAGTAGAGAGTTCGAGCAATACAGCCTGCAGGCGTATTCTCGGTATTCTCTCTTTTTCTCCAACTTCTGTATGCTTCCGAAAAACTTCCGGTTCTGAAGGATGGAGAGCGGGATGGAAACGTCAAGGGTATAAGAATCCGAAAGCGTAAAGTACGGATTCTCCCTTGTTATCTTGATCTCCTGAGTGCTGTCAGTGATGACCTCTTGGTTATCCAGGAATAATTTGACTGCCATATTTACTTGTTCTTTAGCATCCTATCCAATAATTCTTGTTGTGCGTTCAATCCGTCAGTACCCGTAAGAACTACCCTTGCATCGATGGGGATATTCAGCCTTGCAATCAGCCGGTCTGTAGCCTCGCGGTGAGCATCGACGGCATCACGTAACTCTTCATTGTCAGTCTGGACATTGACAATCGGAGTAACAATCTGGCTGCTGCCACCAGCGCCCATGGAGCGCGACACGTCCTCTGCAGTCAGCGAACCGACGGTGTTGTTACGCTGTGCCTGGTCGAGGAAGTTCAGGAACGGCAGTACATTCGGATTGTTGACGGCCTGATGGTTGGCGACGAACTCGCCTTCATGAACCACTCCGGCCTCCTTCTTATATTGCTTGCCCCCGGTGAAACCGCCACCATAGTAGCCTGCCTCCTGAGCCTGCTGCTGTTTCTTCAGAGCTGCAATCTGAAGCATACCGGCAGCCGTGGCCATAGCGGCAAAGGCTGCGGCAATGATTGGTGCTGCAGGCCCACCTACAGACAGACCAGCACCATAAGCCTGGATGGCATTGACTGCCGTCTGGCCAATGGCCTGAGCCATCTGAATTACCATTTGGCGCTTATTGTACTTGCTCTTAATAGCGGCTTCCTCTTTCTGCTGTTTTTCCTGCAGTTTCTTTATCTTTTTCTGGTTATTTCCGGCTGCCGCAATCTGCTTCTCATATTTTTTCTGCACCAGTGCGGTCTCGTATTCCTGCTGAGCAGAAAAATAACTGCTAGCAGCCTGCATCACTTGGTTTATTTGTTGGTATGCCACCTGCATCTCCTGACTGAGCTTCTCACAGAAATCAGAGGTAGCCTGCTGTTTGGCCAGCAGATATGCGGCATGGTTTTTCTCATCGTCACCATATAGTTCTTTCAGTTTCTCCATGAGCGTCTGGTAGTTCTGAATGGTGCCCACGATAGGGGAGGCGCTTTCTGTTGGAGCGGCTGCATTGCGTGCGTTGGTCAGCATGTCATTGGCAGTGTTCTGCGTCTGCTCCGTCGGAGACTGTGTGCCTGCATACTGAGCCTGAATGGCGATGCGGGCACGCTGGTATTCCTCTTCCTCGATCAGCCCCTTCTCATGTAGTTTATCGAGTTCGTCGAGGGCTGTCTGCAGCATTTTTTCATTACTTATCCCCAGATATTGCTGGCGCACCTGGTCGAGTTGCTGTTGGTACTCTTTTTCACGTTCAATCCTATTACGCTCCTCCGTTTGTTCCAATTCCCATTCGGCGTTCATGCGTTCCAGAGTGCCTTCTTTGTACAATTCCACTTTGTCTGCAAGGAAAGACTCATTGAGTGTTCGCAGCCTTTCCTGCTTCTCATCCTCGGTAATCTCCTCACGTGCGGCCTGCGCTTCTATCTCCAACTGCTGGAGTCTCATGCATCGCTGTAGGTCTTCCAGTTTCATCTGATTCATCTGCTGCGACCCCTTAAAGTTCAACTCCTCTATCTGGCGGTTCAGCTTCTCGTATTCCACGGATCCTTTCTCATAGACGTCACGACGTTTCTGAAGCCCCTCGAGCTGAAGTTTCTCCATATCCAGAATATACTGCCGGTAGGTGATTTTCCCCATGGCATACTCATGAGTCTTAGTCGCAAGCTTGGATTCGGATTCAGCCTTGGCGGCATCCTCGGCTTCTTTCCGGCGCTTCCGCTCCTCTGCCTCCTTCTTCTTATTGTCGGCTTCTGCCTCGCGCTGCTCCCGCTCTCTCTTCTTACGGTCATTCTCGGATTCGTATGGGGTTGTGCCGCTTTCTGTTTCACTATCTGATGTCTTTTTCCTCTTTATCTTACTTAATTCCGCAGAAGTGGTAGTTATCTCATCGTTGAGATCTGTGATATCTTTTTCAGTCTGGCTTAACTGCTCGTGCACATCTTTCAGTTGGTCTTTGACATTGTTTACACGAGCCTGTGCATTCTTAGTTGCGATATCCGTTCCTTTAGAAAGGTTTCGCATTCCTGAAGTTCCAAGTTTGTTCGCATTCTGACTAGCTGAGAACTGTGCAGCAGCCAAGCCTAAATTAGCATGACTCAGGTCGCTGTTTAACTGAGATTCCTGCTTCTTCAGCTTGCGTTTCTTTCTATAAGTCTCTTCTAGTTCTTCCTGTGCTGCTTTCATCTTTATTGACTTCTCCAATTGTTCCAGATATGCTGTCAATGCATCAGTGTTGTCATTTACCAAGCCCTTCTCTTTGTCGAGGTCTGCTAGATAGTCTGGAACTATTTTCTTCAGTTCATCCAGTTTTTCTTTCCTGGTCTCATAGGAAAGGTTGCTGTCATGGACTTGCTTTGATAAAAGTTCTATTTTGGTTCTTTCATCATCGAATTCGTCTGCAGCCCTATTATGAGCTTTACTGAGCGCATCCATTTCTTTTGCATTTTTGGATGTCTTAGCTGCTGCTTCAGTCAGCAGGGCGATGAAAGCCGTAATTGCCGTGATTGCCAATCCCCATGGATTGGCCTTGATGGCAGTACCGATGGCTTTTATTGATGTTGCCACCTTTCCATTCCATATTACTTCCAGTTTGGAGAGTGTAATTCCATACAGACGCTTAGCATTAAGAGCCGCTATTTCTACTGCAAGCGCAATAATAAGTATCTTATGTTCAGAAACAAAATCGATAAGACTTTTCAGGCCTCTTATGAGCAGAGATGTGCTGCTTATAGTAAGTTGAACAACAGGAACCAGTTTCTCACCCAGTTCAACAGTCATTTCATGGAATTGTTTCTTGCATTTATCGATACCGGCTTCCACTGTATTGTTCATCGTCTCATACTCCTTGCCTACTGAAACAGCCTCAGAATAAGCCTTAGAGGCAAGCTCCTGCCTATCTCGTACATCATCTATCTTATCAGCCATTGTTGCGAGAACTGCTACGGCACGGCTACCGTCGAGACCCATATCATCGAGCATCTTCATCATATTCTGAGGATCTGCTTTCTTCAAGCTGTCAGCAAGAGCAAGTATGGCGGCATTGGCATCAGTGTTAAGAAGATCAGTGAAAGATTTCACCTCCATGCCGGCTATGTTTGCAAATTTGGCAGTATCGGTCTGCATTTTTGTGAGCATGTTTCCGAAAGCCGTTGCAGCCATTTCATCACGCAAAAGATTCTCATCCATCACAGCACCGAAACCCATGATCTGAGCCTGAGTCAGACCGATTTGTTTTCCGAAGCCAGCCACGCGGGCAGTAAAGTCCACAAGGAATCCAGCCTGCGCGGAAGAATTTTGTGCCAGTTCATTAACGGCAGAACCCGTTGCAAGCATGGCGCCACGAAGCCCCTTGTCTTCATCCTCCCCAAAAGCCATAGCCAGTTTACCCACCTTATCAATGGCATCCTCACCGAGGTCATCACCCAAGGCAACCTTAATCATGTTTCCGGCTTCTACGAATTCGAGGATATCCTTCTTTGATGTCTTACCCAGACGGCCTGCTGCACCGGCAAGTTCGTTGAGTTCCTCTCTCGATGTGCGGGTGTCCATCTTCTTTAGGTCCTCATTCAGGTCGCGGATGGCAGCATCAGACATGCCCGTGTATTTCCGAGTGTCGGCCATTGCCTCTTCCATTTCCGCATAGTCCTGTACGGTCTTGCGAATTGTCATTGACAGGCCGGTCAATGAACCTATCAGTAATGTGAGACCTCCCCAACTGTCATTCAAGAACTTTGTGAACTTTCCCCAGGCAGACATCTGTGCGCCAGCTTCCATCCGGGTTTTCTCAAGTTCAGTCCTCAGCACCTTAACCTTTTCCTCTGCTCTCTTGTATGAGTCAGAGCTGCGATCCATATCCTTCATTCCCTCATTCAAGGCTTTGATGGAATATTCCAGGTCTCGCACGCTGGCACCGCTGATGTTGTCGAGCGTCCTCTTGATGAGGGTCGCTTCGTCGGCCACGACTTTCTCTTCCTTTCCGGCCTCCTTCAGTTCCTTGTTATAGCGGTCAATGAGCGTGTTGGACTTCCTTTGTTCCTCCTTTACCTTTTCCAATTGGGCAGTGAAACTGCGGATGTATTCAGTCGAACGCTCATAGGCCTTGCTACCCTGCTCGGCAACCTTCAGGTGTTCACGGGCAACTTCCAGTGCTTTCTCCAGCTGCTGGACGGATGCCGTGCCGACGTTCTCGGACGTCTCACGAAGGAAGCGCATCTCAGCGCCCAACTGCTGTGCGCTCTTGCCGGTACCGGTAATGCCTGCCTTCACTTCATCGAAGGCCCGCATGGTGGCGATGCTCTGCAGTTCCTGCTTCACCTCCTGCAGGCGACGCACGAAATCGCCCATCTCCTCGGCACCCTGAGGCTTCGCGTCAATCATTTTCTGCAGGGACTTCTGGGCATCACGGATATCCTTAGCAGAAGCATTGCCGAGGTTGTCGAGCGTCTGGATGGTCTTCATCACCTCGTTTTCATACACCTTCAGCTCTGCCTTAGCGGCATTGATCTGCTTGCTAACGGACTTGTAGTAGCCTGAGTCCTTTTTTTTGTCGATGGTATCGCGAAGCGCCACGAGATCCTGAACCCGTTTCTTCAGGTCTTCCATCTTGTTCTGCGCATCCTCTGTATTCAGACGGATGACGCTGCTGTATATCTGGTCTTTTGCCATAACGAAAGAATGGTAACGTTACACATTTGATGCAAAGTTACCATTCTTTCCTATATCTTAAAAATACCCTATTTTGCAATGATAGGCTTGCCGAAACGCTGCTCCATATACTTCTTTTTGCTTTCTTCGCGGGACTTCATTTCCTTACGCCACATTTCCATGAACTCATCTGTGGACATCTCATCTTTGAAGATGCCACTTGCAGCAGCACCTCCTCCATAGAGAATCATCCCTATTCCGAAAATGGCTAATATGAAAATCAAGATATCCATATACATCAATTCTTTGCTGCAAATATACACATAATTTCTCAAACTACCAAATATTTCAGCATATATTTAATATTAATAAGGTGTAAATAATAAAGCCCGGGCTATTTCTCGGGCTTTACATAGGTGTTATATACGATGCGGGAGTTCTTATTGAAGTTGACATGTTTCACTTTGTAGCCTTTAATTCCCCATCGGAACCACAGGAACTTGTGCTTGTACTCATGGTGGATGGCTGTGACCAGAGAGTCCCTTATATTATAATAGAAGGTGGTGTCACAGGGTCTGAATTCAAGATGGCTCCAGTTGTCCTCATAACTAAAGACTTTAGTACTATCATTGAAGTCAGCCTTGACAGTGTCTTTTGTCTCGGTCACAGTAGTCTGGACGGCATCCAGCTGTTTCAGTTTCAGGCCAAGATCCTTTATCAGCTGCTCATCGATGATGTGTTGCTTGCGCAATGCGCTCAGCTCCGCTGTGATGACAGATGAAGTGACCACTTCTACCGTGTCGTGGGTAGAGAGAATGACCGTGTCCCGATCCAGGGGAACGAACATCTGTGCATGTGCCAGCTGGTACTTCAGGTCACTGATTTCCTTCTCATACTGCTTTCTGAGGGCATAGTTTGCTCCTCCGGCCATTATGACAATAGCGAGAACTATGATAACATACAGTATTGTCTTCCTCATAATCATTTCAAATTATTAAATTGATAAAAAGTCCTGTTATTCCAGCCGCTCCGCAAACGGCTGCCGTGAGTGCAATGATCCGGAAACCATCCCCACTCTTCTTTTCTCTGTCCTCGTAGTACATAATCACCCTATTTTGTTGATTTCCGAGAACTCCTTCATCGCGTCGAAGCATGGGCATTCCTTGATTCTCTCCCATGGATCGACTATCCCGTTGTGGTTAAGGTCTGGCGAAATGTCGCGATGCCCCAGAATCATGGCATCCTTGTATTTCAGCTTCAGTTTTGTCAGCAGGTCGAACAGTGCGACTTTCTGTTCAGGCGTCCGGTTATCAATCCCTTTGGGGTGTTGATTGTCGATACCACCAATCCATGCCACATGAATACTATGTGAATTATAGCCTTTCACGCCATTGGCCACCTGTGATTCGTCAAGCATCACGATAATATTGCCATCGGTTTTAATAACATAGTGATATCCTGGTGACTTCCACCCCTTTCTCTTGAACTCGTCCCGTAGCGATGCCTCCGTGGTGGTCCTTTGATGGCTGGCCGTGCAGTGCACGAAAATCCTATTGATCTTCCTCATGGGCATCCTCCTTTCTGACTCTAGCCTGTAATTCGTTGAAACGATTGTCCATCCTTCTGCTGATGGAATTGATCTTGTTGACCGCATAGATACCGATACCGAACAGTCCGAGTGCTGCAGACAAAGCCTCGCCGATGTATGTCAGCGGACCAGGGCCGATATCTTCGGTCATGAAAAACGACACGAAGGCCATGACGATCGATGATATAATCAGAGCGACGGCAGACGTGTAGTGAATCCAGTCTTTTGTATTTTCTTTCATTTCTTCTGATATTTGTTTCTGCAAAAGTAGGAAGAAACATACGGGCATAAAAATACACTGCCACGTCGCTGATGGGCGGCATGGCAGTGCACAGGTAGACGTAGAAACTACTCAATTCCGAGCCAGTTCTTGGCCAGTGCCTTGGCAGATTCGCAGAACTCGTTGTATTCCTGCCATTCCTCGGAATATTCCTCTGGAGTATTGCCGTGATGACGGTGGATGGCCATCTCATCGCTCTCGCTGTACTTTGAGCGGATAATGGCGTTTGTCACCTCCGGATAAGAAGTCGGGTCGGTGCAAGGCATGACGGTCCCTCCGTCCTTTTCCGTGCCGGTGTACTTGTATCCGAGAGTAGGCTGATCTGCCCCCTCTGGCAGGAAATCCGGTACTCGCTCCTCTTCAAGGTAGCCAATGATGTTGTTTGCGTCGAACTTTCCGAAAGTACGGCGTTCTGTGTAGATAAATGAATGCTTTTCCATAACTATGTGAATTTGGTATAAGTTTTGCCGTCCTTGCCCTGGAACTGCTGGATAACAGTAGGACATGGCAGGTCGGCAGGCGAGAAGTCGTTCAGTGCCTGGTCAATCATGATCTTGCTGCCAGTAAAAGTGTAAAACTCTGCATCGACGTCCGTCGGGTTCCCATCCTTGTCCTTCTTCTTCTCGAACAGATACTTTTCCTCCTCACCCATCACGAAGGTCTTGATGATCTTCTTGAATTTGAATGCCAGGACCTTGCCAGGGACGGTTTTCGTAACTTCCTGATTGATGCCGTCGGAGTCCGGGATGTTCACCGTAACGGTGTGCTTCTCGATTTTTGACTCCTGAATGACGTAGTCAATTAACAGAATTTTACATCCCCCCCCCCGATTCACACTTATTCACAATTGACGCAAAG
>Ga0256406_1000696_pt1 | contig 59213 bp, 48 predicted proteins | sample RumenRJG_03DNA_FD_185986 | JGI IMG/M metagenome (GOLD analysis project Ga0256406, IMG submission 185986) | Bovine rumen microbial communities from Lethbridge, Alberta, Canada - RJG_03 | ecosystem: Host-associated > Mammals > Digestive system > Stomach > Rumen | place: Canada: Alberta | collected... | reverse complement strand
ATTGTGGGGTAAGGGGAAGGTATGCACAAATCGGACAAAATTCACGCTCATACTATCATGATGCATAGTGTTCAAGCTCTTTACTGCAATTGAGATTGCCATTGAGATTGCTTGCGGATTTTAGGTAGATTAAGTATAAAATGAAAAAGATTAAGAGTTAACAGTAAAAACATCTGCAATAATCACTTGAATCAGATAGAATGTTTACTCTGCAACACATTTGGCTTATTGCTGTAATGATGGAGGATAATGGTAAGATGACTATAAAGTTTAGCCTTGTATAGTCATCTTGTCATTTACAGCTGGCTCACTATCTCACGAACTCTCTCCACGTAGTTCTTTGCGCCCGCATAGCCGATGCGCTTCAGGAAAACATAATAATTTTCGTTGTCCCTATACTTGTACTGCACCTTATCCCTGTAGGCTATCACACTTTCCTCCCAGTGATTGAAAGAGAAGTAGCCCTTGGAGTGACGGAGGCCGAAAAGATTGTTTTCTTCGCGACAAACTCGTGACTGGAACCTTCCTGTCTCGAGGATGGCTTGGGCGAGGACAATCTTCGGATATTTGATGCCGTGGCGAATCAGAGCTGCATAAAGGTTGTCTATGGTCAGTTCCTTACCCTCGTCATAAACATTATTATATATAGTGGGTTCCTTGCCTGTGATTTCAGCCAGACGTTCATTGAAGGCTTTCACCTGTTGATTGAGGGCATTGATGAATGGCTGTGGATCGACGCTTGCCCATTCATTGTTGGCATTCAAGCGCTGCAGACGAAGATGCAGGTGAGCACCTGTCGAGCGGCCACTGGATCCCACAATTCCGACGACTGTGCCGGCCTGTAACATCGCGCCTTCCTTGGCGTATATCTCCTTCAGGTGTCCATACATGCAGCGGATGCTGCCGTGATCAAGAATGACGTAGTTGCCGTAGCCTGTATCTCCGTGCCGTACTGCGGTCACCTTACCCGGGAGCATGTTATAGACTAAACCGTTTCCGTATCTCAAGTCAATGCCGTCATGGAACCTTTGGCACTTTGAGAAGGGGTCCTTACGGTAGCCGTAGGGTGAGGTTACAGTGATATAATCCAATGGCATACAGATGTTTAGCCGTTTTTCAAGAATACTCAGGAGCATGCTGTCAGAGGCGCTCAGGAAGGGTAAATAACCTGTTTTTGGCGTTGCCTTGATGTTTTTCTCAAAACTTTTTTCACCCTTTTTCTGCACTTTTTCCTGACCTTTGTTGGAAGTTGGCTGTTTGTTTCCTAACTTTGCGGTCGAAAACGCAGGCAAAGGCAGACGGAAGAAGGACTTCCTGGTCTTGACCTCAGACTTTGTCTCCTTTATTACGTCACAGACATAAGGGTCCGTGGAAATGGATAACGTGTCGGCAGCCGGACCGACTTTTTCAGCAGTGTAAAACTGTGCCGGTGATTCCAATACATTCATCGATAGCATCAGGACCACAGCGCACTTCATTGTGTGTCTCATGGTATTAGTGTGTTAGTGTTTGACATTGATTTCACTGCGAAGTTAATATAAACCAACAGAATAACCAAACCAATAAGCTATGAAAACAGAACCAGTACCATTCGACAAGTTTGCAAAAATCGGCATCTATCCCAAGGATTTCATGCGCATGCCAAAGGATTTGCGCGACTCAATTCTTAGCGGTGAGCTCTCGCCGCTGATGCGTCTCAACGTCCCTGTTGGCGACAACTCCTCAGTGTCCATTCCTATGAAAATCCAGCTTGCGTACGACAAGAACGACCGTCTGCAACTGCTTACGTATCAGATACATCGTGAGGTTGACAACACGCTCAAGCTGAACGACATTGAGCTTGACCGTGTGCGCAAGGGCGATGTCATACAGAAGGAGTTCCAGGAGGATGGCAAACGCAAGATGCGCTACGTGCAGCTGGACAAGGAAACCAACTCCCTTATGTACCGTGATGTGGCAACTGTAAAATTTGAGGAAAAACTTCAGGAAGTCGACAAAATCAAGGACATCGGACTCGGATTAGGACAAAAGGAAGCTCTCGTTTCCGGCAAGCCCGTCGAACTTGAGGTCGGCGACCAGAAAGTGACCGTGGGTATTGACCTTCGTGAGCCGCAGGGCTTCAAGGTCATGCGCGGTGACTTGGAGGAATGGAAACGGCAGGAAGCCATCCGCTACGACGACGCGCATGAGGGATTCATGGGCTACGTGCAGACCGACGAGAACCGGTGGGAGTACAAGCAGGTGGTGGACAGGCTCCGCCATGAGGAGAGCGTCAAGGTTACCGAGAGGGAGAAGAAAGAGGATAAGAAACGAGGTTTAAGCCTATAACCATTCTGTCTGACTATTCACCTATGAAACCGAATCCACCAACATGTCAAACAAACAAGAATGCACGTTCACCTCCGTGGCGCCATACCCGAAAGTCCGTCAGCTGGCGCACGGAATGAAGGACGGTGACTATCAGAGCATCTGCAGGGCGGCGGAGATGATGGCCGACGGGATAAGGGAGATGGCTGCAGGACGAAACTGCGTGCTGATACCGATTCCAAACCATAAAGGCAGGGCGGTATATACCAAAACGCTTGCCAATGAGATTTCCAGACGCACGGGCATCCCGACCTGGGACATTCTCTCCTGCCGTCCCCACATGCCGCTGCACTACGCCAAGAAGAATGACCTCAAGCCGGAGGGCATATACCTGAAACTCAATCTGTACCGACAAGTGCCGGAGCAGTTCACGCCAATCATCATAGACAATGTGCTGGACACCGGCTATACCGCAGGGGCCGCCATCAAGGCTTTGAATCATCCTAATACAATGCTCGCTGTCCTCGGACACACAAAGAACCACCAGACCAACAAGAACTACCAGTTTAACCAACTTACTACCAACATGGAAAAGAAAATGCAAGTGGAGCCTTCAGAAAGGAAGCAGACACGAACACAAAACAAGAGCGACACACCGGCAGCTGTATACAAGAACATCAAGGGCAAGCATCCCGACGCGCTGATTCTCATGCGTAACGGAGATTTTTACCGCTCACTGAACGAGGATGCGAAGAAGCTCTCTGAAACATTGAACATTCCGACCAAGAAGCCAAGACTCAAGCGTGACGGTAATCTCATTGCTGAGTTCCCTCACTATTCTCTCGACACTTATCTGCCCAAGCTGATCCGCGCAGGTCACCGTGTGGCCATCGCCGACATGCCGAGGCTGGAAAAGAAACAGGACAAGAATCAAACTCAAACCGATACAATGGAAAAGAAAACAGAAAAGAAGAAGGAGGCCAAGGCAAAGAAAGCCAAGGTTGACAAGACCGAGGTTAAGGCTGAGACCAAGACCGAGACCAAGAAGGCTGAGAAACCTGTGGAGCAGTCCGCCGACAAGAAGGTCGCCAAGCCTCGCGAGCCACAGATGGTGACCGTCAATGGTGAGAAGGTCACCCACGGCCATGCCTTCCAGAGCAACCAGGACCCTGCCAAGTGGTACTTCACCGCACGCATCGACGGGCAGCAGCTCCGTCCGCAACTCATGAAAGCTGAGGATGTCACAGCCTACCGGAAGCGTGAGGTTGGCGTGGAGGCACTGATGCAGACCTACTATCCCTCAAAGCTGGCCAAGAAGGTCACGCCGGAGGAGTACAAGGCTGACAACAAGCTCTCCGACGGACGCATCATCGACAAGATAGTGGTCTACAAGGAACATGACGAGCAGCGTCAGGACGTGGGCAAGTACAAGCTCTACACACAGGTGGGCGAGCAGAAGATGTCGCGCACAATGTCGAAGGAGGACCTTAATGCCTACTTCGACCGTGTGACAACTCCTTCCAAACTCGTGGAGAAGAACTTCGGCGAGCAGCTGCATCTGGCTTCTTTCTACAACCAGTTCAAGTTGGAGGAAGGAGTCAAGGAGGTACGCATCGCCAAGAACTACGACGGCGACTGGACGGTGTCTGCAAAGCTGGCAGATGACAGAACGACCGGCAAGCACGTGCTCTCGTGGCATGACAAGCAGTCTCTGTTCTCCCTAAAGACAGCTACCAAGGAGCAGCTGGCGGCACGCTACCTCAACTCTGAGATTAAGGAGATGAACAAGGAACAGGTCAGCGCGAAGCGTTCTTTCAACCGATAGTCAATAATTTCTACCATCAACCATTAACATTTACAACTATGCAGAACAAAAGTATCGAAGAACTCATTCAACTCAAGCAGGAAGGAAAGATAGGATGGTGCGAGCTCGCCCTCCGCAGTGAACACGGCACGGCTTATATCCAGTGGTGCGACGACCACGGTATCGAGCCCGACGACAACAACGCCGAACTCTACCTCGAAGAGACCGAGAGCCGTATCTATGACGGAGGCAACGAGTTTGCCGAGGAGTTTGCAGGGGCAGTTGTCTAAGACATTGTCTGTGAATACCGTGATACCTTGAAAGACACATAACATTATCAGCCCTCAGTCCGAAGGCTGTGCCATCGGACTGAGGGGCTACTAACCTCATCTAACCAACTACACTGAAACTATGGAAAACAAGGATTCCAAGTCTAAGAAAGGAACAGACTACAAGAACAGCGGAGACAAGGCGATAGACAAGTTTTGTTCGCTCATGATCGAGCGTATGCAGTCGATGAAGGCTTCCGACTGGCGGCAGGGATGGACGAACGGCAAGGGTACGATGCTCGGAATGCCGCAGAACCTCAGCGGTCGAAACTATTCGGGCACGAATTCTTTCTTTCTGCAGATGGACACGGCGATGAATGCCTACCGCACGCCTGTCTATATGACTTTCATGCAGGCACAGAAGGAGAATCTCCGTATCAAGAAGGGTGCGCAGTCGATGCCCGTTATCTACTGGGACCTCAACATCAAGGACGAACGGGGCAAGCGGGTCGCCGAGTCGGACTACAAGCAAATGAGCCGTGGCGAACAGGCGAAGTGCGAGGTGCGCCCGTTCCTACGTGCCTTCTCTGTCTTCAACGTTGACCAGACCAATCTGGAAGAGGTGAACAAAGAGAAGTATGATGCCATCGTTGACCGCTTCAAAGGCCCGCAGCTGCGTGACACGCAGGGCATGTACGAGAACCGTGCCCTCGACCGGATGTTCGAGCGGCAGGAGTGGATATGCCGTGTGCAGAACGACCGTATCGTGGACGGGGCGTACTATTCTCCGGCACGTGATATGGTCATCATCCCCATGAAGGAACAGTTCAACATTGGCAAGAATGCCGAGGAGATTTTCAAGGACGGTATGGAGTATTATTCTTCTGCCCTCCATGAGATGACGCACTCTACCGGTACTGCCAACCGCTTGAATCGTGACAAGGGTGCGAAGTTCGGTGATGCCAAGTATGCCAAGGAGGAACTGGTGGCAGAGCTTACGGCTGCCATGGTGGGCAACACACTGGGCTTTGACAAGCGTATCCTCAACAACAATGCTGCCTACATGGACGGATGGATAAATGCTCTTCGAGAGGAGCCAAAGTTCATAGTCTCGGTCATGGCGGACGTGAATAAGGCATCAAAGATGATCCTTGAGAAGATTGACGAACAGAAGATAGCCCTCGGCGAGCGTCCGATACTCTCTTCCAATATGAGCAAGGTGGACCTTCAGGCGAACATCGCCAAGCAGGAGTGGCAGCAGCCGCACGACATCGCGCTCTCGGCGAAGTTCGACAGTGCATCCATCTACAAACGGATGGACGGTGGCTATGCGGTACGCGCTACCTTTGAGGGGCAGGACCTCGGCATGAAGCCCATCAGTAAGATTACGGGTATCAGATATGAGATGATGCCCACGGGTGCGCTGAAAGACCAGATGCTCCACGACACCGTGGCAAGGAAGTTCGCAGGAGAAGTACGTGAGATACGTGAGCAGAAGCAGCAGAATAAGGAAAGTAAAGGCTTGAAATTGTGAACGTTGTAGTATTAGATTAAATGAACTTTGTGGATAGTTTATGATGACTGTATCGCAAATTGTCTTCAATCTCATATCTCTACAACTACTATTCAATCATTAACAAACCATCAAACTACAAGCCTATGTCTTACGTATCTTTTCAGGAGATGAAGCCGAGGGTGGGCATCGACGACGTTGCCTTCTCGCTCGGCTACAAGCTCAACAGACAGGCGGGCGTGGGACGCTACATCGAACTGATTCTTCCCGACGGCAGGGGAGAGAAGCTCGATACCATCGTCATCTCGCATCCGCAGGAGAAGGAGCGGCAGAAGTACTTCCACCGCAACACGGGAAAGCGTGGCGACGTGGTGGACTTCATCGGTGAGAACCTGAACCGCTTCAACGTCTTTGGCAGGAACCAGTGGGAGGTCATCGGCAAGGTGATGGCGGACTTCGCCAACATGCCGCTTATGGACAACCATGACCGTGGGTATAGTGGTGGACTCGGCAGTCTGAACCAAATGTTCAATCCGAAGCGATACACGGCGCAGCCGCTGTCAAGGAACATGGACTATGCCATGGGAATCTTTGAGGAACGTGGCATCAGCCGTGAAACGGTGCAGTTGTTCGAGCGGCACGTCGCTATCGTGACCGACCAGAAGAACAAGAATGGTCTTCCGATGTTAGGCTTTCCTTACCGTGAGCCGGGCTTCAGTTCCGACTTGGCTGGTTATGAGCTGCGGGGCGACCGCGGTTTTAAGGGTAAGGCGGCAGGTACGAACTCAACTACGGCGGTGTGGACGGCGGGCATCCACTCGGCTCTGAACAATCCTCAGATGGTGCGGCATGTGTTCTTTGCCGAGTCTGCCTACGATGCCATGGCGTTCTACCAAGCGAATCAGGCGAAAATTGACCTCACGCACTCGGCGTTCGTCTCCGTGGGCGGTGCGCTGTCCAACGGACAGGTGTCGGGACTGATGCGCCACTACAACATGGCGAAGGCCGTGGACTGCTTCGACAATGACCTGCCGGGGCGTATCTACGGCATGAGGATGGCGGCGCTGCTTGACGGCAAGCGGCTGACCATCACTCAGAACGGTGATATGCTCTGCATTGAGACCGAAGGAAAGAAGTTTGAGATTCCTGTAGGCAAGGCTTCCGTGGAGGAACTTGCCAAACACATGCAGCTCTCTGACCGTATCGAAGTGCGCAAGCCACCGGTGAACTACAAAGACTGGAACGATGTTGTCCGAGGCATGCCCTTGGAGGCTCTGCAGCTCAAGACGAAGTTCCAACGGGACGAGAATCTCGCAAGGATAAGGACGGAGCTGCGCGAGCGGAATGAGTGCAGGAGCAGTTTTAAGATGTAAAATCCAACGACTGGGAATTATTAACGAGGCCACGGTGCGTCACCTCCGGCACCAACTTTTCAAGTCCGTACCGTCGGTGATGACCGTGGCCCAAACAAACGAAGAACCAATGAAAAGAAAAATTCTTTGCCTGTTGCTTGCCATGTCCGGCTCCGTCTGCGGCTTCGCCCAGCAGACCGACCCGACACTCACCGGTGCGGTGGCTGCGCAGACTCAGATCTTGAAGGACCTGTTCAAGAAAAGGGAGAAAACGCAGCAGGCTATCATAGCCACCGAGGCTGGTGTCACGCTCGCCATGGAGCGCATGCACCAGTTGGAGGACAAGATGCTCGGCTATCTGCAGAACGCGCAGGGCGCCATGCAGAACATCTATCAGATCAAGCGGGCGGCGGAGCTCGTGGGCGTGGAGATACCTAAGAACATGTCATTGCTCCGTAAGTCTGTGCCCGGGCACTTGAAAGGGACTGCCATTGCTGTGCTGGTGTCGGATGAGCTGATGGATGCCACAACTCAGATGGCCTCGCTCTATCCGTTCATGAAGCAGCTGGTCACGAGCGGGTCGTACAATGTAACCAATGGTGGCGGCAAGACGGAGAAGCACAAGGTCAACCTTTTGAACTCCGCTGAGCGGTACTATGTGGCCAATGAGATTGTCACTCGGCTGGAGTCCATCAACACTGATCTGTGGCTGCTGGCCTGGCAGATCCGCACCTACTCGTGGAACGACCTGTGGTTCGGGCTGGATCCGGACGGATGGGCGACGGTGATGTCCGGAAAGGCAATCGTGGACGGGCTGATTCTGGACTGGAAGTATCTTTAACCGTTACTTTACAATCAAGCAATAAATGCTTATTTATCAACTATTAATCAACTTACACTAAACATTATCTAAAACTATGGAAATCAAGAAATCTATCCGTGGCGTACAGATTACGGATGTTATCAGAAAGGAGTTGGAGGAGACCGGCAAAAGCCGCGTGCTTACTTTCAAGGACAAGAAGGGAAAACAGTATCTGGCACATATCGAGGTGGCGGATGACAAGGTAAAGGTGGTGCCGGAGGGAAGGTATCTGGAGCACCGCTGTCCACATTGTGGCGGACGTATCAGAGTCACCTCAAAGGGGTACTTCTGCGAGAACTGCCTGGACAAGGACCACCCCTGCAAGTGGCACTGCAACGGTATCCTCAGCCACCGCTTCATACTGCCGCATGAGATTGAGGCGTTCCTCGACGGTCATCCGGCTGTTCTGGATGGCTGCTTCAACTCTCAGGGGCGTATCTTCTCGGCGGTGCTCGTGGAGAGCGAGGTCTATGGCATGTCACTGTCATCTGTTGTCGGCAAGTGCCCAGTATGCGGAGAGGACGTACTAGTAAGCCCTGTAGCCTTCAACTGCAGCTGCCATGAGAAGCTCGGCGAGCCGTATCATCTATCTTTGTGGCGCCATATCCGAGGTCATGAGGTGACGCTGGATGAGCTGAAGGAGCTGCTTATAGATGGTGTCACGAAGAAAGAGGTCACGCTCTTTGATGATAAGGGCTCGCTGTCAAAGGCATACCTGCGTCTTTCGGACGACCACAAGCGTATCGTGGCTGACTACAGTCCCTGTAACTGAGTTATGGTGTCAACAATCTTAAAATCTGATATTCTGGAAATCAATAACCATTCAAACCAATAAACAAGAGTATTATGAACAAGAAGAAACTGCTCAGAAAGGCGGCCTTTGAGTCCGGCCTTTCTATCAAGGAAGTGGAGAAGGCGGTCGATGCCTTTCTCGGTGCCGTGTCTGACATCCTTCGTGAGGACGGGGAGGTCGTCATCCCGGATTTCGGGAAGTTCTATGTCGCAGAGCGAGGCGAGCGTACATACCGCAATCCTGCGACTGGAGAGGAGTTCGTAGCACCGCCGACGAAGAAGGTGCGCTTCAAAGCATTCGGCAACGTGACCAACTACAACTTCAAGTACGGACAGTAAAGGTAAGTTGCGATGAAGAAGACTTTATTATTGTTATTGGGTGCCGCACTGATGGTCTCGTGCGGCAACTCAAGTGAGAAGATGAAGCAGCTGGCCAAGGAGAACCTTGAGCTGAGCGTGGACTATCCAAAGCAGCTGAAAGTACTTGCGGTGTCAGAGCCTGACTCGGCTTTCGGACCGGGTTACTTCACACAGAACGAGGTAAAGGGCATGCTGCAGACGATGAAGGTGGTGACGGACACCATCATGAAGCGTACCAACAACATGAGTACATTCAATCCTGCCGACCACTATGTCGTCAGTCTGGCCGAACGGCAGATGCGCAGCATGTCGGACATCCGGTCGCTCATCATGCAGGGCGACAAGAAAGGCGAGTTCAGCGGATGGAAGGTGAAGATCGACTACCAGTGCGTCGATGCAGCCGGACTGCCGTACCGCTCTGAGCGATGGTACTTCATTGACAAGGAGGGCAAGCAGGTGTATAAGTCATTTGAGCTGCCGATACCTTAAGTTTTAACATTGCGGTGCTCTCTCACTAAGAGCACCGCTACTCAATCCAATAACCAACAAACAGCAACTATAAGCAATAACTATGGAAAACCTAAACCTAATTTGGCTGAATGTGATCAAGTCACGTTATATTGATGTTCTGTCACTCTACGAAATTGACACAGACCAGTTAAAGGACAAATCTGTAGGACGGTGCTACGAGGCTCTCCTTGCAGTGGAGTCCTTGGAGCAGTGGAAGCAGTGGAGAAAGATGATGGAGGATTACGGACTGGCCTTCACCAATATTGACGCTCAGCTTATATATGAGAATCCGATGGGGATTTTGGAGGACATTGCGGTAGGTGCTCCTGACAACGTCTTGATGGAGTTCATCACATGGAAGAAGAGTGCCACCACTAAAAGATGGTATAAATTGAGAAAGTTGGACGCACATATTGTTTCCCTTCTACGACTATCGGCGGATCGCCCCGAGGACCTTACAATTAGCATCTTTCCATGCGGCAACCGCTGGGCGGCGATAGACAGGGATGCTGACCGTATTTTCGAGGCTTTCGGCTGGCAGACAGCAGCGGTCTGGGATGGCAAGAAGGATGTCAGCTGGATGTTCATCAGTAAGTATGGCTACGAAGTTCTCATGAACAGCGGCTATGATGTCAAAATGATGGACCTCGGGGAGGTCGACATTGTTTCCATGTCCTTTGAGGATGATCTCATTGCGGAGGTACAGCAAATGATTGATTATGCCAGAATGTTAGATAACAAGGTCTACGAAACACGAAAATTGATGATGCACCTGCAGCCTTATGCCGCTATGCGTCATGGCTACTCAGAACTTGTCAATGCCAATATAGCTTTGGTAGGGGACAAGCTCTACGGCGAGATGCCCGATGGCAAGAGAATCCTTTTGGCTGACGGAAAGAACTGGAGGCTTGACGATACCGCCAAACAGATGATTATGCAGATGGGGAACCATCTTGGAGAGGCCTAGCCTTATTAGTAGTCTTGGAGTGCGCAAGGTAAGTGACTACGGAAGCTCGTTTCACTTTGATGTTTCCTCCGTCACCTGCCTTGCGCACAACTCTATGGATGCTCCACTTCGCCTGTTCTTCTTTGGTCAATCAGTGCGAAGTCAAGCTTCTGGTGGGCTACGCAATTTTGAAGTCCCCAAATACGGAAATGGAAAGGCTAAGATGAACAGCTGATTCCTTCAAATATTTAACCATAAACGGCAAGGGAATATATTTCTACAACTAACAAGTAATATCGTCTTACCGATATTACCCATATTACCAACAGTGCCGTTTAGGTAGCATCATAACTATGATATATTAAGGTATCTAAGCATTGCATCAAGAGTCAAAGGAGAAGATGTTTGTGGGACTTCTCGGACAAGGAAAACACAAATGTGTTGCCTTTTCGTTGGCTTGAAATGACCGATATGGAAACCAGCTCCTCAATAAACTTACATACAGAATGTCTTTCCCAATTCCATTCTTCAGCCAGTCTCTTATACGAGGAGGAGAAAGGCAAGGCACCGACCTGCTCACCATGCTCGTTGTGAATGGATATGCCCTTGTTTATACGCTCCATTAGCCATACGAAGGCATCATAGCGCGAGAGACGGTGGTTGCCATTGGAGCGGAGGCAGTTGATGAGATCTTGACCAATTGCCATCCAGTTGACTGATGATTTTTTGTTTTGCATAATCGTTAAGTTGGGATTTTTATTGTATATGAGTAATACGGGTAATATGGGTAATAATAGAGATTGATTTTATCATCCATTGCCATTCCCCATATAGATATAGTAGGATGAACAGGAAATTCTCAAATTCAGGAACCGGAATGAGGCACGCCTCACGATCCACTCTACATCATTGGCGGAAGGCGTGCAACTGGCCATTCTCTCGGCAAAGGCTCTGTCACGGCGACTGATTTTCTTAATCACCTTGTCCATGTCATTTTCATAGATGTTCCATACTGATTTGCTGATATGATTTTTCGGTTTGCCGGACAGTATGATGCGAAGCACATGGCAAGAGGAACGTATGAGGCTGCTGCCATCCAACACCATGTACTCATGCTTGTCATAGGGTACAATTGCACGGTATGTACCGCCTGAGCCGTTGATTACTTCGGCAATCTTGAAAAGCAACTTAGGTTTCATAGCTCATTCGGCAAAAGACAGACAATAATTCTCGAGTGGTCATGGCCTCGGTGAAGTCAAATGACAGTGTGTGAGCCAGGAGATCGCTGTCAAGCTCCTCGGCAAAGACATCCACAGAGTCATAGATGGTCACAGCCACACTGTCAACGAAACCGTCACTGCCGGTTATCATGTTGATCTTGAACATGCTCTTTCCCAGTTTCGGACTGGCGAAGAAACAGCAATGGAGGATGCGGGGATTGGATTTCTTCGCGCCATAATAAAGAAGTTGAAGGTCGACTTCCTCATCAACAGCGTCCATCAAAGTTCCAATAGGAAAGCGCTCTTCGAGGTTGAAATACAGAACTGCCGAGTCTTCAGCGATATCTGGTTCTACACATTGTTTGCTGTCAATAAATCCGGGCAGCATGACTGGCAATAATGCCATAAACTTGTTTACTTCGGTGACAATCATAATTATTGCGTTTAACAGAATATTAAGTATAACTTAAGCAATTGCTGTGGCAATAGACAACCCTTACTATCAATTCAACATTGAATGTGTCTGCTAACCTGCTCTGTTGGGCAGTGGTGTGACTACTCTGCAGAAGCGGCAGCTCTCATGCTGGATGATAGTTGAAAAGGAAAGGATCTACGCAGATAAAAGTCTGAATTATCATCCACAGACAGGCATTGTCCCTGGACATGTCTTTCATCTCCACGCTGTTAAGATTGCTTTTTGCCAATTGTTCCTTTCTTAGAAAATCCCGACTTATTCCGACAGTTTTTCTACAAGTGTAAGAATTGGCTTTATCAAGATTTTTGCAGCTCGAGAGAATCACAACAATCATCAATATGGGTAATACGGGTAATATGATATGTTCCATATTGACAACCGACTGTAAGTTAGGCTGTTTCGAATGATAGCCCTTAGTCTGATATGTCGTTTTTTTACTGATGTCCATTGTTAATGTCTAATTGATTAGATACTATAACAAAGATATAAAATATTTATTAAAATCATGAGCATTATGCTCAAAATGCAATATTTTGGTTCTAAAAAACTTGGAAATAGAACCAAAATCACCCGATTAGGTTCTAATTTTGATATATTTCGATATAATAACACGATACATTTGCTAAAACGAGATTTTTTTGCTATCTTTGTAAATAAATCACTCAGTTATATGAAACATATCGGATATATCGGTAATGCTCATATTAATGGGCATGATGACAGTGTTCTCAAACAGATGAAAGAACACGGGTGCAAAACGCTTTACACAGAGAACGGCAGGGGAAGAAAACGTCCACAATGGGATGCGTTCATCAAGGATCTCAACCAGGGTGACTGTGCAGTGCTGCTGTCATTTGACAACGCCTTCTACAACTTTCATGATATGATCTTCTTCGTCAAGTTCTGTCGTAAGTCGGAAATCAGGATTATCTCCATCGCCGACGGACTTGACACACAAGATAAGCTTTACCCCGAGTCGAGAACGGTGAACACTCTTGATATTGTCTGCCAGATATTCAGCAAGCGTGACCGCAACAACCACGATGACCTGGAGGCTGAGCTGTATTCCAACACCTATAGTGACCGAAAACTTAAACGTTACAAGATGGTCATCAACATGTACAAGGCCGGCTACGGCATCAAAGATATAATGGCCCGTACAGGTTATCGCAGCAAGAGCAACCTCTACAGGATCCTTCACATGTATGGTGTCCAGATGGAATATCCGTCGATGTCCCGGGCTGCTATGTCTGTGGCCACGGTTTAGAGGATTATTCTCCCTTTTAGTAAGCCTGTAAAATCAGGAATGCCCTAAGAAGAAAGCTGATAGCAAATTGAAATTTCAATACCAACAAACAATTATTATTCATCAACAATTTCAATTACAAGCTATGAAACATTTGAACAAGATTCGTGTCTTATCTTTTGTCCTCATGCTGATGGCCGGAGGATTGTGTTCAACTGTCAGGGCTAATGATGCCGACATCATCGAGCCTGACACAACTGCCACTGACCTTATGTTTCTTGTTGGCGCTGACAACAGCCTGAAAGCCCTTCCCATGGAGAGTGGCAAGATGGAGAAGCACAAGAATAAGTTTGGTAAGATTGCATCCCTCGTGAGTACTGCAGCCGACGCAGCTGGCGCCCTAGGTGGAATAGGCATGATTGCCGGAGTAAGCGGCTCATCCATAGGTGTCCTGACAACCGGTGTTCAGGTAATGGGAACCGCCTCCAACGTCGGTGCACTCGCTGAGTCCGCAAACACACTGGCTGGCGCAGAGGGTATGGACTTTACCTTCGGCGGGGCTTCATCGCCATTAAAGATAAAGAATGAAGGCAAGGACATCCAAGTACTGATAAACCTCAGAGCTGAGAAGTATGAGGACGGACTGGTGCTGTTCAAGGTCGTGAGATTCGAGTCATCGAAGAAAGACCGCCGCTTGCAGTGGCTGCAGACAAAGGCAGCCCTCATCAACACAGACAAATCGGAAAAGGCGGACAAGGCCGGTTACCTGTCATTCGGTTATAAGAATTTCGGTGAGCACAGTTCCATCATCACGATTCCCGCCTCACAGCTGAAATCCGGCGAATATGCCGTCTTTTTCCTTGGCAATATGATAACTCCAACTCTGTCGAGCATCTGCTATTCGTTCTCTGTAGAGTGATTTTTTGTAGCGCTGGAGGGGTATGCTACAAGATGTATCTTTTTGCTACCATCTGATAATCAGTGAATTGATTCATAATTACTCTTTACGCTACAGCGCTACAATAAAATTTTGTATCTTGAACATTACACGTAATAATGAAATCAGCCACCTGAGAAAGGAATTTCCAGGTGGCTGATTTCGTTTGTTCGTCATTCGTCTATAGGCTCAGCTTTATCATCTTTCTTAGCCTTACCTTTATCTTTTTTGCAGTTATCCTTCTCCTCATCCTCGGGACCATCATAGATCATATTACCCTCAAAATTGAGTGTGACCTGCTGTACGCCATGGTTCTGAATATACTTGTTGGTCGTGGTAATGTCACTGTGTCGGGCTTGGTCACGGGCGACAACTACGCCCTGGGAATTGGCAAGGTCACGGATTCCGGAATCCTTCAACGAATAGAACTGGTAACAATCACTCCATTTCAGATGGTTGCGCATGATCTTCCATCGCTTGTTGAACTGGTCGCTGCCCACGCGCTCCGTACCTGGCTTGAATTCGTGGCTGAAAAGATAGCAGTCGCTGGGGCTCTTGAATACGCCAAGGTCGAGCATGAGCTTTATAATGGACTTGTTCAGGCCAACTTCCGCGTCCTTGTGGTTTTTGCTGAATTCATGGGAAACGAAGATTGTCTGGTTCTTGATACTGATGTCACCGACCTTCAGATGGCTGAGCTCACCAGGACGGATAAGTGTGTAATACTGCATGAGACAAGCCAGGAGGAAGTGTTTGTCATGTTCAGTGAGGTAAGTGGTCATTGTCTTCAGCATCTCCGGAGTAAGGTCCTTGCGGAACTTCTCATGCTCTGCCATTATCTTGATACGCTCGACGGGATTGGCGCCGATGTTCTTGCGCGCCACCAAGAACTCAGCGAAACCGTAAAGCCAACCACGGTAATTGTTACGTGTGCGTGGAGAGCTCTCACGGTCAAGATAAATCCAGTCGATGAAGTCTGTGCAGAAAGACTCATCAAACTGATAAGCATACTTTAATGGCGTCGTACGGGTGGCAATATACTCTTTCAGCACATTGACACGTGAACGATAACTCTGACGTGTTTTCTTGCGATCCATACGGTCGACATACTCCAGGTATCTGGAGAGACAGTCCTCGAAAAGCACATAGCCACGTGAGTTGTCGGTTTGAACCCAAGGGTTCCAACCTTTCATGAGTTGCTTGGTCACTACATCGATGATCTCTGCTGCACGGCGGTTGCGCTCGGCAACGCGCACTGAAGTACTGATGCTGTACTTCTTACGCCTCATTTGGTCGGTAACGGGATCAAGGGCATAGAAGTCAACATACCACTCTTTGCCTTTGTGGAGTTTGGGGTAGGTGTAGCCTACGAGCTTGGAAACATTGGTTCCTAGAGTTTTTGAGCACATTTTTTTAACATCTTTTGTCGCTGGCTCATCAGCTCTAAAAGATGCGCGTTCAACTTCATTATCGGAATCCGTCCGGACTTCGTCCGAGGTTCTCTAGCAAAAACGCGCAACTTGTTGTAAATCAACGAGTTACGCGTTTCAAGCGGAGAGAGAGGGATTCGAACCCCCGGTACCTCTCGGTACGACGGTTTTCAAGACCGTTGTAATCGACCACTCTACCATCTCTCCAATCTTGCTAAGCAAGACAGTAAACGTAGTGGATAGGGGAATCGAACCCCTATGCCAAGATTGAGAATCTTGTATCCTAACCATTAGATGAATCCACCCTATCAAAAAAAACGAACGCAATATTTTACATAAAGCATTCTTTAAAGTTACGTAGTCGGTAAGAGAATCGAACTCTTATGCCAAGATTGAGAATCTTGTATCCTAACCATTAGATGAACCGACCATTAAACTTTTTCGTCTTGCGGAAGCTGGGGGATTCGAACCCCCGGTACGCGTAATTGCGCACGGCAGTTTAGCAAACTGCTGGTTTCAGCCACTCACCCAAACTTCCAAGTCTTTGGTTCTTGACTTATCAACACTCTTGCGGAATGCGGGTGCAAAGGTAGTGCTTTTATTTTATCCCTGCAAATTTTTCTCCTTCTTTTTTTGAAAAATATTGCTTTCTTATCATTTTAAATGGCTAAAGACGGTCACTTACAGTATTTATTAGCTACTAAAACTAACTAAAAAGGCAGTCCGTGGCATTTGCCAGAGATGTCGATGGCATATGCCGAAGAATTCCCTGGCATTTGCCGTGGATATCCTTGGCATTTGCCGTATAATCGCAAGCGGCCGCCAAGGAAATCAAATAATCGATTGGGGATATCAGAAAAAGATTGGGGATATAAGAAAAAGAATAGGGAAAAGAAGAACAATCGATTGGGGAAATCAGAAAAAGAATGGGGAAAAGAAGAACTATCGATTGGGGAAATCAGAAAAATCGATTGGATAAATCAAAAAAAGCGCTTATAAATTCTCAAAACTATCTTTATTGTTTGTAATTTATATGGAAATGTTTTGTTACCAGCGCTAAAAGATATATTTTTGCAAGAACACACAAGAATTTATGGATAAACAGACTCATAAAAGGAGCTCCGAGAGCGAGCAAGACATAAAAGCAGCACGATTCTGCGCCACTCTATTAGATTGGTATGCTTCAAATGGACGTGATCTACCATGGCGCCATACCCGCTCCCCCTACCCTATCTGGCTCAGCGAGATTATCCTTCAACAGACTCGCGTCAGCCAGGGCCTCACTTACTGGCAGCATTTTATCAACACATGGCCCACCATCGACGCCCTTGCGGCAGCCAGTGAAGATGAGGTATTGAAACTCTGGCAGGGTCTTGGCTATTACTCCCGAGCCCGCAATCTGCATACAGCCGCCCGCCAAGTTGTAGCCTTAGGTTATTTTCCCAAGACGCTTGAGGGCATCAAAAAGCTAAAAGGTATCGGAGACTACACGGCAGCTGCCATTGCATCATTTGCTTATGGCATCAAAGTAGCAGCTGTCGACGGCAATGCCTACCGCGTTTTGGCGAGACTGAATGGTATAGACACACCTATCAATACCACCGAGGGCAAGCATCTCTTTTCACGTCTTGCCAACGACCTAATCCTGGCCGTTCCTTCAGAGGGACGTTCGCCATGGGGTGAGCAAGGGAATGGTGCCAGCCTATTCAATCAGGCTATGATGGACTTCGGTGCGACACTATGCACCCCACAATCTCCAGCATGCCTACATTGTCCTTTTATAGAGGAATGTGAGGGCTACCGTCACGGCACTATCGACCGTCTTCCTATGAAGATCAATAAGACAAAGATTACCACGCGACATTTGCAATATATCTATATTCGCTGTAAAGGTTACACCGCTATCCATCGACGTGGGAAAGGCGATATCTGGCAAGGTCTTTGGGAGCCACCCGTTTTTGAGAACGAATTCCTGCCTGCATGGCAGGGAGAACTGCAACTGTTAGCTTCCGGTGTAAAGCATATCCTTACGCATCGCATTCTTCTTGCAGACTTCTATCTTCTTAAGACAGACATCCGTCCAACGTTGTCGACAGACTTTCAATGGATACCAGAGTCTCAACTTCCAGCATATGCCGTTCCCCGACTTGTGGAGAAATTAATAGGCACGTTGCCCCTTCAATAACCCATTCTATATGCAACACAAATCAATCCTCAGCGAGTGATTGCCTTAGTTTTGCTCTATCTCCCTCAATCTCTTACGAAACGCCATAAGATAGAGCAATCCTGCTGTGGTCAAACCAAATGGAAACGAGAACCATACGCCCATGAGTCCCATGTTCATCACAATGCCAAAAAGATAGCTCAACGGCAACGAAACTATGAAATAGGCTATAAACGCATAAAAGACCAGAGGTCGAACATAGCTTAGGCCACGAAGGCTGTTACCAAAGACAATCTGTAAAGCATCACCGAACTGGTAAATGACAAAAGGTATAACCGTCACCGCCACCAAGCGTGCCACTTCCTTGCTGTCTGTAAACAAACCTCCCAAATCATTTCTGAACACGAAGATGACAAGGCTGACAACGGCGCCTATCCCCACAACAATCTGCATGGCCGCATAGGCGTTGCCCCGAGCCTTCTCCCAGTCGCGCTGACCGACCGCATTACTGATTCTCACAGCAGTAGCAGCCCCCAAGCCATAATAAATCATAAAGCCCAGTTGGCTAATGGTAAGCATCACCTGGTGGGCAGCAAGGGCCGACGTCCCTATCCATCCGACAATAATACTTGTAAGGCTGAAAGCTGCTGTCTCCATTCCCATCTGTAAAGCGACAGGAGCTCCGAGTTTACATAGATGTACAAAGTCGTCGCGATTGACTCTGCCTTCACGATACCCGCGGGCATAGACCTGATATTTCTTTGCTGAAGCAAAAACAACAATCATTGCCACAGCCATCATAATTCGTGAAATCAGCGTACTCAGTCCTGCTCCGACAATGCCCATCTCCGGAGCTCCGAATTTGCCATAGATGAGAATCCAATTGCCCAATATATTCAGAAGATTTCCTCCTATGATAATCCACATCGACAAGGCTGTATCCGTGATGCCATCGGCAAACTGTTTGAAGACATTGAACAGACAAACAAAAGGTAGGGATGCCAAAAGGACAAGGAAATAAGGACGGATATAAGGCAGTAATTCTATAGGCTGACCCATAAGACCTATACAGGCATAAAAGACAGTCATGACAACCACTAAGGAAGCAGCAAGCAAAAAGTTGGCAATTACTGCATTTTTCACCACCTCACCAATTTTCTCATTCTCACAGCGCCCATACAATGTACCAACCGTCGGTGTGACGGCATACGAGAAGCCAAGCGCAAAGATAATGACAAGGTTGAACATATTGTTGACGAAAGCAGCTGCAGCAAGTTCTATGGTAGAATGATGGCCTATCATCAAGGTGTCAGCAAAAGCCAGAACGATGGAGCCAAGCTGACCTATGACTATAGGCAGTCCCAGCAGGATAAGCTGGCGGTAGTAGGAAGAATATGAATTACGGAAAACGAATAATTTAAACATGTCAGGTTCACACAAAAAGCGCCCCGAGTATGGAATTGTTTCCAGACCCGGGGCGCTAATAATACTGAATTATCTTGTTACATACCAGCTGCGGCTGCAATCCAGACATAGACCCCAGAGCATACACCGAAGGCCACAACACCAAAGATGCAGATAGCCAGGCACAACTTTGTGCTCATGGCACTCTTAAAAGTCGGCAGCGGATTGTCAGCAGGCTTAATAAACATCGCCTTGACAATGAGCAGATAGTAGTAAAGGCTTATCACTGTGTTGACCAATGCGATAAAGACGACAGCATAGGTAAGACCACCTATAGCAGTGGAAATCTGTGCACCGTCGACAGCAGCCATGAAGACGAAGAACTTCGAGAACATACCTGCGAACGGCGGAATACCACCCAGAGAGAACAATGCCAGCGTCATGACAAAGCTCAGACGAGGATTCGTCTTGTAGAAGCCATTATAGGAATCCATGTTTACCGTTCCACCATTGTGCTCCTCAACAGAAGAGATAATAGCGAATACTGCGAGGTTGGCAACAACATAGATAAGCACGTAATAGCTCAGTGCTGTCACACCCATAGCAGTATCACCTAAGACAGCGAGCATGATATATCCAGCCTGTGAGATAGAGCTGAAAGCCATGAATCGTTTAAGGTTCTTCTGGTGGATGGCAAAGAGGTTAGCCACCGTGATAGACAGTACAATGACCACCATCAGCATGTAGCGCCAGTAGTCCACCATCGGTGCAAAGACCTTCATCAGAATGGCGCAGAGTGCAAAAGCAGCAGCACCCTTAGAGATAACACTCAGGTAGCCAGACACTGTCGTCGGTGCTCCCTGGTAGGTATCAGCCGTCCAGAAGTGGAAGGGCACAAGAGAAATCTTAAAGCCCAGACCACTGAAGAAGAACACCATACCCATAATCGTCAGAGGAGAGACGGTGAGCTTGGCAGCCACATCGTCGAAATACAATGTACCGACAGCTCCATAGATGAAGCTGATGCCGAAGAGCATCACACCACTTGAGAATGTTGCGGTAAGGATGAACTTAGCTCCAGCCTCGGCAGAGTAATGACGGTACTTGTCCATAGCCACGAGGCAAGCCATAGGCACGGAAGCCATCTCCAGTCCTAAGAAGAACAAGAGGAAATGGTTGGCTGATACCATCATGTTCATACCCAACAGGGTAGAGATGACAAGCACATAGAACTCACCCTCCTTAAAGGCTGTGTCAGGGCGAGACAGCCACTCGCGCGCCTGGATAAGGACCACGAGGGTGCCGAAAGCCAAAATGCTCTTGATGACACCGACAGAAGCATTCGTGACATACATGCCGCCGAAGCAGGTGGCTGCATCGGTGGGGAATATGTTGATAAGAACATGAATCAACATCAATGCGCATACCAGAGGATTGAACCAAGACCGCAGGTTGGCGGGAGCGGACGACAAGGCGACCTCGCCCGCTACGGCGCTGTTGTGCAGTCCCTGCTCACCCTTGTCAGCCTGCTCAATGGCAAGAGCTGACGGGCGCTGGGCCGTAAAAAGGTCGACAAGAAAAACTATCACAAGGATAGCCATCAGCGTGACCTCCGGCATCATATTCAGAAATTGACTATAATCGATATTCATTGTTTAATCTTGTTTTAATTCGTTGATACCGAAGGACTGCTTACATTCCAGTAATATGCATGATCATAGGAGCCACAGCATCGTTGATGATGTCCTGTGCCCAGAGCGGAGCAAGACCCAGACCGGCAACACAGAAGATGAGTGCGCCGACAGCGATGCGCTCGTCCCAAGAAGCATCGGTGAGTTTGAAATACTCAGGATTGGGGACAGCCTGGTAGCAGATTTTGCCCACGACACGCAGGATATACACAGCAGTGATGACGATACTCGTGCAGGCCACGATGGTGCAAACACGATGGAAGAGGTCAGCATGCTGGAAAGAGCCCACAAAGATGTTCATCTCTGCCACGAAGCCTGAGAAGCCTGGAAGACCCAGGTTGGCGAGACCAGCGATGACATAAGCCACAGCAAGGAAAGGCATAATCTTCATCAAGCCACCCAAGCGGCGCACATCTCTCGTCCCGGTACGGTGGTAAATCATACCAATGACGGCGAAGAAGAGTGCTGTCATCAGACCATGAGAGAGCATCTGCAGGATAGCACCTGTAGCCGCTGTCTGGGTCATCATCAGCAAAGCAAAGAGCACCATACCACAGTGGGACACTGACGAATAAGCATTGATGTACTTCAAGTCGGTCTGAACACAAGCCGACAGCGCACCATAGACCACAGAGATAGTTGTCAGGATAAGGAATATCCATGACAGCTGCTGAGCAGCCTCAGGCAGGAGGAACATAGCAATGCGGAAGCATCCATAACCTCCGAGCTTCATCAGTACACCGGCGTGCAACATAGACACTGCCGTAGGCGCTGAAGCATGACCATCAGGAGACCATGTGTGGAAGGGGAAGAGGGCTCCTAAGATACCGAAACCTATAAAGATGAAGGGGAAGAACACCTTCTGGATGGCAACGGGAATGCAGTTGCTTTGGGCGATCTCCACCACACTCATGGTGTAGGTACCACTGTACTGACCATTGAAGAAATAGATGCCCAAGATACCAATGATGAGGAGTGCAGAACCACCCATCAGCATCAAGGTCAGCTTCATGGCTGAATACTCTTTAGGACCTGTTCCCCACACACCAATAAGGAGATACATAGGGATAAGGGCTACCTCATAGAACATGAACATCGTGAAGAGGTCCTCAGAGATGAAGAAACCAAAGACACCGGTGGAGAGCAGTGTAAACCAGAGGAAGTATTCTTTCTGCTGGGGGTGCTGCTGCCAAGAGGCGAAAGTACCTGTGAAGACGATGATGGCCGAAAGGAGAATCATCACCACTGCGATGCCATCGACACCAGTGCGATAGAAGATGTGCAACGGCTTAAACCAAGGGATGGCATCACCGAAGAGGAACGGATATTGAGATGCGGGCATCGTGTGGCGTGCGCTGATAAACGCAAAGACCAGATAGATGGACAGAGCGAGCAATGCAGAGGAGCCAACTGCCATCACGATACGCACCTGACTGTCGTTGCGTGCCAGCCAGAGGCAGAGCAGCATCAGGACAGGTATAATGACGAATAATGTTAGAAATGTCATTGTCTTTAATTATTCTTTTGTTAATGGATAAGTTAGCTTAGATGCAAAGCAGGATAAGCGTCAGTGCCACAGAACCAGTGAGGAACCAGACAGCATACTGGCGGACATCTCCACTCTGCCAGGGGCGTATGGCCTCGCCACCCTCACGTGTAGCCCAAGCGGCAAAGTTGAACGAACCATCAATGACATGACGGTCGAACCATGCGATAGGAATCGAGAAGCAGCCGAAGACAATCTTATGAGTGAAGAACTGCCATGCGTCATCAATATAGAAGCGGTTGAGAGCTGCCTTGTGGAAAGTAGGGAACGTACGCTCCAGAAGTCGGGGCAGTGTGCTCTTCTTAGGAGCATACAACCATGTGGCAAGGGCAAAGCCGATGCAGGCAACCGTCAGCGAGATGAGAGCCGTGCTGCCAAACTGGAAGTGCTGCAAAGCTATCTCCTCAGGATGACCGTCGAGCGTAATGAAATGACCGAAAGGAATCCAACCGGCAAAGATACTGATGATAGACAGGAACACCAGTGGTCCCCACATGATGGCAGGCACCTCCTGAGGCTTGCGGCGATGCTCCGGATCCTGCTCATAATAGCTGTCACCCCAGAAGATGACATAATAGAGGCGGAACATATAGAAAGCTGTCATGCCACTGACAAGTGTCATAAACCATCCCAGGAACGGAGAGAAGTGGAAACAAGCATCTACAATCTCATCCTTAGAGAAGAACCCTGCCAACGGCCAGAAACCGCTAATGGCAATGGTACCAATGAGGAAGCAGATGTTGGTGATAGGCATATACTTATGCAGGCCACCCATGTAATCCTTGAAGTTGCTGCCGATGATGACGATGATGGCACCGGAGCAGAGGAAGAGGAGAGCCTTGAACATAGCGTGAGTGAAGAGGTGGAACATGGAAGCCATGTAGCCGACACTACCCTCGCCAGTGGCAGCAGTGACAACGCCAAGAGCCACCATCATATAGGCAATCTGCGAGATGGTGGAGAAGGCCAGACCACGCTTGATGTCACGCTGGCAGCAAGCCACCGTAGCAGCATAGAACGCTGTGAAGGCACCAATATAAGCGATGATGTGCAGCGTACCGGGAGCATAAGCCACCCAGATAGGCATCAGAGATGCTACCTGATAGACACCGGCTACGACCATGGTAGCGGCGTGGATGAGGGCCGACACAGGTGTAGGACCCTCCATGGCATCAGGGAGCCAGATATGGAGCGGGAACATTGCCGACTTACCGGCACCACCGATAAACATCAGGAAGAGGGCGGCAGGCAGCACCCAGGCAGCGCCGGGGAGCTCGGTCACCAACTTTGGATCAGCCAAGAGGTCGTAGTTGAAAGTTCCCACATAGAAGCTATAGAAGAGGATACCGATGAGGAAGAACAGATCGGCGAAACGCGTCACGATGAAGGCCTTCTTAGAAGCGTGCACAGCAGCATGTTTCGGATAGTAGAAGCCGATGAGGAGGTAAGAGCAGACACCCACCAACTCCCAGAAGAGGTACATCTGGAAGATGTTGGTAGCCACCACCAGACCCAACATAGACATCGTGAAGAGAGAGAGGAAAGCGTAGAAACGCTGGAAGCCCTTCTCGTAGCCCTCTTTCTTATAGTGCTCGTCACGCTCAGCCATATAGCCAAAGCTATAGATATGAACCATGAACGACACCGTCGTGATGACGATGAGCATCATCACAGAGATAGGCGTCAGGCGGAAACCGATGTTGAAAGTCAACAACTCCGAGAACTTCATCCACGTGAAATCAAAGACCGTCACAGTGGGGAAGAGTCCGTCAGCGCCTCTGCCTATGGCAAAGAAATATTCATAAGCCGTATAAAGGCTCATACACCACAGCACACCAAGCACTGCAGTGCCGATGATACCGGCAACGGGCTTCTTCATCTTCATACCGAGCAGCCCCAAGAGCAGGAAGCTCAGGAATGGAAGGAGAAGAATCAAAAATGCATAACTGTATTCCATTGTTTGATGTGTGTGTTAGAATTTCATGTTTTCAATGCTGTTCACCTGGTCACTATGATAGTTTCGGTAAACATTGATGATGATAGCCAGGGCAACAGCTGTCTCCGCAGCGCTGACACCTATCGAGAAGAGCGTGAAGAAAGCTCCCTCAAGCTGTCTGGGGAAGAGCAGGCGGTTGAAGACTGCAAAGTTCAGATCGACAGAGTTCAGCACCAGCTCTATGGAGATGAGCATAGCCACAAGGTTGCGGTGTGTGACAAAGCCAAACACGCCAACGAAGAAAAGCAGCGTACTGACTGCTAAGAATGCATATACTGTAATCATTTCTTATCCTCCTTTCTTGCTATCATAACACCACCGACGATACATGCCAGCAGGAATACAGAGATAAACTCGAAGGGCAATACGTAACCGTACTTGCCAGAACTAACCATAGCCTGACCGACCTGCTTCATCGGCACCTCAATATCAGGATTGGAAGCGCTGATAGCTGTCTCGATGAACTGGTTCTTGAGCAGGATAAGTCCCACGACAACGAGTCCTACGACAGCCAGGAGCAGTCCCTGAGCCACGCGGACGCCACGGAAGCGGGCCACGAGGTTCTGAAGAGAGCGTTTGGAGACAAGCTGGATAGCAAAGATATACATGATAGTGATACCACCGGCATAGATGCTGATTTGTGCGGCACCGAGGAAGGTATAGTCGAGCAGGAAGTAGAATCCTGCAATACCGAAGAGCACGAAGAGCAGCCAGGTAGCGGCACGCATGATGCTCTTGGTAACGACAGACATAATGGCCGAGCCAAGGACGACAACAGCCAAAATAACAAACATTACTATATTAGCCATAATCATTACTTGGTTTTGGTGTTGAACTTACCGATTGTCAGGGGAGCTCCACCGTCGATAAGGTTGGGCAGCGAGCCACCTTGGTAGACCTCCTTGTCGAGATGCAGGACGAGCTTGCTACGGTCGAAGACAGCATTCTCGAAGTCATTGGTAAAATGGATAGCATCGAAGTTGCAGGCATTGACGCAGAGCTGGCAGAACATGCAGTCGCCCAGGTCGTACTGATAGTCGTCGAGGACTTTCTTCTTTCTGCCTGTCTCGGGGTCTTCAGCCATGTGCGAGGTAATCTTGATGGTGTCGTTCGGACAAGCCTTCTCACACATCGTACAAGCCGTGCACTTATAGTCGCCGACTTTGAGCCCGCGTTTCTGAATCTGCGGATTCTGGAGGTCTTCCTCCGTAACACGCGAGAAGACGAGGCGACCGCGATGACGGGCCGCAACATGAAGCGTGGTCTTGCGGTTCTCAGGATACTGCTCGGTGGACTTCGGTGTGAAGTACTCCTTCATGGTGACCTTCAGACCTGTAGCCAGTGTCTTGGCAGCATCCTTGATACCTTTAAAATATGATTGAGACATATCTTATTTATGTTATTCTTTAAACTTAATCTTTAAGCGCTTAGAGCGTCCATCCCAGAGCCACACAAGCTGTCATCACCACGAGTGTGACAAGCATCAGAGGCATGAGGTATTTCCACTCCAGGGTAAGGATATGGTCGATACGCAGACGGGGGAATGTCCAGCGTGCCCACATCAGCACCCAGATGACGAGCAGGGTCTTAGCGGCAAACCACAGCACACCAGGGATATGGTTCATCACATTGTCGAAGCCGGCAATACCGATGTTCAGCGGTGCCCATCCACCTAAGAAGATGGTAGCAGCGAGTCCGGAGATGACAACGAGGTTGAGGTACTCGGCCAGATAGAAGTAGCCGAATCCCATACCACTATACTCTGTGTGGTAACCGGCCGTAAGCTCCGACTCAGCCTCAGCAAGGTCGAAGGGACCACGGTTGGCCTCAGCATTACCTGCGATGAGGAAGACGAGGAAGGCCACGATAGCCGGGATATGGCCCTGGATAATCAACCATTTCCACGGACCCGTCTGAGCACCGATGATGTCGCTCAGCTGCATGCTGCCACAGAGGATAACAGCTGTTATCATGCACAGACCGAGAGACATCTCATAGGAAATCATCTGCACGGCACCACGCATAGCGGAGACAACAGAGTATTTGTTGTTGGAGCCCCATCCGGCGAGGATGACGCCCAGCACGCCGATTGACGAGATGGCTGTCACCATGAAGACGCCGACGTTGAAGTCAAGCACCACAGCGCCTTTATTCCACGGCAGGAAAGAGAAGGTTCCCACGGAAGCGATGATGGTGAGGAAAGGAGCGAGGGCATAGAGGAACTTATCAGAGCGGTCGACACCGAAAATCTCTTTGATGAGCATTTTCAGAACGTCGGCAACGACCTGGAAGATACCCCACTTACCCACACGCATAGGACCTAAGCGGCACTGGAAGAAGGCGCAGACCTTACGCTCGAAATAAATCATGAACATGGCGATGAGGGCATAGAGCGTCAGCACTATGAGACCCACCACAACACATTCTATGAGGATTGCCCAAAAACTGCTCAGGCCGCAAGTCTGGCGGAGCAGATTGTCAAACCATTGTGTTACTACTGAAAAATCGTACATAATTCAAAGAAAGTAATTATTTAACGGTCGAGGTCTGGTATCACAAAGTCGATACTTGCGCCTGTTGCTATGAGGTCGGCGATCTTCTGACCGCGCAGCATCTTGTCGAACGCCCCGGCCAGAGTCAGACCCATCGGGCGCATCTTCACGCGGTAGGGGCTCTTGTCGCCACGGCTGTCAAGGAATACACCGAACTCGCCGGCGCCACCCTCTACTGAGAACCACCACTGTCCCTCGGGGACCTTGATGATAGGCTTCTGCTTGATGTAGAACTCGCCCTCAGGGATGTTGTCAATGAGCTGCTCGATGATGTCAAGGCTCTGGTAGATTTCCTTGATATGTATCATATAGCGCTCCATAGAATCGCATGCCGTGCCGGTAATCTCACTCCACTTCACTTTGTCGTAGAGGTCATAAGGATGATTCTTACGCACGTCATTGTTCCAACCGGCAGCACGACCGGCAGGACCGGTGACGCCATAGTTGACGCAATCCTCAAGATTCATATAGCCCACACCGTCGAGACGGTTGTGCGTGATGACATTGTCGCCGAAGACGTCAAGATACTCCTGAATCATCGGGCGGAGGTATTTGCAGAGGGTCTTGGTATTCTGCACGAAGTTGGGATCGATGTCATCCTGCAAGCCACCGATGCGGTAGTAGTTCTGGATGAGTCGTCCACCCGTTGTCTCCTCCATGACGTTGAGCACATGCTCGCGGTCACGCATACAGTAGAGGAAAGCCGTCAGTGCAGAGAGGTCCTGAGCACAGGTTCCGAGGAAGAGGAGGTGGTTGTCGATACGCTGCAGCTCGTCCATAATCGTACGGATGTAGTGGATGCGGTCGGAGAGCTCGATGCCCATAGCCTCCTCGATGACGCCCACCAGCGCATGGCGATGGTGCATGGCACAGAGATAGTTCAGACGGTCGGTAAGGGCCAGCGTCTGAGGATAGGTCATGTTCTCCATCATCTTCTCCATACCGCGGTGGATATAGCCTAAGTGAGGATAGACATGCTTGATAGTCTCACCGTCGACGACGGTACGCAGACGGAGCACACCGTGTGTTGACGGGTGGTTAGGACCGAAGTTGATGACGAAATCATCGTCGTCAAGGAGACGGTGCTTTGTCTGTGTGAGGTGTCCGAACTGGTCGAGGTTGTACTCTGTAGTCCAGTCTGTCTCCGGCTCATCAGTCATAGGGAACTGGTTGGCCTCGGGACTCATATCAAAATCTTTGCGAAGCGGGTAGCCTTGGAAGTCGCTGCGCATAAAGAGACGGCGCATGTCAGGATGTCCAAGGAACTTGATGCCCAGAAAGTCGAAGACCTCACGCTCTAAGAGGTCGGCATCGTGCCACAGGCTGATGACAGAAGGGATGACATAGTTGTCACCATCGACCTTCTTAGCCATCTGCTTGACCGATACACGCTCGTGGGTCTGGGTATTCTCAAGAATATAAATGCAGCCGAGGCCGTAAGACTCACCGTCTTCCGAAGCCTCCTTGCCGAAGTCCTCACCAACGATGGTGATAAGGTAATCGAAATGCTGCTCATTCTTCAACTTTGCCATCTCAGCAGCAAAGTTGTCAAATCCGAATTCTTTATTCTCTAATTTCATTTCGTTTACTTAGACTTAAGCCTTGTCAGGCTGATTAGTAGTATCGTTGTTTACTTTGTATTCAGCGCCTTCCTTCTCCAGAGCGTCGAGCTCTCTTCCGAGGGCTTCCACCTCTTCTCTGTTAGGAGAAGCTGAGACGATGATAGGCTCTTTGGCGCCGATCTTGGCAGCAGAGAGGTTCTCGTTGCTGATGCCGTGCAGACCGCCGAGGCCGAGGCTGTCCTCTTTCTCTGCGCTGTTCATCTTGTGGTTGGCACCACCGAAGAATTTTTCTACCTTCACCTTACGCTGAAGCTGCATCATGCCGTAGAGGATGGCCTCCGGACGGGGAGGGCAGCCAGGGATATAGACGTCGACAGGTACAATCTGGTCGATGCCACGCACGACGCTGTAGCTCTTCTTGAAAGGACCACCGGAGATGGTGCAGCCGCCAACGGCAACCACATACTTCGGCTCTGCCATCTCATCGTAGAGACGCTTGAACACCGGCGCCATCTTGTTGGTAATCGTACCGGCACACATGATGAGGTCAGCCTGACGGGCTGAGTTACGCGTCACCTCGAAGCCGAAGCGGGAGAAGTCATAACGGGCACAGCCCACGGCCATGAACTCAATACCGCAGCAGGAGGTACCAAAGGTCAGCGACCACAGCGAGTTGCTGCGACCCCAGTTGATCATCTGGTCCAAAGATCCAAGGACGACGTTCACACCGCCATCGTTGAGCTCATTGGCAATATTCTCCAGCGTCTCGTTATCCTTAAACTCGTTGTAAGGAATACTCTTGATATGTGGCTTTCTTACCTCCATTCCAACGCTCCTTTCCGCCAGGCGTAAGCCAGCCCAAATACCAAAACAACGAGGAAGAACCCAATGCTCACGAGAGCCATGCTGCCGAAGTCACGCACCACGACGGCCCAAGGATACAGGAAGACTGTCTCAATGTCGAAAATCAGGAAAAGGATGGCAAAGAGATAGTAACCGGCATGCAAAGGCATCCAGCTGCTACCACGAGTGGGAATACCGCACTCGAAAGGCTCACCCTTCACCGGATTGTACGAACGCGGGCCTATCAGCTTGGCGATGACGTAAGCGCCCACCACCAAAGTGACAGCCGTCAGCAAAACGGTGATTAACAAAGTGAAATTCATAAGTTTGTTATAACGTTATATTAATTTGAGTCGTTTAAACTGATTGCAAAGTTACTCATTAATTTTCGAACATTATAATCTTTTATGGAAAAATGTAAAGTGTAGGTTGCAAAAAAGGAGCTAAAGGCCTTTACACCCTTAGCTCCTTGGATATTTATTCTACTTCTATAGTCATCGACTTGCTTAGCGCCTTCTCTTTATCCACGACCTTGACATTTATGCGGCCCTTCTTGTGACCCGCTTTTACGGTGATGACGAGCTTTCCACTGAACAGCTTCATCGTAGGTTGTGTGAAAGATTCAAGCGAGGTGGCATCGCCATTGCAGATAGCCTGGAAGGTTCCGGCTCCGCTGACCTTGACGTCTATCTGGTCATCGGCCTGTGGCAGTTCAGTACCATCCTTGTCAACGAGTGAGACGGTGATGTAGGCGAGGTCGTCAGCTCCCGCCTTCAACTTCGTGCGGTCAGCGCTCAGTTTGATGGCCGTGGCCTTACCGGCCGTGCGCACCACCGACTCAGCGGCTCTGTTGCCCTTGGCGTCATAGGCTACGACTTTGAGCTCTCCCGGCTCATACTTCACATTCTCCCACATCAGACGATAGCGTGTGGCGCGGGCTTTGGCTATGGCCGGTGTCGACGGCTGCTGATCCTCGACTTTAAGTCCCGCCGCCTTCCTCACACGGCCCTGGGAGACGCCATTGACGAAAAGCTCTGCCTCGGGATAGTCGGTGTAGACAAAGACCGGCGTCACCTGCCCCTCGCGGCCCGGCCACGTCCAGTGAGGCAGGATATGCAGCGTGTGGTCGTGGGTATTCCACACCGAGCGATAGAGATAGTAGCGGTCCTTAGGCAGTCCGGCAAGGTCCATGATGCCGAAATAGCTGCTGCGGCTGGGCCAGTATTCATCGTAAGGAGTGGGCTCACCAAGATAGTCATAACCTGTCCAGACAAACTGACCAATGGTATAGGGCTTATCCTCCTGTGCCATAAAGTCTTCTTCAGGCAGATTGCTCCACGAGCACCACTCCGTATCATAGCTTGTGCACTGTCCGTCGCTATCAGCCTTGACAACACCCCACTCCACCGGGAACTTATACACACCGCGGCTGCTCACAGTAGACGCCGTCTCAGAACCCAACAGGAAGCCCTTCGGCAACTGCCGGATGTTGCGGTCGTATTTATACACGCGGTAGTTGAATCCCGGCACGTCCATGACCAGAGCGAAGCCCGACTTGAGGGCATCCTCGGCGCGGTCCATGCCCTGAGTGACGGGTCGTGTGGGGTCGAGCTGATGGCAAAGGTTCTGCAGATGCTCTGAGATGATGCGCCCCTCATAGCTCCACTGCTCCGGTATCTCATTGCCGATGCTGTACATGATGAGAGAAGGGTGATTGCGGTTGGCCTTGACAAGGGCCTCTATGTCCTTATCGCTCCAATCCTTGAAGAAACGGGCATAGCCATTCTTGCACTTAGGATATATCCACATGTCAAAGCTCTCCGCCATGACCATCATGCCAAGGGAGTCGTAGACTTCCATCTGCATCTGTGAAGGGAGGTTATGGGAGGTGCGGATAGCGTCGCAACCCATATCCTTGAGCTGCTTCACCTGCCGGATGAGTGCGGACTTGTTGACAGCAGCTCCTAAGGGACCAAGGTCATGGTGCAGACAGACGCCCTTGATTTTTCTACTCACGCCATTGAGCCGGAAGCCGTGGATGGAGTCTACCTTGATCGTTCGGATACCAAACTTCATCGACAGCTTGTCGACAGCATTATGCTTGTCGTCGAGGAGCGTCGCCACACACCTATATAAATAAGGTGTCTCTGGAGTCCAAAGGTGGGCGCTGTCCCGCGGAACAGAAATATTCAGCTTAGCGCCACCTCTCTGAAAGTTGAAAAATCCGCTCGGCTGTATCTGCTTTCCTTCCGCGTCAAAAAGGTCCAGCTTGAGCTGATAGCCGTCAGGAGCATTGTCGACCTTTGTCTTAAAGGAAACCAAATACTTCTTGGCGACCTTCTTTGTCTGGATGAACGTCTCCCAAGGGTCGAAGTGGACTTTTGGCAACACCTCCAAGGTCACGGGTCGGTAGAGTCCGGCACCAGGATACCAACGGCTGCTTTCCTCCATATTGTGGAGCGCTACCGTGATGCGGTTTGGGCCCTTATTAATATAATGTGTAATATCGACTCTGAAGGGCGTATATCCGTAGGCCCAGGCCCCCGCCCGTTGGCCATTGACATAGACCACGGGCTCAGCCATAGCACCGTCGAAGTTAAGGACGTAGTCCTCCCCATCTTTAGGGTCGCAGGTGATGGTTGTCGTATAATAGCCTTTTCCTATCCAGGGCAGGGCACCGGAGCGTCCGCTCTTTTCCGTCTTCTCCTTCTCTCCATTCTGCTCAATGGCCACATTCTGCAAGTCCCATTTCTTGTCAAAGGGCCCACTGATGGCCCAGTCGTGGGGCACGGTGACAGCCTTCCAAGTGATGCTGTCATGAGAAAACTGCCAGTTCTTCAAATCTATACGTTTCCGGCCTTGAGCCATCCCACACAACGGCAGTAGCGCCAATACCAAGAAAGCAATCTTGTTTTTCATCATTGTTTTGTTCAAATCGGTCTATATACGTTTTTTGGTTGTAAAAATAATGTAAATATATTTATTTTCATCTTTTTTTAAAATTTCTTCGTAAATTATTTTGCTGTTTCAAAAAAAGCCCGTATCTTTGTCATCGTTATCCTGAAAACAATCTTTTTACCTTAGATGGAACTAATACCTATTGAAGATTTGGAGCGGTGGCCTGTGAAGGTAATCGCTTTTTTTATGTCATTTTCAAAACAACATAAAAAAGTCCGGAAGCCCAGTCAGCATAAAGCTTTAAAGCTTAACATTGGCTGATCTTCCGGACTTTTCTTTTCTAACCTGCCACGAAGACAGCAGGCTGGAAATCCTCAATCACTGATGAGCGTCCCTCAGCAAATCATTGACCGTCTTCACTGGATTGAAGGTTGACAACGGCACCTCGACAAAGATGGTATTCCAATCGCTCATCGACCCATTCCAGAGACCTGGGAGCTCAAGCGCTTTGAGCGATTTGCCGTTCTTACTCTTGCTGCTGATGAAGCCAGTGTTGTGGTCTACATATTTCGGCAGGTCGAAACGGCGGCCTTTATAGTCCTTGGTAGCGCAGACGAGGTCGACAGGATTGAAATGTGTGCCACCCTGGAACATCTTCACGTAGGCTTCGTTGGCAGTGTCTATCTGACTACTCTCTAAAATCTGCGGACTCACGGTGCCGTCCTGGTTGTAGGCGAGGAATGGACCACCACCCGGTTCACCGACATTCTTCACCACACCGGCCACGCGTAAGGGGCGGTTCAACTTGCTGCGCAGGTATATCACCAAGTCTGCATCCTCAAGCTCCTTGATGTCTGACTTGCGGCAGCAGAGCACATGCTGAACGAAACGGATAATCTCCTCCAACTTCTCATGATTGTAGCTGCCAGAGTCCAGAACGCGCAAGTATTCGAAGATTTGGGCCTGAACGCCCACCAAGACACCACCGATGACCTGCTTCCACAGGACGGTATCAGCCTTAAGGCGGTCAGGAACGACATTGTCAATATTCTTGATAAAGACAGCATCGGCATCAATATCATTGAGGTTCTCGATGAGTGCTCCATGACCACCCGGGCGGAAGAGCAAAGAGCCATCGTCGTTGCGGAAAGGTGTGTTGTCAGGATTAGCAGCGATGGTATCAGTAGAAGGCTTCTGCTCAGAGAAGGTGATGTCATATTGCACACCAAACTTCTGCTCATAATATGCTTTCTTCTCCGCTACCTTCTCCTCGAAGAGCTTCAGATGGTCGTGGGATACCGTATAGTGAATATGCGCCTCACCATTGCTTCCGGCATAGAGTGCGGCCTCGACAAGATGCTCCTCCATGGGCGTGCGGACGCTGTCGTCATAGCGATGGAAGAGCAGGAGACCCTTCGGCAGCTGTCCGTAGTTGAGACCCTCTTTGTTGAGGAGGTTGGCAACGACAGCCTTGTACTGACCCTCACCGACAAGCGCCGGGATGTCCTTGCCGTTGTTCTCCTTGCATTTAGCGTTGAGAGCATCGTAGAAGGCGAACTTCTCGATGTCTCTGAAGAATGTCTTCTCAAAATCGGTCTGAGGAGCGTCGTAGTCAGCGCCCAAGAAGGCGAACATATTCTTGAACATACGGCTTGCGGCACCGGAGGCGGGCACAAACTTTACAATTTTATGTCCTTCATCCTTGTATTTCTGCCATCTGTCTACGGCTTCCTTCTGTGCTTTCTCATCACAGGCGGTGATACCCTTGCCTACAGCGGCAGCAGCTTCCAGCTTCAGAAAAGGAAACCCGTTCTTAATCTGTTCCAGTTGATGCTCCACTTGCTCAACGGTCATACCGCGGGCTTCAATCTGTCTCTTGTCTTGTTCTGTTAGCATTGTTTTCAGTCTTAAGATTAATTTGTGGCAAAAATAATGTTTTTTCTCCACAATAGCGCCGATAAAGCCTGATTTTTTATTGAATTAACATTATTGTGATGGAATTGCAACAAGATTATTGAGATATGACAGAAAGAGATTCCTGGGTTATGTAATCAATCCGAAGTTTGGAATTTAATCTATATCCGGTACCATAATTGAAATTTTCTGTTATATCGCAAAGCTCTTTACAATTATATAATATCATTACATCAAACATCCATGGCATAACCTTTGTGGACACCAACCGAGCTGTCAGCCATGGTGCTTTAACCCTCTGCTAGCAATTTATCAGCAGTACTAGCAACATAAACAGATCTTTGTTAATGACATTACGTATATTTGCTAAAGCCTTCTGTTTATGCACCTTAACAGTATTTACAGCTATACCCAATAATTCAGATATCTCTTTACCACTCTTACCTTTAATACTCAGCTCCATGACCTTACGTTGTTGAAAAGGCAAATTATTGATGGCAGTATATAGTTCACGATATAGTTCCTCTCTTACAGCCATGGTATATGCTTCGTCATCAAAAGTGTCAGGAATGAAACTCTCATTAACGGTCATCTTGTATTGAGATAATCTAAGATATGACACATAGCTGTTATATACAGCCTTATAGAGATAATAACTCAAATGAGCTTCTGAAGCAAAAGTAGTAGCAGACTGCCATATCTTCAGGAGAGTTTCTTGGACGATGTCTTCCGAGTCTTCAGGGGAGCCGGTCTTACTTTCTACATAACTGCACAACGCAGCATAATAACATAGAAAAAGATCTTTCCATGCATTTTCATCACGATTGTTTACTCCTTGAACATCTATCATAATCTCTCTACTCTATAATGCTGCACTTTCAATCATGCCATTATCTATTCTGCAAATATATCAATTTCTTGCAACATATTGTCCATTTTGAAAAAAAAAATTATTTTTCAAACAGCTTACACAAAAGACCAAACTGGTTATATTTTTATTGCTATTTTTTATCTCTCTTATAATGGAAGTATCTCTCCAGAGATTCACATGATTGAAAGACCGGAGAGAGACCATCCTTTTTATAGATTACTTATCATTTGGATTGGCGACAGCAAAAGGCTGTAAGGAAACTGGCGTTTCAAAATTGAACTCTATGTTGTCAACAATCATCGACTTTGGACAGATCAATGAGACCTTATTGTTGTCTAACAGGATATTGGAAACTGTTTCCTCAGCTGAAACACCTGTCAGGTGCATCATCTCGGTTTTTACGGCCAAGGGCACTTCCTTCGCTCGAAGGAGAGTCTCTCTGCTTGTATTACAGTCATAACGATATAGAGCAGGCTGCCCCCCATCTATAGCCTTAACAATGTATGCGTAGTCAAGTCCAGACTTCTTTGCTTCTTTAGCCAAGACTTTACGCATGACATTCTGTTTTTGTGGCTTGTTGGCATAGACTCTTATAATGCCAGGTGCAGCATGGGTAAACAAGCCTTTACTAACCTCGTCCAAAAACCGCTCGTTACCTGTAGGCACCGAGGCCGAAGCCGCAGGATGACGACCACAGAGAATTTGTTGAAGGATGCCATTGCTGACAAGTTGGACTGATGCAGGTTTTCGACCGTCTGCATCAAGATCATATTCACCGATTAGATCAATGCCATTATATCTTTTGACAGTCCCCAACTGACTTATATTTATCCGAGAATCAAGAATGCGCTTACCTACCATCATACTGTTGACACCACTACCCTCTTCTATCGAACGTCTTGCAAGAAGGATTGGGGATATAACGTTGTTGGCAAAAGACATTGCAACGGCCTCGTCTTCGAATAACACTGGACCACTATAGTATTCCTCTACAGAGTCTGCGTTCCGGTAGCTGTTCAGCCTTTCGGCAAATTGTCTTATACTAGCCTTAAGTGCTGGCATTTCTGATTGGGATACATGCAAGTCATATATCTTCCTCCAAGTATCCTCCTTCTCAGAGCCATCTGCACATTTAACACTTGCATGTGCCTCTATCGCTACACAGCCTATCGGCAGACGTAAGTCTGTATCTTCATTAGTCAGACGGTACGCATCACCAGTTTCAGAGTTTATCGTTACATATGTACCATAAAGTTCGGGATAGGCGCTAAACACGCCACTGAGACTGTCAGCCATTTTTTTCAACGCAGTTCCATCGATCATATCATTCAATACCGAAGGAGCACTGTAGGAGACAGCTGGTGACGCAATCTGTTCAGGAACATTTTTGTCTTGAGGCTTGCGAGGATACTGCATCAGATAACTACGCTTGCTGTTATAGCTGCCCACTGAATACTTGTACATCATGTCTGATGATTTCCATAACTGCCGTCTCAGATCATCATAGTCTACCTCATCAGCAAGTTTTAATGTTATAGCCTGTCCCACCTTTGTCTCACTATCTAACTTGTCGTTTCCTATAAGCAGGTTCACACTTCCGACAGAACGAAGAGGCTCATTGGTGTAGATAACCGTACCGCCTAGAATAGACTTTACGAAAATTTTCTTTATCCTGGCTATACGATAGTCTATGAAATAAGGTTTTGGCAAATTAGAAATAGACATTGCTGTCGTTCTCTTTATCTCGTCGACCATAGCCTGGTGCAGGATTTTATCTTCTTCTTGAGCTGAGGCCATCTTCCCAGCCTGGCTAGGAGCAGGTAGAATCATTGGTATCTGCCTCTGCGCTTTGGAGCGTTGGGTCTCTATCTGCGAAACAAAGATCATCGGTGAGGTAGCAGATACAGGTACCCATCCCGACTCCGCGCCACACTCGCCAGTAAATGTGGATGGTGTATCACCGGCTGCAACAATATTGCTGAACATTGACAAAGGTGTTCCGATAAGGTCTACACCCCTGACAAGCTCATCTCTCCTGCCATCCGTATATACACGGTACACCTCCACGGGAGAGACATTGAAAGAATTGAGGCTATTCCCTTCACCTGTCAAAGTGTATCCACTTGTCACAGTACGAAAATAGTATCCGTACTCCTTACCTTGACGTTTTGCCTCTGCTATAAGCATGTCTCGCAGCTGAGCTTCTGTATATGGATGCGCTGTCTCAACCACGAGATTCGACTGACGCGACACAGGATCGTTTCCGTCTCGTGAACGTCCATGGCCATTGCTCTCAGGAAATCCGTCTAGTGGGACGCGACTCATAAGAAAATTCCTAAGCACACCATTGACAACATTATTCACCCGACGGGCTTTTACACCTTCATCGTCATACACATAGTGACCATTAAGATCGGTATTGTTATAACGTGTCATCGTCGGGTCGCAATATACTTGGAACGTCCCAGGCAATACACGTTGCCCAACTTTCTTCTTAAACGTCTCGCCTCCAGCCTTTAGCCGGTGTCCTTCCAATCTATGTCCGAAGATTTCATGAAAAAAGACGCCACTTGCTGAGCCAGAGAGTATGGCAGGTCCGGAATAAGGGTCTGCTACCGGCGCTTCACGAAGAGCCTTTAGCCTTGTGACCATATCCCTTGCCACTTGTTTCATTCGATCTACCGACGGCAGCTTGTCTTCTGTAAACGCGAAGAAATCCTGGGCCAGCGGACACACCATTCCATCGACAGCTTTTATAGACGCTGTCAACATGACTCGTGCCGATTGTCTGTTCTGCACGACCACAGAGCCTTCTGAATTGATGAACCAAGTCCGAATAACTCTAAAAGTGACATTTATGTTTCCCGTCTCCAGACAGCCAGCATCCTTAAAGACAAGTGCTACACCGTTCAGCCGTTTTTTCCAAGCACTCACATCAACCGAGTAAGTCGAGGCAGGCAGTTCATCCTCATAGTATCTAGCTACAGGAGCACTTGAGAAACATGGAGCCTTATCCTCATTGTCTGCAGAAGTCATGACCTTACTTTTGGCTGCTGCATAATTTTTCTGCGCTATGTCATAACGTGAGAGCGTTGCCTCCCAGATTGCTTGTCTTACAGCGGAGAGAGGCCTGCCATCAAGAGGCACGCCGACACCTTGGGCGTTGCGTCCACTTGGGTCGGCCGTCCCCTGGTTGACAAACTTGTAGTTATCAAATGACATGTCGCCGATACGGACCAGTGGAGTCACCGTGCGATGATGCTGGATAGAAGAAGAGGCTGCTCCCATATCACTTTCTATGACTGTCACATGCTCATCAGCCATTCTCAAGCTCATAAAATAAGCCGGAATCTTTTGGTGTTGCAATTGCTTAAAGTTGTAATCCAACTCCTGTTGCAACTCCTTAACCATAGGGTCAGCCTCTATACTCTGGGCGTGTGCAGGTGATGATAATATAATCAATAACAGTAAGATGCAGGATATCAATTTCATTGTCTATTACTTTTTGAGCATTTGCAAGAGATCATTGGTTGTTCTCTGGCCATAAGCAAGGCTATTGGCATGAAACTCAAGAGCTTTATCAACTATCGCTTTCTGGTTATCATTAAACTGGGGATAGTATTGTTGCAGGATTCCCATCAGTATAGCCTTATATGAATCATCTGTCGCCGGCAGTACTCGGCGTGTGTAGACATCTATCAACCTGTCCCAATCTTTGGTTTTAACATACAGAGCTATAGATGGCAGGTACCGTTCTGTATTATTATAAGGAAGGGCGAGCAAACTCGTCAGGAAAGCAGCTTTTCTTACGTCATCGGCTGAGAGGTCGTTAGGTCGTCCTGATGCTACCAGATACATGGTCTTGCGGTAAGAGTCGAATATCATTCTGTCTACATTCTCACGTCCAAGACGCTCATTCCACATTTCTTTATCGAACATCATACGGTCGAACATCGATGATCGAAAGTCAGTGCAGTTGAGGAAATAAGTCAGGAACTCAGAATTGTAACGGTCAAATTCAGCACTATGAAGATAGATGTCATCAAGAATCTCCGCAATATTGTATCCCTTGTCATATAGAGCCTTAGCATAAGGCAACCCGGTCTGCATGCACTTGTTGGCCTCATACTTCTTTTTCAGGCTATCAGAAGAGCATGAAGGGTCTACTGCTGCCTTTATTCTTCCTACAAAATCTTCTGCTGTGGTGCTGGCGCCACTGAGACGTGCGACCTCTTTTCCGTCTGCATTGAGAATCACAAAGGTAGGGTAAGAAATGCATTTGAACGTTTTTTGCAGCTCTGCGCCCTCTCCCTTTTCCATGTCAAACTTAGTACTGACGAAAATGTCGTTAAAGTAATCTCCACAAACTTTCTGTGGAAATATCTCGCGCGTCATTCTAGCGCACGGTCCGCACCATGAGGTATAACAGTCTATGAATACCAACTTCTTCTCAACCTTAGCCTTGCTGAGCACTTCTTTCAAAGGGGCCACCATAAAATGGACCCCCTGGGCCAAAATCTGCTGTTGGCAGCAAATTACCGCCAACAACATAATCAACACTTTCTTCATTTTGCCAATTCCTTTTCTATAAGTTCCTTAAGTTCCGGACCAGAAGGTCGCGGAGCATTAAGCGATACAAGTTTGCCATCCTTCGAGAAAACGATAAATTGGGGCACAGCATTTACCCTATAGTCATCGATAATAGGTCCTTTGTTCCCTGTCCACAATTGCACCTTGACCATGTTGTGCGATTGAATCCACTTCAACCATGCATCATGATTCTGGTCAATGGAATATCCTATGAATACGACATCCTTGTCTTGCATTTCTTTTTCAAGCTTAACCAGATAAGGAAGTTCAGCCCGGCATGGCGGGCACCAGGTTGCCCACACGTCAATGACAACGACCTTACCAAGGAACTCAGAAAGCTTATGCATCTTACCATCCTTGTCGGGATATTCCATGTCTACCCAACCGTTGCCAGGCACAATGACCGAAGCCTTACGCTTAATCTCCGCGAGCCTTGCTTTATTGGCATCTGTGGTTATGTAGGGCTCACATATCTTAATAAGCTCCAAAGGATTGCCAACAAGTTGAGCCTCCATAGAGTATAGCAGGAACTCCTGTTTAACATAAGGGTCACTGATGTCCTCTATCGCATAGTTAAAGGTTTGCCCCTGCTTCATTTCACAGAGGATATGCTTTGCAAAAGCATACCACACGATGTCATCAGTGGCAAAGGGATTATCCTTCCAGACTCTCGGCGTATTAAAATTGTCCCCTGCGAAAATATGCTGGAAATACTCCGGCATCTTATCCTTGGTGGGAGCCATCCATCCCGTGCCGAAAACCCGTAGCGCCTCATACATAAACTCATATGGGAGCATGAACCTCACTTTATCGTCAAAAACTTTATTTCCGGTCTTGATCTTGGCGATAAACTTCTCCGACTTTTTCCATGTTTTGTCCACGATGTCCAAGACGGAATCAGCACTTGAATACGGAGTGTTCTTATCAAGCGAAAGGTGATGCAATGGCTGGATAATGTTAAACCAGCCAGCGAAAACCTTGTTTTCCTTGCAAAGATTCTTGCCATATATCGGTGTGGCATCGCTAACTGCAAGCCGAACCTGTTCACCTTTCTTCATATAGAAAGGGAAATACTCACCATTGTAGCCTGCAAAAAGAATTTTGTCCATGTATTCTGATTTTCCGGTAAAATCCATTTTGTATCTATAGTTAGGCTTGCCAACACTGATTTCCGAAATTGTGCTGAAATGTCCTTCTTGTGGTTCAAAGATAGCAATGGCCGGGCATGACATATTGGCTATGTAATGCTCTTTAAACGTACCTTCTATACTCGAGGTCTGAGCCTTGGAGCATAAAGTGCCAAACAAGAAAAATAAGAAAAATTTAAAGCTTTTCATTAATTACTATTTTAATCCCAGTTGTTTTAGTATATCAATAACAATCGCCTTTTTTTGCATGATGGCCGGATAAGAGCTGAAAGAGTGTCCGTCACTGCTTAGTGTGGCGTCGAACTCTTCTTCAGAGACCACAAGCAATTTCTCGAAATACATCAAAAAGTCGGTCTGTACGTCAGATGGTGTATAATAGCTATTCGATGCACTGGTGCCGATAAATCCCAGGGCGTAGATATCAGGTTTTTCCTGTATCCAGTTGCCATTGGCATCCTGTACCCACTTTCCTCCGGTATAGAGGTTATACGCATTCTCATTCTGATTTGTTGCAACAGCCTTAAACGATGCCATTTGCTCGTCGAAAAGTCCCTTATTGAAGAGTTTGTCGGTGAGAACAGCCCGCAAAATTGCAGCCACACATGTCTTAGTCTCTGTCCGGCTCATTTTCCCAAGCCGTGATGCATTACCGATAACAACAGCGTTTACGCCCTTAAAGGCATATGAACCAAAAGCCTGGCTATAGAAGCTCTCCACCAGAAAGAAGCTATGTATATGTGTATTCTTAGGAACCAGAGGCATGATGTTCTCTCGCAACCACCGCAAGGCAGCAGGGACGACACTCTTATCACAATAAGAGTAGGAAGACATAAAAGGTCCGCTATATGCCGAGGCATTGCCTCCCATGGAATAAGCGAGGGTCAACGTCTCATAATGAGTATACTCGTTGCCCCACATGTCTACACGCTGTTGTGATCCTATGGTATCGTTGATAAACACGGGAACGTCAAAATCCTTGTAGAACTCATACTCAGCATGCTGCACCGAATCGCTGGAGTTGTCCTCTATGACGAACCAGTTCTTGTCATAGTCAGTAAATTCTGTTACGTCTTCTTTCTGGCAAGACGTGGCAAGTGCAAGAATCGCCAATGCCAATAAAAATATATGTTTCATAAGACCTTATTGCTTATTTACAAAAGTACGTTCATTCCTATATTCGTTTTGCAGTGCTCCACGGTTAAACTCAATAGCATAGTTAGGAGCAGGAAGCATCCAAGCATCCTTGCTTTTCATGAACGGCAGCTCATAATAACCGGTATTCAGGGTATTGCCGGTGGCTGCATCATAAATATAGTAATCATGCTTGATGGTAAACGATGCATCGAGAGGCTGTTTTGTGTTGACAGCATAGCGTCTCAAGTCAAACCACCGGTGTCCGCCCTCAAAGCACAATTCCCGGCGCCGCTCATCACGTATGAATGTTATAAGCTCTCCCTGGACTCTAGGGATGACATCACCAGACACATCTGTAAGTCTCTTTGCACGAAGGGATTCAACGAGTGATACCGCCTCATTGACTTTGTTCGTCATGGCTAGAGCCTCAGCGTGATTGAGCAGCACTTCAGCGGCCCTAATCATAAACACGTCAGACACTACATCGTAGTTGTTGCTCTTATTAGCGAAATCCGCTGTTGTCTTCCTCACTTGATTATATCCACCTGTTTGATAGAAGAAGAAATTACGGCGGAGATCATTATCTTGGTATTGGCTCATCAGGTCGTCACTGGGTCTGAACCCACTCACTGTTGATACCTGTACATAACTACCCGAAGCATTCTGTTTCCATGTACTCTGCATTGGGGTAAACACTGCGGGAAGAGTATTTGAACCCATAGAGAATACCACCTCTGGGGAGTTGATGGTCTCATAGCTGTCCTCACTGACATTCATTGACTTCATATCCGGAATGGAATAGTTCAGCTTTTCAAATGCCTGGCATGCCTTTATGGCGTCGTCATAACGCTCCATGTAAAGATAAACCCTTGAGAGAAGGGCCTCAACAGCACCGATACCGACACGCTTAGGTGTTGACGGAGTATATCCTTCAAGATCCGCCTCTGCTTTTGTTAGGTCAGATACAATCTGTCCCCACACTTCCTCATTGCTGTTTCGTGAATAATATTTATCCTGGATATTTTCAGATGTCTTCAGTGGTACCGAGAAATCTGTAGAAGCAGTAGCCACGTTATATGGTTTCCCATAGATATTGGTCAAATAAAAATAGTAGTATGCACGGAGAAAGTATGCCTCACCGGTAAGATGTTTCAGTTGTAAAGCCTCCGCATTGGTGGTTGCCTTCACTTCATTCTCCGCGCTATATATGATGGAGTTAATAGCGCCAATATGCTTGTAGACTGTCTGCCACTGGTAATCATCGTAAACGATGTTCTCAACAGACGTATATGCCTCAGGCTGCCAGTAGTGGATGTTACCTAACATGTTAAGCGCGGATGCCACCTTTTTCATGGAATTGGAAGAATAGTCCATCTGCGTGTCATCGCCAGCTGAAAATGCGGCAGCATCATCGTCCATGACTTGCAGCCAGGGGTAGTTATAGCCAGAGCTGACACCGAGGTTCGATGTATTCATCGTTTCAATTCCATATACACTAATATTGACAAACTCCATAAAGGCATTACCAATCATCAGATCCTCTATATCCTTTACGCTCTCACAATATCTCTCATCCGTTGAATACTCATCCAAGAAATCCCCACAAGAGGTTAGACTCAGAATCGACAGAATGATATAGATATATCGTTTCTTCATGACTTTCATTTTTATAAACTTCATTTTATAGTGTGACATTGAGACTTAAGCTATAGGTAGGTCTGATACCTAGATTTATGACAGAAGAGCTACCTGATATGCTGGGATCCTGCCCTTTTAGCTTGCCACTACAAATGGTAAACAGGTTTGTTCCCGACAGGCAGAAATAGACTGATTGCAAGCCCAAATCCTTGCAAAACTTTTCATCGAGATTATACCTTAGTGACAGAGACTGCAACTTAAGATAGTTGCCGCTCACCACCCTAAGGTCAGAATTGTCATACATCTCATAGATATTGCCGGCAAACGGTGTCGTGGTGTAAGGATACTGCTGCCACCATCCTTGATTCGTCTGGGCATCGGTTACAAGAGCCGGGATATTCGTGTATTTCTCATCGCCAGGCTTCCGCCATCTGTAGACGAACTCCTTTCTAAGGTTTTGCTGTGGATAAGCGCAAGCCGTGGCATAACCAGATGCCATCTTCAGCAGACGCACCTTGTTGCCTAATGAGTAGGTCAAGTTGAACGAGAGGCCCCAGTTCCGGTAACCGAAATAGTTGCTTATGCCACCTTGGATATATGGTTCACGCTGACCGGACTTTTCTAGTACTTCAGCCAGGATCTCCTCTCTGGTCATATTCTTATAACGCGCCTTCAACTTTTCATCATCTTCAAAACCATAGAATTCCGGCGCGCCGGTCTTGCCATTAAGACCTTTGAATCTATAGGAGTAGAATGTAGACAGAGCATTACCTGATGTCTCGACGGTACCATTGAGATAATCGGTATAGGTGATATTGTCACGAATCACATTGGTGTTGGATATAGCCCTGTTGACAAGTTTGTTGATAACCTCTCCAAGCTGAGGGTCTATCCTCCAAACAAAACCTCTCTTACCTCCCGATACTGTAGATATTTGGTTGATAGGCGTGAAACTCAGTGAGACCTCAACACCTTGGTTCGTCAGAGTACCAGAGTTAACAACATAATTGGTTATGCCATTGATTTCAGATATCGTCTTGGAGAGAAAAGCATCTTTGGTGTGTTTGTAATAATAGGTCAGAGAACCTTTCACCTTATTATTGAAAAGAGAGAAATCAAACTCAATATTCGAGGACGATGTCTTCTCCCATTTCAGGTCAGGGTTTGGATAGTTCCTAATTGTAGCATATGTCTGACCATAATACATGTTGGTCAAATTTGACTGCTGAATTATCATTCGTGCCGTCTGTCCAGTGAGCATGTTACCCTGCCATCCGAAAGAACCACGCATATCCAGCTCGTTTACCCAATTTACCTTTTTCAGAATGTCACGCTTTATGTTCCATTTTCCTGACAAGGCCCAAATGGGCATAAACTCGTCATTGGCACGAGTACCGAACACATTAGACTGCTCATGACGCAGATGTACATTGAATGTGTAGATATCATTCCAACTATAGCCACCCTGCACATACCAAGCAAGCTGATTGTTGAGAAGGCGAGAATTAGTACCAAGAGCAGCTTTACTCTGCATCCACTGTCCATAGTAGCCATGATATTCTGTAGGGACATAATCGAAATATCCTCCAAACTCGGTGAAATATCCACGACGGGTGATATTGAAGGTCTTGTTCTCACTGCTTATAGCCTCAATGCCCACAGACCCGTTAAAAAGATGCTTGCCAAAATTTTTAACGAAGTTACCTTGGAAGCGTAATGTATAGTCTCTGGTACGACTTTGCGACTTCTGCATCTCACCGCCTACAGGAGCCATGTCGTTTCTGTACGTCTGATCAGACCGTAGTTTATATATATAATAGGTATCTTTCGTGAAATAAGTGTTGGTAGCTGAATTTGTGACGCCATAGGCCAAAGTACCTTGGAGATTGAGCCAAGGGAACAGATCATAGCGAAGCTGTGCCTGCAGGTTGATAGCATCATTAGTCGTGTTAACACCGCAGTTTGCAATCTCGTTAAGGATATTATATTGATAAGGCAACACTGAAGACACAGCACTGGAACGTCTAGGGTAATAGAACAGCGAGCCATCGCTGTTGTATGCCGGTAGCGTACGACTCATATTATAAGCATAATCCATGATGCCCAACTCTGACGGCAGATAATCATGAGAAGATGTGTTCGCTGTCAAAGAGAATGAGGAGTTAAACTTCTTATAGCGAGCCGATACATTTAGTGTAGAGGTGTACCTGTCCAGATCATCACCTTTTATGGTGCCATTCTCCTTGGTATAGCCTAACGATGCGTAATAACGAATGTTTTGTGTACCACCACTGATATTAGCCGAATGGTTTTGGGAGATGACATCACGAGTGAGAAGTTTGAACCAGTCTGTATTGGTGTTCGCATAGTAATCACTCAATCTCTTGAACTCATCATAGTCGATATCGCCAGAATAGTATTTCTGCAAAGCGTCCTCATAACCAGACCACTGACTGACATCGCTATAATACATCTTACGTTCAGCAAGCTCCTTTGATACGTCCTGGCGCTCAGCGGCATTCATCATATATACAGAACGGTCGCTGTAGCGTGGACGTGTAGAAAAGGTCACACTACCATTATACGTTATGCTAGGACGTCCAATCTGACCCTTCTTCGTTGTTATCACGATGACACCATTGGCTGCCCTGGCACCGTAGAGAGCTGTGGCAGAGGCATCCTTAAGCACGTCAATTTGGTCGATGTCGTTAGGGTTCAGGCCTGCTATGGCATTACCCAAGAGGTTAACGAAATCAGGATCGTTCAAGCTTTCGGTATCAACGTTCACCGGATCAGTGAGGATGATACCATCTAAGACCCATAAGGGCTCTCTGTTACCAACAATCGTAGAGGTACCCCTGATACGTAACTTAGGAGCAGCACCTACCTGTCCTGAGTTCTGCATGAATATCATGCCAGGCACACGTCCCTCAAGGAGTCCGTCAATAGTATTGATACCATCCACTTTGATATCATCCACCTTGAGCGTCGTAACAGCAGAGGTCAATTTGCTTCGTTCAACATTCCTGTAACCGGTATGCACATATTCCGCTACCTCGTTTACTTGCTCATGGAGGACAACCTTTAAGGCCTTACCGCTTTTATCCACTGGAATATCCTGTGTCTCAAAGCCTACATAACTTACCTGTAGCACGTCGTCCGTTGTGACATGCAGTACGAACTTGCCGTTAGCATCAGTGGTGGTACCTTGTGACCTACCTAGAATTACCACCGAGGCTCCTGGCAACACTTCTCCATAACTGTCGGTGACCGTACCGGCAACACGCATTGCTGCAGCTTTAGTGTTACGACGTATCACTCCGATGCCATTATGCCACACAATTTCCAGATTCAACGGCTTCAAGATACGGTCCATCAAATGGGCCACAGGCTCATTCTTCGCAGTTACCGTAACACGCTGGTTACCTTCAATGATACTTGAATTGTAGATAAACTTCACATTCGCTTTGTCGTGAACTGCCATAAGAACAGACTTCAGTCTTGCGTTCTTAAAAGATCCTGTGAACCTTTGAGTTTGCGCAACTGCCGCCATAGGCAGAAGTAAACATAGAAGGAATGTTACCAAACTGTATCTCATACAGTTGGAGGGTGTTAAATGCTTACGTACATCCATGTTATGTTTATTTATAATTTAGAATATTATTAGTGAGCGGTTTCGTTTACAACACCATCATTGTTTTTACCAGTGCTGTGGATGTAGATATCGCGGCCATCTATATCAAAAGCAAAGTCATCCGTCATACTGAGCACTGACAAGATTTCATCTACAGAATGGAACCGTGAACACTCACCAGTGAAACGCATATCGCGCATCCGCTCTGAGGCGAAGTGAACTCGAACATCATACATACGGCTTATGTCATCCATAATATCACCTAGAGTGGTATTGTCAAATTCAATGAGACCATCCATCCATGCTGTTGCCTCCTGTGATTTTACGGTCGTAATTGTGGTATTGCCAGATTTATCACATATTATTGACTGCCCTGCAGTGATCGTTGCATCTGTCTTATCATTACGGAAACGTATCCGGCCAGTTGTCAAGGTTACACAATACTGCCTGTTAGCATAATCATAAACGGAAAACGACGTTCCCAACACCGTAATTTTTCCTTTGCTTGTTATTACATTGAATGTGCGACCATCTTTCGCAACCTCAAAGAAAGCCTGACCCTTCAGTTCAACATTGCGTGAAGAGACGAAACGGCTTGGGAAACGCAGCGATGACTCAGAATTAAGCAAAACCTTCGTGCCATCCATGAGAGAGAGTTTATACATCTTACCACGGGGGATCACTATCTCCTCCATCGTCACGTTATCATCCTGTCCATCATCCGCCTCCTGCAAAGTTATTAAGCCTTGGTTTATCTTAACGGTCACACCGCCTACGGTTATACCGTTGATAACCTTAACCCTACTCCCATTGGCAAGTATTATGCGTGGCAATGAATCATTTGCTGATGGCAACCTCACAATCTTGTCCAGTCGTGATGGTACCTCAACCGAAGGACGTGGCCATAGCATTGCTATACCTATCAATATTGCTATTGATGCAGCGATGCCTATTATATATATCCAACCCTTATGGCTTATGAGAGGTCGCACAGAATCTACACCATATTCATTTTGGGTCTGCTTAGCCTTCTTGAGAAATGATGCAAAAGCTTTTTCGACATTGTATATTTTATAATGGTTAAGATGCTCATCGGCAGACTCATTGGCCCACTCTGACTGTAACTGATGCAACTCTGAATTATCATTATTTAAAATGATATCGACATCTTGTTTAAATTGATTATAGTTTTTTGCCATAATTTTCTTATCATTTATTAATTGATACGAGAAAATTTATCAAAGGTATTAGTCCTTTTGAAAAAAAAATGTTTTCAGAAGTAATAAATTAATGATTTGATAAGATAAAACTGCGAATAACAACCGAAACATTCAAAGTCTGTTGTTTACTAGTCTATACCCGTTAGATCACCTAAATTATTAATTCTGTTACGAGGATTGAAGTAGAATCGTTCTTGTTCCAATTCTGAGTTTTGTCCTTTGTTGTACTATTTATCCAATTCTACCTCTTTTTGCTTCTTGGGGCTACCTGCGTAGGATGACACTGACTTAAAACGTTTAATCAGTTGAACAGACAATAAAAGATGGAAAAAGATATATTCTATAAATTTTTTGAAGGAACGGCTTCAGACCAAGAGACGGAAGATCTACTGGCTTATGTTGAGGCGAGTCCAGAGAACAAGAAACGTTTTGTGGACGAACGGCTGATTTATGATGCCGCGCTTTTCTCTGCTCCATCCCACTCCACTCATGCGCGCCTCGTGATCATAATCCGTCGCGTTGCCGCCATTGCCGCTATGGTAGCGCTTGTCGTGGGCATCACGCTCGGCGTGGAGCATCTCTTCGCTTCCCACAATCCATTGTTGCAAACCGTCAGCACTCCCCTCGCACAGCAATCGATGGTCACCCTGCCCGACAGTTCACGCGTATGGTTGAACTCCATGTCGTCGCTGTCGTATGCTTCGGATTATGGCTCAGGCAACCGCGACGTCTACCTGAAAGGTGAAGCTTATTTTGAAGTGGAGAAAAACCGCAAGCTGCCGTTCATTGTCCATACCGCCAGCGATGACGGGCGAGTGATACGTTTCTGTTGTGCACGCGTTGTGCACGCAGACAAAATACAGGCAAAACAAAAAGGCTAAGTCGCTAATAATTAGCTACATAGCCTTTCTTGGTTGTCGGGATTACTGGACTCGAACCAGCGACCTCGCGCCCCCCAGACGTGTGCGCTACCAACTGCGCTAAATCCCGATCCTTAATTGCGAGTGCAAAGGTACAGCTATTATTTGATACCACCAAATTTTCCGACTACTTTTTCAAAACTTTTGTATTATTAAGTTTATTAATACCCCTTTTCGTGGGCTTTTATACCCTTATTTTGTAAATTTGCAGGATAAACAAATACACTTATGCGAAAAATACTGTTTCTATGCTGCTTGATGCTTGCCTTGCTCGCTTCCTGCAGTTCATCGGAAGATACAGCAGACGTAAAGAAAAGCGTCTCAGGCTCTGACAATGTCGATCCGAGCCTCATCGACAGCAGCTACACCTACGAGCTGCCGGTCATCTTCCATGTTCTCTACAAGGATGCCAACAACGCAAGCCAGTATATTCCCTACGAGCGTCTGACACAGCTTCTCAGCTATGTCAACGAGGTTTATCAGGGCAACGTCTACGGCGAGAGCGCAAACACGAATCTTAAGTTTGTCCTTGCCACGACCGACGAAAATGGAAATTCCCTCAAGCGGCCGGGAGTAGAATACGTCAAATATACCGGCGATTACCCCATCAGCCCGTCGGAGTTTATGAGCGGTAATAATGTCAGCTATATTTGGGAGCCGAACAACTACATCAACATTATGATGTACAACTTCAAGCAAAAGAGTGCCGACCAGGTCACCCTTGGCCTCACCAGCATGCCCTACTGCGTAGCTGGGCATGAAGTCGAAGGGTTGAGCAAAGCCTCCGCAAGCTTGACGAAGAAAAACCTGCCTTATACCTATTGTTCGTCCATCAACAGTCTTTATGCCAATAGCGAAAGTGACAGGTACACCAATGCCAACCATAAGCTAAATAATCTTTCCCCTACCGATATTGTAATAACCTTGTCTCATGAACTCGGCCACTATTTGGGGCTCTTCCATACCTTCACAGAGAAAGAGGTCGAAGTGACAAATATCAATGGCACAAAGTCGTCTGCTTCCGAGCCCGTTGACTCTTGTGGTGACACAGACTATTGCAACGACACAAAATCATACAACTATTTTGAATACCAAGAATATCTACAAAATCTCCTAAATGCCGGCAAACTATACATAGACGAAGCTACGCTCCGTTCCGCTTGCGATGGTACTCAATATCAGGCTAAGAACATTATGGATTACAGCGCTACCCTCGGCTTCCAGATCACCAAGGAGCAGAAGGAGCGCATCCGCAATGTGCTCTATTACAGTCCGCTCATTCCCGGTCCGAAGAAGCGTAGCTCAAGAGCTACCAGAGCCACCGATGAGCCCGTTGACTTAAAGATAACATTAATAAAATAGCTTTTCACGATACTATGACCACATACGAGCTTACAGCCCCGGCAACCCTTGAGGCTGACATCATGCTTCCATCCTCCAAGAGCATCAGCAACCGTGCCCTCATCATCCACGCCCTTAGTGGCGGCCAACTGATGCCCGACAACCTCTCTGACTGCGACGACACCCGCGCTGTCATCAATGCCCTCAACAACATGCCGCCGACCATCGACGTCGGTGCTGCGGGCACTGCCATGCGCTTCATGACCGCCTACCTCTCACAGAAAGACGGGGAGCACACCATCACTGGCACAGAGAGAATGAAGCACCGCCCCATAGGAACCCTCGTCGATGCCCTCAGAATGCTGGGAGCCACCATCGACTACGCTGGAGAGGAAGGGTATCCCCCACTCCATATCAAGGGACACCAGCTCTTAGGCGGAAGTCTCGAGATTCCCGGTGACATCAGCTCACAGTTTATCTCCGCCCTCCTGCTCATTGCACCCATGACAACGAACGGCCTTCAGCTTCATCTCACCGACGACATTGTGTCGAGACCCTACATCGACTTGACCATCAACGTCATGCACGCTTATGGCGCTGACGTAGACTGGACGAGTCCGGACACTATCGAGGTGAAGGCGCAACCCTATCGTGACACGTCTTACTTCATCGAGAACGACTGGAGTGCGGCCAGCTACTGGTATGAGATGGCAGCGCTCTACCCTATCGGGGATGTCAACGTCACCCTGCACGGTCTGCGCGACAGCTCACGGCAGGGCGACTCCGTCGTGAGATATATCTTTTCGCTCCTCGGCGTGCGCACCGACTTCCGGGAGCCTCATTCCGGGACACCCACGACCGTGTCGTTGTCGAGGCGCATGGACCATATTGAGAGCCTCACCTACGACTTCACCAACTGCCCCGACCTGGCCCAGACCATCATCACCACCTGCTGCGGCCTTGGCGTGCCCTTCCAGTTCACAGGCTTGGCCAGCTTGCGCATCAAGGAGACAGACCGCATCGAGGCGCTGAAGAAAGAGCTCCATAAGTTGGGTTTCTATATCAAATCCGCCAACGCCTCAGAACTCTTCTGGGATGGCGTACAGCACACCCCTACGGGCGAAGCCATAGACACCTACGAAGACCATCGCATGGCCATGGCCTTTGCTCCTTTGGCCATCAAATTTCCACATCTGAAGATAAACAACCCACAGGTCGTCACCAAGTCCTATCCCGAGTATTGGACGGACTTGCAGAAAGCCAAGTTCAGCGTCAGTGGGCTGGAAGAAAACAAGTAAGCATCAAGACTATGTACATTCTGCTCTTATCCCTTGTTGTCCTTGGCCTCTTCTGTGCTTTCTTAGGTTACCGCTCGCGGAAGCGTGGTGAGAGTCAGGAGATTGTCGTGGGCAAAGGCGACTGCACCACCTGCACTGACGACACACCCTCCTGTGAACAGCTGTGCATGATGAAAGCCGCTACTAAGCCCGTGGAGTATTTCGATGACGAGGAACTCGACGATTATAAAGGGCGGGCGTCGGACAGCTATTCTGACAAAGAGGTAGCCCAGTTTGCGGAAGTCCTTGAGACCCTCAAGCCCTCAGAGGTGAAGGAATGGAACAGAAGCCTTATCCTCAGGGGTATCAACATGCCGGACGGCATAAAGGACGAATACATTGCTTTGGCGAATGCTGAATAAAAGATAAGTATCATGAAAGACAATCCTGAAGAGCTCTTTCCCGTCGTTGATGCTGACGGCAACATCATCGGCTCCGTCACCCGCGGCCATGCCCATGACGGCAGCAAGATTCTGCACCCCGTGGTTCACCTGCACGTCTTCAACAGCCGTGGCGATCTGTATCTGCAACACCGTCCGGCATGGAAAGACATCCAGCCCGACAAATGGGATACAGCTGTGGGCGGACATGTCGACCTCGGCGAAAACATTGACATAGCTTTGAAGCGTGAGGTCAGAGAGGAGTTGGGCATCACCGACTTCACACCTGAACGGCTCGGCCATTATGTCTTCGAGAGCAAGCGTGAGCGCGAGTTGGTCTATGTGCACTGCTGCCACTACGACGGTGAGATAAAGCCTAGCAAGGAGGAGCTCAACGGCGGAAGATTCTGGACTAAGCAGGAGATTGAAGACAATATGGGCAAAGGAGTCTTCACACCGAACTTTGAGAACGAATATACCACGATACTAAAGAAATATATAATATCAAGCACATTGTAACATACTTGCTTTTCCTTTCACTGCCTATCTTGATTATAGGAGTGACCATGGGGTGCTCCAGCGCGAAGAATACAGCCCGTTCGCGCTGGTGGCAGGCTTTCAACACCCGTTACAATGTCTACTACAATGGTTCGCAAGCCTATATAGAAGGATCGTTGGAGAAGGAGACCGGCAACAAGGATAACTTCACCGAGATAATCCCGCTCTATACCGTTGGCAACAAGGCAAGCCGAGAATTGGGCAAGTCGAACTTCGACATTGCCATCACCAAAGCCGAGAAAGCCATCCACCTTCACAGCATCAAGCGGAAGCCGGAATGGAACCACAACCGTACGAAGACGCCACGCGACCGCGAATGGCTCTCGCGCAGGGAATACAACCCCTTCCTTTGGAAAGTATGGATGCTCATGGGGCGCTCGCAATTCCATGAGGGCGACTTCGACGGTGCGGCCTCCACTTTCTCTTATATGAGCCGTCTCTATGAGACCCAGCCCGCTATCCGCATGCGGGCGCAGGCATGGCTGGCCAAGAGCTATATAGAGAATGGCTACCGTTATGACGCTGAGGACGTTATCCGCAATATGCAGCGCGACTCCATCCCTTGGCAAGCGCGGAAAGAGTGGGACTATACCCTCGCCGACTATTATATTCATATCGCCGACTACGCCAAGGCCATCCCCTACCTCCGTAATGTCATCCGCCATGAGATGCGACGCCGCCAGAAGGCCCGCGAATGGTTTCTCATGGGCCAACTCTGCCAAGCCTTAGGCCGCAACGACGAGGCGTACAAAGCCTACAGCAAGGTGATAGGTCTTAACCCGCCTTACGACATGGAGGTCAATGCCCGTGTGGCGCGGACAGAGGTCGTACCAGCCACCAAAACGGATAAGATGATTGGGCAGCTCAGACGCATGGCCAAGTCGGACAAGAATAAAGACTATGTCGGACAAATCTATTATGCCATCGGCAACATCTATCTGGCCCGCAAGGATACGCTCAACGCCATCAACAGCTATGAGAAAGGGAATACGGAGAGCACCAACTCCGGGGTGGAGAAAGGTGTGCTGTTGCTCAAACTCGGCAACCTCTACTGGATTCGTGAGCAATACGGCGACTCCCGCCGTTGCTACAACAGTGCCTTGGGCATGCTCGACAAGGAGCGTCCCGACTATGAGATGCTCTCAAAGCGCTCCAAGGTCCTCGACGAGCTCGTCCCCTTCACCGATGCCATCCACACACAGGACTCGCTCCAGACCTTGGCTAAGATGGACGAGACACAGCGCAACAAAGCCATCGACAAGGTGATAGAAGCCTTGAAGAAGAAGGAGAAAGAAGAGAAACACCAGCAGGAGGAGCAGACTGTGACCGAAGCGCAGCAGAAAGGCAGCAATGTCAACAATGCCAACACAGCCAGCAACAGAAACATCCCCACAAACTCCTCACAGGCGGGGAAGTCGTCAACATGGTATTTCTATAATCCCGTTGCCGTCACTCAGGGTAAACAGACTTTCCAGCGGCAGTGGGGTAAGCGTGAGAATGTTGATAACTGGCAGCGCATCAATAAAACGGTGGTGGCGGACTTCGGCGACAGCTCCGTCGCCAACCTCACCGACGAGCAGCGCGACTCTATCTTCAACGCACAGGAGAAGGCTGACTCCCTCAGCAAAGTCAACACGGAGGCGAAGAACGACCCGCACCAGCGGGAGTACTACCTTGCCCAGATTCCCTTCACCCAGGAGCAGATAGCGGCCAGCAATGCCATCATCGAAGACGGGCTGTACAACAGTGGTGTCATCTTCAAGGACAAGCTCGACAACCTCACACTGAGCGAGAAAGCCCTCAGAAGGCTCACCGACAACTATCCCGACTACGAGCACATGGACAACGCCTACTACCATCTCTATCTGCTCTACTCAAGGATGGGACGGTCGCAAACGGCTCAGACATACGTAGCGAAGTTGAAAGAGAAATATCCCAACAGTCAGTGGACGACACTGCTCTCTGACCCCAACTATGTGGAGAATGCACGTAATGGCGTACATCTTGAGGACTCGCTTTATGCCGCTTCCTATGACGCTTTCAAGGCCGACAAAAACGATGTCGTCATAGCCAATGATGATATCTCTGCCCGCCGTTTCCCCACAGGAGCCAACAGGGACAAGTTCATGTTCATTGCAGCACTTGCTAAACTCAACAACGGAGACAGCAAAGCCTGCCTCACTGAACTTGACTCGCTGGTCGCCAAGTTCCCAACAAGTCAGGTCTCCACCATGGCGGGAATGATTATCAATGGCGTGAAGGCTGGCAGGACCCTTCACGGCGGAAAGTTCAACATCGGGGAGATTTGGAGCCGACGCACGGAGGTGCTCTCTGACAGCGCCGAGATAAAGCAGAAACAGCTCAGCAATGAGCGGAATACGCAGTTCGTGTTTATGTTCGTCTACCCCACCGACTCCGTCAACGAGAACAAATTGCTCTATCAGCTCGCGCGCTATAACTTCACAAGTTATATGGTCCGCGACTTCGATATCACCATTGACAACGATGGTGACGTGCACCGCATGCGTGTAGCAGGATTCAGAAACTATGACGAGGCCCTACAGTACGCCCGCCAGGTCTACAACCAGCGCGCTATCGTCGCACTGGCGCAGAAAGCCCGACCAATCATTATCAGCGTTGACAACCTACCTCTCCTGGGCACGGTCTACAGCTACGACGACTACGGCAAGTTCTATAACAAGCATTTTGCACCCTTGAAGATTTCCACCTTCAACCTCTTCACGGAGCCCGTGGAGGTCGTCAAAGAAAACTCTGACAAGGACGCAAAGACGCAACAGCCCACAGAGACGGATGTGGACACCTATCTGAACAACACATTCATCGGAACCGATGAGCCTGCACCCAAGAACAGCAGCCCTGTACAAATCAATGGCACAGACATCATCATCGACGAGCCAGCCTCACAGACGCCGGCTACACAGACCGTCATACCGGTTCAAGACGACGAGACCTATCCCAAGACCGCTGTAAAGCCTCAGCGCCCAACAACAATAGTGCCGGACAACAATACTACGAAGGAAGTAGAAAAGCAGGAGCAGCCGGTGAAGAAAGATCAAACTGTCAAACAAGCGCAGACGGTCAAAAATGGACAAAACATTAAGATAGAGCAGAATAATAAAGCGCAGACTGATAAGAAAGAGCAGACCGATAAGAAAGGTCAGACAGATGATAAGAAAGGTCAGACGGACAAGAAGCAGACAAATAAAAAAGAGCAGACTGACAAGAAGAAACAGCCTGCCAAGCAAGAGCCACAGAAACCTGTGGTCTTTGACTTCGACGACGAATATTATGACCTCGACGGATTCTAATGAAGAGGGCTGACAATGGCAGTTTAACACATTAACGACAGACAACAGATGAAGAACGGATCAATACTATGGGCCGATGACGAGATAGATCTTCTCAAAGGCCACATCATTTTCCTTCAGCATAAAGGCTATGACGTCACAGCCGTCACCAACGGTGCTGATGCCATAGAGCAATGCCGTCAACAGACTTTCGACCTCATCATGCTTGACGAGATGATGCCTGGCTATACCGGACTGGAGACGTTACAGAAGATTAAGGAGATACAGCCTCAGACGCCTGTCGTCATGGTGACGAAGAGCGAGGAAGAGGACATCATGGACCAGGCCATCGGCTCAAAGATTGCCGACTACCTCATCAAGCCTGTCAACCCCAATCAGATTCTGCTCTCGTTGAAGAAGAACATCCACCGACGCGAGATAGTCACAGAGGTGACGCAGAGCAGCTACCGCCAGGAATATCAAAAGCTGGCGATGCAGATAAGTGATTGCCAAGACTGGCACGACTGGATGGACGTCTATAAGAAACTGGTGCATTGGGAGTTGGAACTGTCGTCCACAGAGAGCGATATGACCGAGATGCTCGCCATGCAGAAGGAAGAAGCCAACAACGGATTCACTAAATACATCAAATCCAATTACATGGACTGGATGGACGCCATCCGGCAGAATTTTGAAGGCAAAGCGCCCATCAACAGAATGCTTGGCCGTAAGGGTAACCAGCAACCTTCACCTTCCAAGCCGTTGATGTCGCCCGACATCTTCAAGGATAAGATTTTCCCGCTTATCAACAACGGCGAGAAAGTCTTCCTTGTCGTCATAGACAACTTCCGATGGGATCAGTGGAGAGTGCTGGCACAGGAGATTGGCGACATGTTTGACATCACGGAAGATATGTATATGACCATTCTGCCCACCGCCACTCAGTACGCCCGCAATGCCATCTTCTCCGGTCTCATGCCTGACAAGATAGAGAAGATGTTCCCTGACCTTTGGGTTGACGAGGATGAGGAGGAAGGCAAGAACCTCAACGAGGCCCCGCTCATCAAGACACAGATAGAAAGATTCAGAAGGCACGACAAGTTTAGCTATTTCAAGATTAACGACTCTGCGGGTGCCGACAAACTGTTGCAGCAGTATAATGCACTGAAAGACAACGACCTCAATGTCGTCGTCATCAACTTCATAGACATGCTCTCCCACGCGCGCACAGAGTCGAAGATGGTCCGGGAGCTGGCCAACAACGAGAGCGCCTATCGCTCTATCACGCTGTCATGGTTCCGCCACTCCGTGATGGCCGACCTCTTCCGGCGATTAGGCGACAGCGACTACACCATCGTGCTGACCACCGACCACGGCTCTATCCGATGCTCAAAGCCGGTGAAGATTATCGGAGACAGAAATACCAACACCAATCTGCGGTACAAGTTGGGCAAGAACCTTGCTTTCAACGAGAAGGAGATCTTCGCTATCAAGGATCCGCACAAGGCTTTCCTGCCTACACCCAATGTCAGCACAAGCTATGTCTTTGCTACGGGAAACAGTTTCTTTGCCTATCCCAACAACTACAACTACTATGTGTCGTACTATAAAGACACTTTCCAGCATGGAGGCATCAGCATGGAAGAAATGCTGGCACCGCTCATTACCATGAAGCCCAGACACAACAGATAGATAGTTAGCCCCCGTTTTCTGTGGGGCAAACTATATTTTTCTAAATTTCTATGTTAACTTTTTGGCAGGAATCTGAAAATTGATTATTTTTGCACACAAAGACAATAATAACCATTAAATATCGTTGGCCTATCGGTTAGATTTTTACTTCAATAAAAGTAAAACATAGATGAAAGACTTCACAACCTTGACAGACGAGGAGTTGGCAGTCTGTTATATGAATGGCGACAACAGGGCCTTTGACCTGTTGTTGTCTCATAATCAGTCTAAACTCTTCTCTTATATTTTCTTTGTGGTCCACAACGAAGACGAGGCTAACGACATCTTCCAAGATACCTTCATCAAGATTATCGTCAAGTTGAAGAATGGTCGGTACAGCCCCACAGGAAGTTTCTGTGCGTGGTGTATCCGTATCGCTCATAACATCATCATGGACCATTACCGGAATCACAGAAACGACCATATCGTAGAGCCCACAGCAGACAATGACCTATCGAATCTCCGCACTGAGAACGTTCAAGACGACAATATCGAAAGTCAGTATATCAACAGTCAAATCATGAACGACGTGCGGAAGATGATGAACAACCTGCCTGCTCCGCAGCGAGAGGTCGTCTTCATGCGCTTCTACCAGGAGTTGTCATTCAAAGAGATTGCCGACATCACCAACGTGAGCATCAACACCGCCCTGGGACGTATGCGCTATGCGGTGATGAATATGAGGCGCATGGCGAGAGAGCACAATATTGAATTGGAACTGAAATAGAAAAGGCGGGCCTTTAGAGCCCGCCTTTTTATTTCTGTCTATGATAACCTTACTTATTGGCAATGTAGTTGGCAATCCACTCA
>Ga0256406_1000694_pt1 | contig 59324 bp, 40 predicted proteins | sample RumenRJG_03DNA_FD_185986 | JGI IMG/M metagenome (GOLD analysis project Ga0256406, IMG submission 185986) | Bovine rumen microbial communities from Lethbridge, Alberta, Canada - RJG_03 | ecosystem: Host-associated > Mammals > Digestive system > Stomach > Rumen | place: Canada: Alberta | collected... | reverse complement strand
GCGCTTCGCCGAGGACGCGGCGAGTAGCGCCGGCCGCACCAAGCGCGCCTGCGCGCTCTCCGACAACACCCTGCACAGCCTGCGCATCCTGGTCGACAGCTCCGCCATCGAGATCTTCGCCAACGGAGGCGAGAAGGTCTTCTCCACGCGGTGGTTCCCCAGGGGCGAGCGGCTCTCCGTCTCCACCAACATCGAGGCTGAGAGCATGGTCGCCTACCCCATGGGCAGCGGCACCGAGGGGCTCTGGTAGCCCGGAAGGAAGTCCAGATGGAAGTCCTCGTCTGCCTCCTGGTGGGCTACGCGTGCGGGAACCTGCTCACGGCCGAGCTCGTCGCCCGCCGCGAGCTTGGGCGCTCCGCCTTCGACGTGGGGGTCGGTAACCCCGGAATGGCCAACATCGGCCACGAGCTGGGGCTGCGTGCCGCCGCGCTGACGCTCGCCGGCGACCTCGGCAAGGTCGTCGCGGCCGCCCTCGTCTGCTCGCTCGCCTTCCCCGACCTCGGTTCCGCCTCCGCCGCGTGGGCGGGGCTGGGATGCACGCTCGGCCACAACTTCCCCGCCTGGCACCACCTCAAGGGCGGCAAGGGGGTGGCGACCACCTGCGCGACGATCGTCCTGGCCTCCCCGGGCTGGGGCGTCCTGGCGCTCTTGGTCGGGCTCGCCGCCGTGGTCCTGTCTGGCTACCTCTGCGTTGGCGCGATCGCGATCGCCGCAAGCTACGCCCTCCTCATGCTCCTCACGGGAGACCTCGCGCACGTCATCGTCGCCCTGGCCCTGCTCGCCCTCATGGCCATGGCGCACGGCAGCGCCGTGGCAGGCATCCGGGACGGCTCCACGCCCCGGGCGTCCCTGGCGGACAAGGTCCGCTCGCTGCTCCCCTTCGACCTCCCGGGCGCGGACGCGGGCGGCCTCGCCCCCGGCACCGGCACGCCCGCCCACGGCATCGGGGCCAGCACGCGCGCCTCGGCCGAGAAGGACCTGGACTCGCGTCCCTCCTCGGCCAGCAGCGGCTTCTTCACCCGTGGCTCGCTCTCTCTCGACGCGCTCCTGCACGGCAGCTCGACGAGCGACGACGCCTCGCGGCGCGCCCGCCCCCGGGTGGGCAGGGTCTCGCCCGGGGACACCCTCGCCTACCCCCGCGTCGCCCAAGACGCGACGTCCGCGGTGACCGGTGCGGCTGCCGGCCCCACGTCCTTCTCACCCGCGCAAGCCCCGTTCGCGCCGGACGCCCCCGCGCCCGCCCCGTTCGCGGTCGACAAGACCGTCGCCATGCCCCGCGTCGTGGCGGCGCCAGCGGACACCCCAGCACTGCGCGCTCAGGCGGTTCGCGTGCAGGCCGCAGACCAGGTGCGCCCCATGATCCCCGCCATCGAGGCCCAGCGCATGGCCTCCCAGCAGCGCCTCCAGCACGAGCGGCAGGCGGCCGCCGAGGAGGTCGTCCGCATCGGGCGCTTCGTCGGCGAAGGCGCGCACGCCGCCGGCAGGGGCTTGGCGCAGGCGGGCAACGCTGCTGCGCAGGCCCTCGGACGCGCTCGTGCCGCCTCGGCTGACGAGCTCGAGCGCAGGCGCACCCTAGAGCGCAGGAGGGCCTCTGCCGCCGCGCGCGACGATTCCCTGACCCAGTGGCCCTCCGCAGAGGGGCGCGATCGCGGGCCCCGTACTCCCCCAAGCCGCCCGCGCCCGGCGCAGGGCCAGGGCACGCGGCCGGGCCAGGCTACGCGCGCGACGCGCTCGCAGCGCCCGCAGGTAGGGCGTGGCCCCGTCCGCGACGCCCGTCCCTCCCGGGCCCCTCGCGCGCCGCAGCCCACGACGGAACGCACGCGACCGAAGCACGCCCAGCACCTCGGGCAAGGTCGGGGTCCGCAGGGTCCGCAGGGTCCGCAGGGTCCGCAGGGTCCGCAGGACGCCCGACACCCGCAGCGGCACGAGGCGCATCAGGCGCACGTCTCGCGCCACCGTTCGTAGCATGACCGGCGGCGCCGGTCGCGCCGCCGGTGCGACCGCTCCGGGATTCCGAATTACGCACGATAGAGTTTAGGTTTGTGGATTTGCAGGCATTTCAGTTACCTTAAGCACAATCGTGCGTAGTTCCACCTCGGGCCATCGCCTGAAAGAACCGGTGCGACCGCATCGCGCCCCATCCTCCCCGACGAAGGAGGCCTTATGAGCAAGCGCAGGTCGGACGACCCCGTGGCGACAAGTGGACCCACGGCGTCGGACGAGCCCGCGGCGCCAGGCAGTCCCACGGCACCGAACAGCTCCGCGGCGCCGACTCCCCACGAGGAAGCGCGCCGAATCGCCTACCTGAGCCACGACACCGCGCGCCGCGCGCTCTTCTCCCTCGCGGACAGTGGGATCGAGAGGGTACCAGAGCGGCCGTTCCTCCTCATGTTCGCAGCGCCCTGCGTCTCCACGCAGGGCCAGGCGAAGGCGACCGTGGCGAGCGGAGCCCTAGACTTCCTCAAGCCGTTCGACAAGCCCCTCGACCTTCTCGTGCCCACCGCGGAGGCCCGGTCGCGGGGCAGCCAGGCGAACCTGCACGTCTGGTCCTACGGAATCCTGGAGAGGTCGCTCTGGAAGGCCAACGACAGCGTGCTGGTGAGCGACCCCGGCTTCGTGGTGCTGCAGCTCGCGTGCTCCCGACGGCCGACCAAGCTCTCGAGGGGCGCCGCGGCGCGGGAGTCCCGCGAGGAGAGCCGGATCCGCGCCGAGCTTGGCCTCCCGGAGCAGGACTTCGCGGAGAGGGACCTGCTCGCCTGGGTCGGCATATCCCAGCAGGTAGACGCAGTCGTCGCTGCGTGCGAGTTCGCCTCGACCTATCGGCCGCCCCACCCCGGCAGCCCGACGACCGCCTTCGGGAGGGAGCCACTCGCGTCCAGGGCGGAGATGCGGGGGTTCCTGCGGCGCATGCCCGCGTCGGCGGGCATCACGCGCGCCCGGCGCGCGCTCGACCTGGCCTACGACCGCTCTGGCTCGCCCATGGAGACCGCGCTGGCGCTCATCCTGACGCTGCCCGTCGACATGGGCGGATACGGGGTCCCCCGCCCCGGCCTCAACCGGCCGATCAGCCTCCTGCCAGGCCAGCGCGAGCTTTCGAGCATGTCCGAGATCACGCCCGACCTCTGCTGGGAGGAGGCGAAGGTCGCAATCGAGTACGACGGCGACGACTTCCATCCCGCCGGCTCCCCCGAGAGGCTGGCCGCCGACAACGAGCGGCAGAACGCCCTCACGAGCCTTGGCTACAGGGTCCTCCGCGTGCGCTATCCGCAGGTGGCGAGCCCCCAGCGCATGGACCTTCTCGCCCGGCAGCTCGCGAGCCTGCTCGGCATTCGCCTCGATCAGCCCAGCGACCTGCAGCTCATTCGACGTCAGAAGCTCATCCTCAAACTGACGCGCCCATAGCCGGCGCCCCCAGCTGGCACGCGCTCCCCGGCCAGTGCGCCCCAGCCGGCACGCCCCCGGCCGGCACGCCCCCGGCCGGCACGCCCCCGGCCAGCCCTCATAACCGGGGCGGGCGACTGCCCAGCAGAGGTGCCACCGTGGCGCAGTTACGCACGGTTGAGTTTAGGTTTGTGGATTTGCAGGCCTTTTGTCTTCAGCAGGTGCAGTCGTGCGTAATTCGAGAAGGACGCGGCGTGGCGGCGCAGGTGCGCCCTCCGGGCGGCGTGGTCGCGGCGGCCCTCCGGGCGGCGGCGGGTCCGCTCGCCGGGCCGCTCGCCGGGCCGCGTGCCAGGCCGCGTGCCGGGCCGCGTGCCGGGCCGGCGCCCTCGGCGCGCTACGCCTCCTCGGGCGCGGGCCCCACAGGCGTCCAGGTAGCCGCGAGGTTCTCCCGCTCCGGGCTCATGAAGGCCGGCAGGCCGCCCGTCTCGGCCGCCCGCGCGATGTCGAAGAGCGCGTCGGCCACCGCGTCGTCCGCGCTCGCGCCGATGTGCCAGCGCGCGCTGGCTGCGACCTTGGGGTCGGCGTTCGAGACCGCGACGCTGTTGGGGAGGCTGCCGAGGACCAAGAGGTCGTTCTCCGCGTCGCCGAAGGCCACGACCTCCTCCGGAGCGAGGCCCAGCTCCCTGCGCAGGTAGTCCACGCCGCGGTGCTTGCCCCACCCCTTGGGCAGCACGTCGACCAGGGGCGCCTTGGGGTTGGGGAAGACGAAATCGAAGGCGTCGAACTCGCGGCTGAGGAGCCGGCGCACGTCCTCGCGGCGGCGGGGGTTGCCGACCACGTGCACGTTCGCCTTCACGATCTTCTTGTCGGGCACGCGGGTGCGCACCGAGCCTATCCGGTCGAAGCTCCCGTGGAAGCGATGGACCTCCTCGGCGGTCACGCCCACGGCGAAGCGATCGCCGTAGTCGTCGACCATGAGGGCCACGCCCGGGATGCTCTTGAGGAGCTCCCCCATGCGCGCGAGCTCCTGCGTGTCGAGGACCTTCTCCAGCACGAGCTCGCCGTCGATGTAGACGAGCTGGCCGTTGATGAGCGTGCCCGTGGCGAAGCAGCGCGCGTCGCCGTCGAACATCCACCCCAGGTCCCATGGGACGCGGCCGGAGGCGGGGCCGAAGTGGAGCCCCGCGTCGAGCATGGCGTGGATGCCCTCGATCGCGTGGCGCGTGGCGCAGGGCCGCCCCACCGCGATGAGCGTGTCGTCCAGGTCCGAGACCGCAAGCTTGATCATTGGGTCACCCCTCCTCCTTGGCGTTCGGACGCCACCGCCCGACCTGCGTCCGCCCGGCCGGCCTCCCGCATGAACGCAGGCCGCTCCCCCCGCTGGGCCGCGAGCGCGATGTCGACCATCGCGACCGCTACGCCGTCGTCCGCGCAGGCGCCCACGTGCCAGCGGGCTGCCCGTGCCGCCACGGGCATGGCGTTGGCGACCGCCACGGAGTTCTCGACCTCCGCGATGGCCTCGAGGTCGTTCTCGGCGTCGCCGAAGAAGACGACCTCGTCCGGGGAGACGCCGAGCTCTCGCGCCAGCACCCTGATGCCCGAAGCCTTGTTGACGCCGCGCGGCAGCACGTCGCACCAGCCGGGGAAGGTCTCCACCAGCTCCAGGGCGAGCCCCTCGTCGCGCACGGCGTCGCGCACGGCGCCGACGACCCCCGCGCCGCCCCTGGTCGCCACCGTGACGGAGATGTAGGGGACCTCCGGCGCCTCGTCCACGACGTGCGGCGTGAAGCGGTAGCGCCTGCCATAGGCGGCCGCCTCCTCCGGCGAGGCTCCCACGCAGTACGCGGGATTGGTTTCGTCGGTCTCCTGCGGATAGTAGAAGAGGCAGGTCCTGGGGTGAGCGAGCGCCGCCTCCTGAAGGCGGCGGAGGTCACCCGGAGCGCAGAGGCTCTCGGAGACGAGCTCGCCGTCCACGTAGACCGTCTGGCCGTTGAAGAGCACGCCCGTCTGGAAGTAGTCCGCGTCGTGCAGGAAGAACGGCGCCAGCTCGATCGGCCCGCGGCCGGTGCACGGGCCGAACTCGATGCCGGCCGCGCGCAGCGCCTGGATCGCGACGAGCGTGCGGGCGGAGACGTGCGAGCGCCCTATGGGGATCAGGGTGTTGTCCATGTCGGACAGGACGAGCTTGAACAAGGGGGCGCCTCTCTGGGAGCGGTGGGATAGACGTCGGACGCACAGGTACGCGCCCGAAGACCCATCCTATCCCACGAGGGCGTCGAAGCGGTCGATGCGCATGAGAATCTGCTCCACGTCCACCATGGACCAGATCGTCGCCACGCGCCGGCCGTCCGACCACACGCCCACGCTCGCGCCGCCGCCGACGGGCGGTGGGCCCATCCTCCTGATAGAGGTGATGTCGCGATACCTCACCTCGGCCGTGGGGCCGACGAGGGGCGTCACGGCCATGCGGTCGTCGTAGGTGACCACGCGGTAGCGGCGCATCATCACCCACATGCAGAAGGAGGCGACGAGGAAACTCAGGAAGAACCCCGGGACAATATCCTCCGCAACGTCGAAGACGCCGATGCCGCACAGCCAGCTGAGGACGATTCCCATGATCGCGGCGAAGGCCATCGACGCGACGACCGATCGCGAGAGCGCGCCGGAGACCATGTAGGTGTCATGGTGGCTGTGGTGCCTCTCCGGCATGCCCGCGTCGTCGAAGTGCTCCATCAGGGCTGCCACTATGGGCAGGCTTATGCTGACGGTAGCGAAGAGCATCGGCTCCATCAGCCCTCACCCGACCTTTCAACGTACGTGTTGGCCCATCTGGCCAACCGGCTCCAACGGCTTGGTAGCGCGTCAGCGCTTAGTTTCGATCTCGCGGGCCACTCGCGCTCGGACCCGTTGTCTGGATTTGCTCTCTTGGGGCCCTCGCGCTCGGACCCGATATGGTGGCAGGCAGTCGTTTGCGGTCGCGTAGCGTCGTCGAAGGTGTGGGCGAGCGGATCCACTGGCGTGGCCAGCTCATCGGTAGGAGAAGGACCGGCTGCAGGCCGGCCCTTCTCGCCTCGTCGCGCATATTGTAGTACGCTGGTAAGTTTTTCGGCACCGTGCGCCGTCTAGGGTTCCAGAACCCCCGTCTGCGGGACCGCGAACTTGGCCACGAGGCGCTCCAGCACGTCGACCGTGATCTCGAGGCTGCGCACCGGGACGAACTCACGGACCGAGTGGGCGTTATAGCCTCCCGTCGCCAGGTTGGGGCACGGCAGGCCGCGCAGGCTGAGCTGCGAGCCGTCGGTGCCCCCGCGGACCGCCACGCAGCGCGCGTCCAGGCCGACCTCGCGGTTGGCGTCGAGGGCGTTGGTGATGAGGAACGGGCAGTCGTCGAAGCACTCGGCCATGTTGCGGTACTCCTCGCGGACCTCGACCTCCACGGTGCCCTCGCCGTAGCGGCCGTTCATGAAGGCCGCGATCTGGCGCAGGACCTCGGCGCGGTGGGCGAAGGCGCCCGCGTCGTGGTCGCGCACGATCAGCTGCAGCCTCGCCTCGGCGGCCGTGCCCGAGACCTGCGTGGGGTGGTAGAAGCCCTCGTAGCCCTCGGTGTACTCGGGTCGCTCCGCGGCCGGGACGAGGTCGAGGAACTCGCCCGCGAGCGTGATGGCGTTGACCATGACGCCCTTGGCGGAACCGGGGTGGATCATCACGCCGTGGATAAGGACGTTCGCCTCGGCGGCGTTGAACGTCTCGTAGTTGACCTCGCCCAGGGTCTCGCCGTCCACGGTGTAGCACCAGCGTGCGCCGAAGCGCTCGAGGTCGAGGAGGGACGCGCCGTGGCCGATCTCCTCGTCGGGGACGAAGGCGACCCTGAGCTCCGGGTGGGGCAGCGTGCGGTCGTCGTGAAGGCGGGCGATGAGGGAGCAGACCTCGGCGACGCCAGCCTTGTCGTCGGCGCCGAGCAGGGTGGTGCCGTCCGAGCAGATGATGTCCTGGCCCACGAACTGCTCGAGGTCGGGCACCTGCGCGGGGGAGGTGGCGACGGGCTCGCCCGCGACCACGCCGGCCACGAGGTCGCCGCCCTCGTAGTGGACCACGTGCGGGGACACGCCCTCGCCCGGCGCGTCAGGCGCCGTGTCGATGTGGGCGCACAGCCCGAGCGCGGGCAGCCCCTCGGCGCCGGGCGACGCGGGGAGGGTGCCGAGCACGTAGGCGTGCTCGTCCACGCTCACGTCCTCGCAGCCGACCGAGCGCAGCTCCTCGCCGAGAACCTCCGCCATGTGGCGCTGTCGCTCGGTGGAGGGGGTGCGGTCGGCATGCTCCGGGTCGGACTGCGAGCCCACGCGGACGAGGCGCATGAAGCGCTCGGCCACGTCGCTCAGCCGGGGCTCCCCCGGCTCGGGGATGGGATCCTCTGCCATGTTCTTCTCCAATCCTGAAAGGGGCGCCGCGGCCTGGCGCGACGCCCCGGGTTGCCACCCTGCGCTCTGCGACCCGTCTCGTGGGCCCCTGGCGCGGCTACCTTACTCCTGCCTTGCTGAGGCTACCTTACTCCTGCCTTGCGCTCCGCCTCCTCGATCCGGGCGAGCTGCTCGGCGGAGAGGTGGATGCGACCCTCGCCGCGTCCGTAGGTCCGGCCGCCGTCGGAGGTGCCGTCGGCGGCCGTCGGGACCTCGCCGTAGGCCGCGTAGGCGCCACCGGCGCTGCCCCCCTCGTTGACGATCGAGTCCTCGAGCTCTCCGGCGCGACGGTAGTGGCGCAGCGGTGCGGGCATCTCGCGCTCGGTCGGGTCGTCGGCGTTGGAGAGCCTGAAGGCGGGCGCGCCGTCGCCTGCGGCCTGGGCGGATCTGAAGTTCTCCTTGGCCACGGAGATCATGAGCTTGATGCGGTTGAGCTGGTTGACCTCCGAGGCGCCCGGGTCGTAGTCGACGGCCACTATGTTGCTCTCGGAGTGCATCTGGCGCAGACGCTTGATGACGCTCTTGCCGACCACGTGGTTGGGCAGGCAGGCGAAGGGCGAGCACACGATGATGTTGGGCGTCCCAGACTCGATGAGGTCCACCATCTCGGCCGTGAGCAGCCAGCCCTCGCCCATGGTGTTGCACAGGGAGAGGACCTGCTTGGCCTCCTCGGCCAGGTGGTAGATGGAGCCGTAGGGCTCGAAGCGCGCGCTCTTCTCGAGCATGTCGTTGATCGGCTTGCGCAGCCCCTCGACGTAGGAGATGCCGAGGCCGTGGGTCAGGCGGTTCACCGCCTTGGTCGGCAGCTCGTCGTTCATGTTGATCTGGTTGGACATGCCGAAGAGGAAGAAGTCCACGAGCCCCGGCACGTTCGCCTCGCAACCCTCGGCCTCGATCACGCGCACGACCTGGTTGTTGGCCGTCGGGTGGAACTTGACCAGGATCTCACCGACGACGCCGACGCGCGGCTTGGAGCGGTCGTTCACGAGCGGCAGCGCGTCGAAGCGGTCGATGGTGTCCTGGCACAGCTCGTAGAAGCTGCGGCGCGTGGCGCGACAGATCTCGACCTTTGCGCGGCGCATCACGTCCTCGTAGAGCCCGTCGGCGGAGCCCGCCTCGGCCTCGTAGGGGCGCACGCGGTAGAGCAGCTGCATGACGAGGTCGCCGAAGAGCAGCGCGTAGACGGCGCGGTTGAGAAGGACCGGGTTCTTGAGCGGCTGGAAGCCGGGGTTGCTCTCGTCGAGGTTAAGCGCCGCGGTGAGCGAGATCACCGGGACGTCGGCGTGGCCGGAGTCCTTGAGCGCCTTGCGGATGAGGGCGATGTAGTTGGTGGCGCGGCAGCCGCCGCCGGTCTGGGTGATGAGGACCGCGGTGCGGCTGAGGTCGTACTTGCCGGACAGGACCGCCTCCATCAGCTGGCCGGTCACGAGGATCGACGGGTAGCAGATGTCGTTGTTCACGTACTTGAGGCCGGTGTCGACGGCCGCGTGGTCCACGGAGGGGAGAAGGACCACGTTGTAGCCGACGCTCCTGAGCAGGGGCTCCACCAGCTCGAAGTGGATGGGCGCCATCTGCGGGCACAGGATGGTGTAGCCCTCCTCCTGCATCTGCTTGGTGTAGCGCACCTTCTTGAAGGCGGCGCTGGCGGCCTCGCGGTAGACGGGCGTGCGGCGGGAGAGGTCGGTCTCGCGGGCGCGCTCGAGGGTGCCGTCCGCCAGGCGGACGCCGGCCGGGGCGACCTCGCCGACGAGCCCGGCCCTGGTCTCGCGCTCGAGCTCGGCGCGCTCCTCCTTGAGGGCGGCCATCAGCGAGCGCACGCGGATGCGAGCGGCGCCGAGGTTGGAGACCTCGTCGATCTTGAGGACGGTGTAGATCTTGCCGGAGGCCTCGAGGATCTCCTGGACCTCGTCGGTCGTGAGGGCGTCCAGGCCGCAGCCGAAGGACTGCAGCTGGATGAGGTCGAGGTCGTTGCGGGTGGCGACGAAGCGCGCCGCGCGGTAGAGGCGACTGTGGTACATCCACTGGTCGATGACGCGGATCGGGCGCTCGGGCTCCATCTTGTGCGCCACGGAGTCCTCGGTCAGCACCGCGAAGCCGAAGCCGTGCAGCATCTCCGGGATGGCGTGGTTGATCTCGCCGTCGTTGTGGTAGGGGCGTCCCGCCAGCACGATGCCGTGGGCGTCGTTGTCCTCGATCCACTTGAGGCACTCGTCGCCGGCGCGGTGCATGGCGTCCTTGAAGGCGACGTCGGCCTCCCAGGCGGCGTTCACGGCCTGGTCGACCTCGTGGCGGGTGAGGTCGGGACCCTTGAAGCGGCCGTGGCCGGCCTCGGCGTCGCTCTTGCGCTGGACCTGGAGAATCTCGTACAGGCGGTGCTTGAGGTCGTCCTTCTTATCGTAGGGGATGAAGGGATCGAGGTACTCGACATCGGGGGCGGCGAGCTCGTCCACGTTGAGCTCGAGCGCCTGCGGGTAGCTCATGACGATCGGGCAGTTGTAGTGGTTGGTGGCGCCGTCGTCCTCCTGGCGCTCCCAGCGGATGCACGGCATCCAGATGAAGTCCGGGTCCTTCTCGAGCAGGTTCATGATGTGGCCGTGGCTGAGCTTGGCCGGGTAGCACACGGACTCGGAGGGCATCGACTCGGTGCCCGCCTCGTAGGTCTTGCGCGTGGTCCTGTCGGAGAGCACGACCGAGAAGCCCAGCTTGGTGAAGAAGGCGTGCCAGAACGGGTAGTTCTCGTACATGTTGAGCGCGCGCGGGATGCCCACGGTACCGCGCGGGGCCTCGTCGGCCGGCAGGCTCTCGCGGTCGAAGAGCAGCTTGTTCTTGAACTCGAAGAGGTTCGGCGCCTTGCTTCGCTCGGCCGCCGGCTTGCCCGAGCCCTTCTCGCAGCGGTTGCCCGTGATGAAGCGGCGGCCGTTGCCGAAGGAGTTGATGGTGAGCAGGCAGTTGTTGGAGCAACGGCCGCAGTGCGCGTTGGTGTGCTTGACCGTGAGGCCGTCGATCGCCTCGCGCGAGAGGACCGTGGAGATCCCGTCCGCCCCGGCGCGGTCGCGCGCGAGGAGGGCGGCGCCGTAGGCGCCCATGGTGCCGGCGATGTCCGGGCGGATCACGTCGCGGCCGGTCAGGAGCTCGAAGGCCCTGAGCGTGGCATCGCTCATGAAGGTGCCGCCCTGGACCACGACGTACTTGCCGATCTCGTCGTAGTCGCGCAGCTTGATGACCTTGAACAGGGCGTTCTTGATGACGGAGTAGGACAGGCCCGCCGCCACGTCGCCGATGGTCGCGCCCTCCTTCTGCGCCTGCTTGACGCGGGAGTTCATGAAGACGGTGCAGCGGCTGCCGAGGTCGACGGGGTGCTCGCCGCGCACGGCGGCGGCGGCGAACTCCTGCACGCTCATGCCCATGGAGTCGGCGAAGTTGGCCACGAACGAACCGCAGCCCGAGGAGCACGCCTCGTTGAGGGCGATGTGCTCGATGATGCCGTTCTTGACCTGCAGGCACTTCATGTCCTGGCCGCCGATGTCCAGGATGAAGTTGACGTCGGGGACGAAGGCCTTGGCGCCCCTCAGGTGCGCCACGGTCTCGATCTCGCCGGAGTCCGCCTGCAGGGCCTCGATCAGGATGCCCTCGCCGTAGCCCGTGGTGGTCACGTGGCCGATGGTGCAGTCGGAGGGCAGGTGGTCGTAGATGTCGTCCATGATCTTGCGGGCGGTGCCCAGGACGTCGCCGTTGTTGTTGTCGTACCAGGTGTAGAGCAGCTCGCCCCCCTCGCCGACGACGGCCGCCTTCATGGTGGTGGAGCCGGCGTCGAGGCCGATGAACACGCGGCCGTGGTAGTCGTCGAGGCTGCCCTTGGCGACCACCTGCGCGTCGTGGCGGCGCTTGAAGGCGCGGTAGTCCTCCTCGGTCGCGAACAGCGGGTCGAGGCGCGCGACCTCGGAGCCCTGGGTGTCGCGCAGGTTGTCGAGCTGGTCGATGACGTCCGCGAAGGTCACGTACTTGTCGGACTCGCCGGCCAGGGCCGCGCCGGTCGCCACGAACAGGTGCGCGTTCTCGGGGATGACGCGGTGCTCCTCGTCGAGCTTCAGCGTGACGTAGAAGCGCTTGCGCAGCTCGGAGAGGTACTGCAGCGGGCCGCCGAGGAAGGCGACGTAGCCGCGGATGGGGTGGCCGCAGGCCAGGCCCGAGACGGTCTGGTTGGCGACCGCCTGGAAGATGGAGGCGGCCACGTCCTCGCGCGCGGCGCCCTCGTTGAGCAGCGGCTGCACGTCGGACTTCGCGAAGACGCCGCAGCGGCTCGCGATGGGGTAGATGTGGCGGGCGCCCTTGGCGAGCTCGTTCAGGCCGAGGGCGTCGGTCTCCATGAGGGAGGCCATCTGGTCGATGAAGGCGCCCGTGCCGCCCGCGCAGGTGCCGTTCATGCGCTGCTCGATGCCGTTGTCGAAGTAGATGATCTTGGCGTCCTCGCCGCCGAGCTCGATGGCGACGTCGGTCTGGGGGATGAGCGTCTCGACGGCGCGCTTGGAGGCGATGACCTCCTGCACGAACTCGACGTCGAGCCACTTGGCGAGCAGCATGCCGCCCGAGCCGGTGATGGAGACGCGCATGCGGGCGCCGCCGAGGACCTTCCGGGCCTTCTCGAAGACCTCGCGGGCGGTCGCCTTGACGTCGGTGTGGTGGCGCTCGTAGTTGGCGTAGACCAGGTGGTCGTTGTCGTCGATGACGGCGAGCTTGACCGTGGTCGAGCCCACGTCGATGCCCAGGCGCAGGTGCGCGTGGGAGAAGTCAGCCTTCTCGGCCGGCATGAGCTCGGCGCCGACCTGCCTGAGCTCGAGCGGATGCTTGGCGGCCTTCTGCGCCGTCGGGTCGTTCACGTAGTTAGTCATCTTCTTCTCCTTGGAGCTGCGATAGGCCGAGAAGCGTCATCCCGAACGAGGGGACGTCGAAGTCGATCGCCTTGCCGTACAGGTCGCCGGGGCGCACGAACATGAGGCCCGTCATCAGCCGGGCCATGAGGCCGATACTCTCGCGCATCCCCGTGGTGAGCCACTGGACGAGGACCCCCACCTCGGCCGATATGGCGAAGGCGAGGTAGTAGTCGAGGAAGGTGCCCAGCGCGCCCAGGGGCAGCCCCTCGGCCGCGCGGTCGCGCACGACCTCGCGGACCATGCCCTTGACCTTCTCCACGAAGGCGGGGTCGCCCCCGTCGCCGAGAAGGGCCGGCAGGTAGCTGGCGCGGTCCTTGAAGAACCGCAGGACGTCCTCCGCGCCGGGACAGGGCTCGCAGTCTGCGAGCGCGGAGGCGAGCTCGTCGAGGTCGGTGCGGGCGAGGGCGGCCACGAGCGGCCTCAGCTCGTCGATGGCCTCCGCCTCGAGCTGGCCGACGAGGTCGGGGATGTCGCGGAAGTGCGAGTAGAACGTCCGGCGGGTGACGCCCGCGCGGTCCGTCACCGCGGTGACGGTGACCTGCCCGAGGTCGCCCGTCGCGGCTATCTCCTCCGCGAGCGCGTCGCGCAGGGCGCGCCGCGTCCTCAGGGTGCGGCGGTCGCACGCCTCCGTCGGGCAGGACTCCTCCTCGCGCACGGCTTGGCGCATCTCCCCTCCTCCCTGGACAGGTGCCTGATATTGCACGCTGCGTGAAGTATTGCACACGGTGTGCAATTTGCTCGCACGGGGTTGGGGGGAGGCGCAGTCTGCACCTGGCTTTCACATTTCTGCACGACGGACGGGGCGCCAGCCTGGGCCGCCGCCGTCGCGAAGCGACTAGAGCCTGCCCGCCTCGAGGTCGCGCAGGACGCCCTCCGGGAGCTGCATCGCCTGGGTGAAGGGGTCGAGCACGACCCCGGCGAGCCCGCCGCCGTTGAGCGCCATGCCCACCGCGGTCGCCATCGGCAGGTTGACGAAGGAGAAGCCCGCGAGGGACTTGGCGTCGAGCTCGCCCGCGTCGGTGAACGCCGCCAGCCAGCGCTCGCCGTCGGCGTCGCCCAGGACGCACGGCTCTATCTGGGTGCCCTCGCGCAGCGGCAGGGACTCCCCGGCCCCGAGCGCGGATATCGCCGCGCGGTAGTCCTCCGGCGCGTCGACCACCTGCACCGGCACGACCACCATCGCGCCGGCGAGCGCGTGGAGAAGGTCGCGCACCCCGGACTCCGCGCCGCCGATGGCGGCGAGCTTCAGCTCGCGCAGCGAGCGGGCCTCGGCCGAATCGGGCGCGGCGCCGCCCGAGGCGAGCTCCGTCCCCGCGACGGGGGCGGGCCGCGCGCCCTCGGGGGCGCCTGCCGCCGCAGGATCCGGGAGCCCCGCGCGCACCTCCTCCAGCAGGCGTCCCAGCAGGTTCCTGCCGGACCACGCCAGGGGCATCGCGGCGTCGGGAGAGCCCGCGGCCACGCCCGTGCCCCAGAGGGCATCGTCGCCCAGGCACGCGCCGATCGTGGCGTCGCCGGTCGCACGCAGGAACGCCGCGAGCCCGTCGTCCTGCTCGAACTTGGCCTTGAGGGCCTCGCGCGCGAGGCCGACGCGGGCGCCCGCCCAGCGCCCCTCGTCGAAGGGCGTCACCTGACGGGAGAGGTTCCTCAGGTAGGAGGGGTCGTCCAGGGCGAAGACGCGCATGGCCGTCGCCTCGTCGCCGAAGGTCATGGCCTTTGCGTGCACGAGGTACTGCCCGACGCTCGCGAACCGGTGCCCGTGCAGCTCAATCGGCGAGGGCGCCCAGACGCTGAGGCAGCCGTTGCTCCCCCCTGGCGCCCCGAACAGGACCAGCCGGGCTTCGCCGACCTGCGAGAAAACCGGACCTTCCATGCGCATACCTCCGTAGACTCCCCGGTAGCAAGGCCGTCCCGGTAGCGTAACACGCGGGGCGCTGGCGGCGCCCCGCGGCGACCGCGCCCGGCGAGCGCGCCGCCCGGCTCCGCTACAGGTCCGCGACGACCCTGCAGGCGACCCTGCAGGACCCCTTGAGCGTGTTGCCCACCGGACAGTTGTGCTCGACCACGGCCGCCAGCTCGTCGAGCTTCTCCTGCGGGGCACAGGACTTCACGTGGAGGGTGGAGCGGATCTCCTGGTAGCCGTTGTAGGGGTTCTGGCCGGAGAGGTCCATGTCGCCCTCGAGCTCGGCGCGGCAGCCCGAAAGCTCGATTCCGAGCTTCGGGGCGTTCATGCACGCGACCAGGGTCTGGCAGCCGCCCAGGGCGCACAGCAGCATCTCGACGGGGTTCATCCCCTTGTCGGTGCCGCCGGCGTCGACGGGCTCGTCGATCATGAGCTTGAAACCGCGCGACGCGGCCTCGACCTGGCAGCTCTCGGGAAGCTTCGTGGTGGTTGCAGAAAACGTGTTCATGCTCTTCTCCTTCTGCGTTGCTTGCCTCCCCGCGCGGGCGCGGGGCCGGGGCAGATGGTACGTGCGCTTTTTTGGTCAACGCCCGGGCGTCCGCTCGGCCGGCGCCAGCGGCCGCCCGGCTCCGCGCGGCCCACGTGCGAGGGGTAGCATCTCTGGCAGCGGCGGCCGAGGCCCCGCGACCCCGCTCTGCAGTCGCAAGGAGGATGCCATGCCCGTGACGACCCTGCCCTTCGGGACGGCCCCCGACGGGCGTCCCGCCCACCTCTACCTGCTCTCGAACGGCCGCGGCATGGTCGTGGGCGCGACCGACCTCGGCGCCTGCCTCGTCTCGTGCCGCGTGCCGGACCGCGAGGGGCGCCTGCCCGACGTCCTTCTCGGCTACGACTCAGCGACCGGCTACGCGGACAACCTCATGGCGTTCGGCGGGACCGTCGGGCGCGTGGCCAACCGCATCGGCGGCGCCAGCTTCGAGCTTGGCGGCACCACCTACGAGCTCAGCGCCAACCTGGCGGGCAGCTGCCTGCACGGCGGGCGCGAGATGTGGTTCCAGCGCCGGTGGAAGGCGAGCGTCGGGGACTCCTCCGTGACCTTCTCGCTCCTCTCGCCCGACGGCGACCAGGGCTTCCCCGGCGACCTCGACGTGCGCGTGACCTACGCGCTCGCGGGCGACGGCTGCCTCGCCCTGCGCTACCGGGCCGTCCCCACCGCACCGACCCTGGTCAACCTCTGCTGCCACGCGTACTGGAACCTGAACGGCCACGCCGCGGGCGACGTCTGCGGCCACAGCCTCCAGGTCGCCGCGAGCCGCTATACCGTGACCGACAAGGACCTGGTGCCCACGGGGGAGCTCGCCTCCGTGGAGGGCGCCCCACTCGACCTGAGGCGCCCCCGGCGGATCGGCGACTGCCTCGCCGCGGTGCCCGGCGGGCTCGACCACAACTTCGCGCTCGACGCCCGCTGCGGGGCGGGTCCGTCCTACAGCGGGCCCGTCGCCGCGGGCGGCCCCGCGGGCCCGCGGCTCGCCGCGACCCTCGTCGGCGACAGGTCCCACATCCGCCTGCGCGTCCTGACCACGGCCCCCGGCCTGCAGGTCTTCACGGCGGGCGGCCTCTCGGAGCCGCACGGCAAGGACGGCGCCCACTACGGCCCGAGCGCGGGTGTCGCCCTCGAGACGCAGCTCTTCCCCGACGCCATCCACCACCCAGGCTTCCCCGCCGCGACCGACCCGGTCTTCGGCCCCGAGCGCCCCTTCGAGGGCGAGACGCTCCTCTGCTTCGACGTGGCCGAGGACTGAGCCCCGCGCCGGCGGCCGAGGCCCGCGGCCCACCCGCTCCGGCGCCTCGCGCCAAAGACGTGCGAGGCGTCAACCAGATAGAAACCGGCGGGGCGCATAATCATTGTCACGAAAAGCCCCTGGCGCCCGCCGGCACTCCGAGCCAGCGCCCGGCGCCGGCCGAACCACCGGAGGGAAGTCCCATGGCAATCACGCCCGAAGAGGTAAAAGAGACGCTCAACATGGTCGAGCAGCAGAACCTCGACCTGCGCACCATCACGATGGGCGTGTCGCTCTACGGCTGTGCGGACGAGGACATGGGTCGCCTGTGCGACAAGGTCTACGACCGCATCACGAGCAGGGCCGAGAACCTCGTCTCCGTCGCGGAGCAGCTCGAGCGCGAGTACGGCATCCCCATCGCCAACAAGCGCGTGTCCGTCACCCCCGTGGCGCAGATCGCGGCGGGCTGCCCCGACCAGGACCTCACCCCCATCGCCCAGTCGATGAACCGCGCGGCGGAGACGCTCGGCATCGACTTCATGGGAGGCTTCTCCGCCCTCGTGCAGAAGGGCATGGGCGCGACGGACCGCAAGCTCATCGCCTCCATCCCCCACGCGCTCTCCTCCACCGAGCGCGTCTGCTCGAGCGTCAACGTCGCCTCGCTGCGCGCCGGCATCAACATGGACGCGGTCCTGCTCATGGCCCAGACGATGGTCGAGGCTGCCAAGGCGACGGTCGACATCGACTGCTACGGTGCCGCCAAGCTCGTGGTCTTCTCCAACATGGTCGAGGACTCGCCCTTCATGGCGGGCGCCATCCACGGCCCCGGCGAGGGCGACGCGGTCATCAACGTCGGCGTCTCCGGCCCCGGCGTCATGGCGGCGGCGCTCTCGACGCTTCCCGACGACGCCAACCTCACGCAGGTCGCCGAGATGATCAAGCAGACTGCCTTCAAGATAACGCGCGCCGGCGAGCTCATCGGCCGCGAGGCCTCCGCACGCCTCGGCGTCGAGAAGGGCATCGTGGACCTCTCGCTCGCGCCGACCCCGGCCGCCGGCGACTCCGTCGCCAGGATCCTCGAGATCATCGGCGTGGGAGAGTGCGGCGGCCCCGGCACGACGTGCGCGCTCGCGCTGCTCAACGACGCCGTCAAGAAGGGCGGCGTCATGGCGAGCTCGAGCGTCGGCGGCCTCTCCGGCGCCTTCATCCCCGTCTCCGAGGACGCGGGCATGATTCGCGCCGCGCGCGACGGGTCGCTCTCCATCGAGAAGCTCGAGGCCATGACCTGCGTCTGCTCGGTCGGCCTCGACATGATCGCCATCCCCGGAGACACCCCCGTCGAGACGATCGCCGGCATCATCGCCGACGAGATGGCGATCGGCGTCATCAACGCCAAGACCACGGCCGTCCGCCTCATCCCCGCCATCGGCAAGCGCGAGGGCGACCTGCTCGAGTTCGGCGGGCTCTTCGGCAGCGCACCGGTCATGGGAGTGAACCGGTTCGCGGGCACCACCCTGGCCCACCGCGGCGGGCAGTTCCCCGCCCCGCTCAACTCGCTCAAGAACTAGGCCCGCCAGGCCCCGACCGCCAGAGGCAAGACCAAGCCAGCCGCCGGCAGACGAGAAGCCCGTCTGCCGGCGGCTTCTCTCTGGCCGCAGACGCCCGCCGCGCATTGGCCCTTCTCAACCATTGCATTTATTATAGTATGTGCCGAGGGGTCGGGGGGCCCCTCCACGCACCGCCGACCCAAGGAGGCCCGGAGATGAGAAGAGCATGGCTCGCCGCGCTGGCGCTGGTCCCCATGGCCCTGTGCGCCCTCCTCCTCGCCGGATGCGGCTCCACGGGCACCGCGGCGGAGAGCTCCGCCCGGAGCGAGCCCTCCCAGGGAGGCCCGTCCGATGGCGGCTCACCGGAGGCGGCGATGTCCTACAAGGAGCCGGAGCCAGGGAGCATCGTCCAGGATGGCGCGGACACCTACTACGTGAACGACGTCATCGACGTGACCGTCGTCTCCGGCACCTCACGCGAGCAGGTCGACGACCTCGCCTCCCGGATCGGCGGCAAGGTCGTCGGCGAGATAGGCCTGACCGGTGACTACCAGATACAGCTCGACGAGCCCAAGACGCTCGACGAGATGGAGAGGCTCGCGGAGAGCCTCGCCGAAGACCCCATCGTGGAGGTCGCCATGCCGGAGGAGCTGTTCGAGACGGACGCCAACTACGTCCCGAACGACGGTGTCTGGCGGCAGGAGGGCTGGGACACGGACGACCCGGAGGGCTCCAACTGGGGCGTCGAGGCCATCGACGCCCCAGACGCGTGGGACCTCGTGGACGACATGCAGCCGGTGGCCGTCGGCGTCATCGACAGCATGTTCGACGCCTCGCACGAGGACCTGTCGTTCGCGAGGGTCATTAACAACCCGAGCCATCCAGACGACAAGCATGGCACGCACGTGTCGGGCACGATCGCCGCAGGCTTCGACAACGGAAGGGGCATCGCGGGAATCGCTCCGACCGCCGACCTCTACGGCTTCTCCACCATGGGCGAAGACAGCGACCCCACGGTCCTGAACGGCCACTACGACGGCTACATGAAGTGGAAGTACGGCCTGGCCGAGCTGGTCTCCAGCGGCTGTCGGGTGATCAACGTCAGCATGGGGCTCACCTTTAGGGGCCACGAGGAGGCGCGGAGGGCCTCCGAGCTCGACGCCCAGGTCTACACCCCCTTCCTCGGGAAGCTGCTGGACAGGGGCTATGACTTCGTGATCGTGCAGGCCGCCGGCAACGACGGCGAACAGGGCTGCGACGCCGTCGAGACCGGCATCTTCGCGGGCATCACCGACGAGCGGCTCAAGGATAGAATCATCGTCGTCGGCGCGGCCGAGAACGCCGGCGACGGGCGCTACCGGCTCGCGGCCTTCAGCAACACCGGGAACCGCGTCGACGTGGTCGCGCCGGGCGTAGACATCTGCAGCACGGTCCCCGGGGGCTACGAGGGCGGCTGGAGCGGCACCTCGATGGCCGCGCCACACGTGTCAGGGATCGCCGCGCTGTGCTACGCGCTCGACCCCGGCCTCACCGGGGACCAGGTGAAGCGGGCCATCGTGGACACCGCCGACAGGGGCGCGAGCAGCGCCTCCGGGACGTACGCGATGCCCGACGCGTCGGCCGCCGTCGCCTCCGTGCGCCCCGACCTCGGGCGCACGGGCAACGACGAGGCCCACGAGGCCTACGAGCGCTTCGTGGAGGACGGGGATTGGTCCGGGTACGTCCTGGACTTCCTCGCACAGGAGGCCGCGGGTACGTCGGCAGAGTACCTGGGGTCGCGACAGGACCTCATAGGCCTCATGAAGACCAACGGCTCGTCCAACTGGGTCCGCCTGTGGGACATCGACTCCGACGGCGTGGACGAGCTGTTCGTCAGCTCCGGCGGGGTCGCCAACCTCTCCCTCTCCGCGTTCTCCTACGACACGGCCACCCACGAGGTCGCATACCAGGGAAGCGTCCTCTACGGCACGATGTTCTTCGACTTCCGAGGCTCGGACTTCCTCGTCAGCGAGACCGAGCCGAACACCGTGGCCGTACGCGCGAACGGCACGGACCCGACGGGGAGCGCCTTCACGAGCTGGGCGACCGTGACGTTCGACGGCGGCTTCGCGTTCGACTCCCGTCCCGACATGGACGACGCCAGCCTGGCGAGCTGGCACGACGGGAAAACGCTGGACCTGGGCTAGCCAGGGCCCTACAGCGCGCAGGACCAGCGCACGTTCTCGTTGTCGAGGTCCTCGGGGGAGGGCACCACGGTGAGGTGGGGGGTGTCCCAGCAGCGGTGGTCCCGCACGATGGTCGCGGGCACGCCCGCCACGGTGACGTTGGAGGGCACGTCGTGCACCACGACGGCGCCTGCGCCCACCTTCACGTTGTCGCCGATGCGGATGCTGCCCAGGATCGTGGCGTTGGCGCCCACCATCACGTTGTCGCCGAGCGTCGGGTGGCGCTTGCCGCCGTGGTGGCCGGTCATGCCGAGCGTGACACCCTGGTAGAGCAGGCAGTCGTCGCCGATGACGGCGGTCTGGCCGATCACGATGCCCATGCCGTGGTCTATCAGGAAGCGCCGGCCGATGGTGGCGGCGGGGTGGATCTCTATGCCGTAGCGCTTGCGCGAGCGGCGCGCCAGAAACAGGGCGAGCTCGTGCAGGCCGTGCACCCACAGCCAGTGCTGACGCCTGAACGCCCAGATGGCGTGCAGCCCCGTGGAGTTGCGGCGCACGTCGCCGTGGCTCGTGGCGCTCGGGTCGCGCGCGAGCATAGCCTCCACGTCCTCGCGCCGGCGCTGCCGCCACGAGACCCTCTCCTGCATACGGGCGTCCTCCCCGAGGCCGCTCCCGGCCCCCAGGCCCTTCCCGCCCTGCGTGTCCAGCGCACCTGCCAGGCTCATCGCTGTCCCCTCTCGTGCGGCCGGCCCTCCCCCGAGGGCCGGCCGGTTACACCAGCTTTGCGATAGGTTGCAGCCAGCCGGCTACAGGTCCATCGAGAGGTAGCGCTCGCCCGTGTCGGGCAGGATCGCCACGATCGTCTTGCCGGCGAACTCGGGACGCTTCGCCAGCTCGACGGCGGCCGCGACGGCAGCGCCGGAGGAGATGCCCACGAGCAGGCCGAGCTCGGCCGCGAGGCGCTTCTTTGTCTGGATTGCGTCGTCGGACGCGACGGGGACCACCTCGTCGACGACGGAGGCGTCGTAGGTCTTGGGGACGAAGCCGGCGCCGATGCCCTGGATGCGGTGGGCACCGGAGGGCTTGCCAGCGAGCACCTGGGACTCCGCCGGCTCGACGGCCACGGCGTAGACGCCGGGCTTCTGCTCCTTGAGGAAGCGGGCGGTGCCGGAGATGGTGCCGCCGGTGCCGACGCCGGCGACGACGGCGTCCACGGCGCCCTCGGTGTCGCGCCAGATCTCGGGGCCGGTGGTCTTGTAGTGGGCCTCGGGGTTGGCGGGGTTCACGAACTGGCCGGCCACGATGGCGCCGGGCGTCTCGGCCTTGAGCTGGTCGGCCTTGGCGACGGCGCCCTTCATCCCCTCGGCGCCGGGGGTGAGGACGATCGTGGCCCCATAGGAGGCCGCGAGCTTGCGGCGCTCGATCGACATGGTCTCGGGCATCACGAGGATCATCTTGTAGCCGCGCTCGGCCGCGATCATGGCCAGGCCGACGCCGGTGTTGCCGCTAGTGGGCTCGATGATGGTGCCGCCGGGCTTGAGCGAGCCGTCGCGCTCCGCCGCATCCACCATCGCCTTCGCGATGCGGTCCTTCACCGACCCTCCGGGGTTGGTGGCCTCGTACTTGCCGAGGACCCTGGCAGCGCCGCCCGCGAGTGGCGAGAGGTCTACGAGGGGGGTCTGGCCGATGAGTGACTCCGTGCGCATTGCGAACTTCATGATGCTCCTCCTATAGATGACGTTCCGCTAGCCGCGAGGTAAGAAGGACGGTCCCTTTTCGCCCGCCCGTTAACTCGCTGGGACAAAGAATGGCACTCATATTCCTAGTTTGCAAGTAGGATTATGTAAGCAGCAGGTTTCGTGCGGCGCAGCCCGGGGCGAGAAGGACCTCAAGGCCGAGAAGGTCCTCGGAGTCGCGCCGGCCGGGACGCAGAGGCGCACGAGAGGGGCGGCGCAGGCCGAAGCCCGCGCCGCCCCTCCCCCAGGCTTGCCCGGCCCCGCCGGCCGCCCGCGCCCGCTATCCGAGCGAGATGACCTCGCACTCCAGCCTCACGCCGAACTGGCGCTCGACCTCCTCCTGCACGTGCTCGATCACGGCGTGCACGTCGGCGGCGGTAGCGTGGCCGAGGTTCACCACGAAGCCCGCGTGCTTGGTCGAGACCTGCGCGTCGCCCACGCGGTAGCCCTTGCACCCCGCGTCCGTGATGAGCTTGCCGGCGAAGTGCCCCTTCGGCCGCTTGAAGGTAGAGCCGGCGCTGCCGAACTCGAGCGGCTGCTTCTCCTCGCGGCGCCTCGTCAGGTCCTGCATGGTCGCAGAGATCTCGGCGGGGTCGCGCGGCTCGAGGCGCACCGTTGCGGAGACGACCACCAGCCCGGCGGTCCTGATCAGGCTCGTGCGGTACCCGAGCTCGAGCTCGTCGGCGGGCACGTCCGCGACCGAGCCGTCCGGCATGACCGCCCGCACGCGCACGAGGACGTCGGCCATCTGGCCGCCGTAGGCGCCCGCGTTCATGTAGCACGCGCCGCCGACGGACCCCGGGATGCCGCAGGCGAACTCCAGGCCGCCGAGCCCCAGCTCGAGGGCCTTGTCGGTCGCCTCCTTGAGCGAGACGCCCGCGCCGAAGGTGAGCTCGTCGCCCTCGCGCGAGAAGCCCTTGAGCCCGTCGGCGGCGACGATGACGCCGCGGTAGCCCGCGTCGGAGACGAGCAGGTCTGACCCCTTGCCGAGCAGGAAGTACGGCACGTCGCGCTCCCGCAGCCAGGCGAGGGCCCGCACCAGCCCGTCGGCGCTCTCCGGGACGGCGTAGAGGTCGGCGGGGCCGCCGACCCGGAAGGTGGTGTGCTCGCTCATCGGCTCGTCCTCGAGCACCCGCCCGCTCCCCAGGATGGCGGCAAGCCCGCGGGCAGCGGCCCGCCTGTCGAACGTCTCCCCTGACATCGCCCCTCCTCACGGCCTGCGCCCCGGCGGCGCGCAGGCTCGCATCGGCCTCGTGCAAACATCTACCAAGCATACTCGTACCCGCAGTCTATCCCAGCAGGCGCCCCTCCCGCCGGGGGCCGCGCGCCCCTCTCGCCCACGCGTCCTTCTCGGCCGCGCGCCCTTCCTTTCGCGCTTGTAAAAACCCGGGGAGCGTATCCGTGGGCGCGCGGGGCGTTCGTGCTATGCTCCTGCCCGTCAGTTTCAGGGCGGGGTGAGATTCCCCACTGGCGGTAACGACCGGGGAGCACAGGGCTCCCGGCGGAGTCCGCGACCCGCGAGAGCGGTTGACCTGGTGAGAGTCCAGGACCAACGGTCAGAGTCCGGATAGAAGAAACGGAGACGCCACCATGGCACAACCATCCCTCGACAAGCACGCGACCACCGACCAGAACGGCGGCTGGTCCACCCGGCGCATCGCGGTGTGCGCCCTGTTCTGCGCCATCTCGGCGGTCTGCACGCTATTCATCGAGTTCCCGATCATCCCCGGCATCGAGTGGCTGCGCTACGACCCGTCCGGGATCGTCGCGCTCCTCGCGGGCTTCTCGTTCGGCCCGGCGGTCGGCGCGGTCGTGTCCGTCCTGCCCTACCTCGTGCACCTCGGCACCTCGGGCGGCATCTACGGGACCATCATGGCGATCCTCGTAACCTTCGCCATGACCGTGCCCGCCTCGCTGATCTTTCGCACCAAGCCCTCGCCCAGCCGCGCTGTCGTGGGCATGGTGGCGGGCGGCGTCATCTGCGTGGCCGCCGCCATCCTCGGCAACCTGGTCTTCACGCCGCTGTACGCCGGCATGCCCGTCGAGGCCGTCAAGGCCCTGATCGTCCCCGCGCTGCTGCCGTTCAACGTCCTCAAGGCCGCGATCAACGGCGTCGTCGCGGGCCTGCTGCTGAGGCCCGTCTCCAAGGCGATAAGGTAGCCGGGGCCCCCACTTGGCGGCCGAGCAAAGATCCAGCACGTCCCGGGGACGGTGGGCGCACGCCCGCCGTCCCCTCTCCGATCCGCCGGTGCCGAGTGCGCCGGCGGCACCCCCAAAGAAAGGCAGGTGAGCGCGTGGGCACGTCCCCCAGCCAAGTCCGCACGGCCCCGTGCGCCGCAGGCAGGAGGCCCGCCCCCCGGAAGGGCGGGGAGCCCCTGCTGTCGCTTCGCGGGGTCACCCTGCGCTACGACAGCGGCGTCCGCGCCCTGGACGGCGTCGACCTCGACGTCTTCCCCGCGGAGCGCCTCTGCGTCCTGGGCGCCAACGGCTCCGGCAAGTCCACGCTGGGCTCCGTGCTCTGCGGGCTCCTCGCCCCGGACGAGGGCGAGGTCACGCTCCTCGGCGAGCGCGTGCTCGCGGACGGCAGGGTGGACTTCGACGCCTACCGCCGCGCGCGCCGCGGCATCGGCCTCGTCTTCCAGAACCCGGACGACCAGATCGTCACGACCGTCGTCGAGGAGGACGTGGCCTTCGGGCCGGAGAACCTCGGCCTCGACCCGGAGGAGATCGGCCGCCGGGTGCGCCGCGAGATCCGGCGCGTCGCCCTCGACGACTACGCGAAGGCCGACCCCACGCTGCTCTCCGGCGGGCAGAAGCAGCGGCTCGCCATCGCCGGCGCGCTGGCCATGGAGCCGCGCGCGATCGTGTTCGACGAGCCTGCCGCCCTTCTCGACGTCCGCGGGCGCCGCTCGATCCTCGAGGTCATGGGCGAGCTGCGGGAGTCCGGCATCGGCATGGTCCACATCACCCACTACATGGACGAGGCCCTCTCGGCCGACCGCGTCGTCGTGCTCGACCACGGCCGTGTCCGCCTCGAGGGCACGCCCGAGGAGGTCTTCGCGCACGCCGACCACATCCGCGACCTGGGGCTCGAGGAGCCCTTCCCGGCGCGGCTCTCCGGACGGCTCGCCGAGCTGGGCGTCGGTGTGGGCTGGACCTGCGACCCCCAGGAGCTCGCCGCCTCCGTCGCGGCCGCCTGCGCCCACGCCCCGGTCCCGGCCGAGAAGGACGCGGGCCTGGCGACGGCCGCCGGGGAGGGCGGTCGCCAGGCCGCGCCCGCAGAGGGCCTGTGCCCCACGCCCGCGCCCACGCGCGGCGCAGGCGCCGAGGAGCCCGCGGTCCTTGTCGACCACGTGTCCTACGGCTACGCCGACGGCATCGCGGGCACGCCCGCGGGGTCGGCCCTCGACGACGTCTCGCTCGAGGCGCTGCGCGGCGAGAGCGTCGCGATCGTCGGCCAGACCGGGTCGGGCAAGTCGACCCTGCTCAGGCTCGTCTGCGCGCTCGACACGCCGGACGCCGGCACCATCCGGGTCGACGGGCTCGACACGGCCGACAAGCGCTCGCGCACCCTCATCCACGGGCGCATCGGCTACGTGATGCAGTTCCCCGAGCGCCAGCTCTTCGCGGAGACGGTCGCCCAGGACGTGGCCTACGGCCCCACCAACCTGGGCCTCGCCGCCGGCGAGGTCTCCCGGCGCGTGGCCGAGGCCCTCGCGCTGGTGGGCCTCGCCGACAAGGCCGACGACTCGCCCTTCGAACTCTCCGGCGGCCAGCAGCGCCTCTGCGCGCTCGCGGGCATCCTCGCCATGCGGCCCGAGACGATCGTGCTCGACGAGCCGAGCGCCGGGCTCGACCCGCGCGGCCGCATCGAGCTGGAGTCCATCCTCGATGACGTCCACGCGCGTGGCGCCACCGTCGTCAGGGTCACGCACTCGATGGAGGAGGCCGCCGAGGCCGAGCGCGTCGTGGTCCTCGACCGGTCGCGGGTCCTGATGCGGGGCACGCCCGCCGAGGTCTTCTCGCCCGAGAACGGCCGCGCGCTCGCTGAGGCCGGCCTGGGGCTGCCCCTCCCGCTGCGCTGGGCGCTTCGCCTCGGCGAACTGGGCGTAGACGGGCTGGGACGGCCGCTCACGACGGAGGCGCTGGCGCGCGCCGTCGCCCGGCGCGCGGGCGCGGCTCGCACCGGCGGCGGGGCCGCGAAGGGGGGCGAGGCGTAGCCATGGCTCTCCGGATCACGCTGGGGCAGTACTACCCCGCCCAGTCGCCGCTGCACCGGATGGACCCGCGTGCCAAGCTCGTGTGCATCCTCGTGCTGGTGGTGACCTGCTTCTTCATCAACTCCCCGCTGCAGCTCGCCTACGGCTACGCGGCGCTGGTCGCCCTCGTGGCCTCCTCGCGCGTGCCGCTCGGCAAGGTCCTCGCCTCCACGCGGGCGCTGATCGCGACCTTCGCCATCCTGAGCCTGTTCAACCTGCTCGTGCGGCCCACGGGCACGCCCCTGGCGCAGCTGGGCCCCATCCTCGTCACCACCGACGGCGCCTGGGCGGCCGTCCTCTACACGTTGAGGCTCGTCATCGCGGTCGTGGCCTGTGCCCTGCTGCTGCTCACGACCACGCCGACCTCGCTCACCGACGCTCTCGACTCGCTGCTCTCGCCGCTGGCGCGCCTGGGCCTTCCCGCGCACGAGATCGCCATGATCTTCTCGCTGATGCTGCGCTTCATCCCGACGCTGGCCGACGAGGCCTCCGCCGTCATCGACGCGCAGACCGCGCGCGGCGGCGCCTTCGGCCAGGGCTCGCCCGTCCACCGCGTCAAGGCCGTGGGCCCCGTGATCGTGGCCCTCCTGGCGAGCTCCATGCGCCACGCCAACGGGCTCTCGCGCGCGCTCGGCGCCCGCTGCTACGAGGGCGCCCAGACGCGCAGCCGCTGGCACCCGCTCGCGATGCGCCCATCCGACTGGGGCTTCGTCGCCCTCGCGGCGGCCTACGTGGCGGGCCTGCTCCTGCTGGGGGCCGTCTAGGCGCCCGGCGGGCCGGCGCGGCGCGGCGGGCGCGGGCGGGGTGCCGGCCGGGCGCGGGCACCCCGCCCGCGCCCGGCCTCCCTAGGCCTCCTCGAAGTCCACGACCTCGACGGAGCGCTCCATCTCGGAGCCGGCGAGGCCGACGCCTCCCACGCTCATCTCGCCGCGCTGGTTGTCGAAGGGGTCCTCGCGCAGGGCGTCGTCGGGCGGCGTGAGCGGCTCGTAGAAGTCCGTGCAGGCGATCATCCGGAGCGGGTCGAGGTTGCCGAAGTAGTGGGTGCGACGCAGCTCGTCCCCCGAGCGGTAGGCGCTCGCGCCGAACGAGCAGTCCACCCAGCGCCAGCCGTAGGGCCCGGCGTAGAACTGCGCCCAGTCGTGCGGGCAGGCGCCCTGCGGTCGCACGTAGAGGCCGCTCTGCCAGCGCGCGGGCACGCCGGCGATCCTGCAGAGGGTGATGAAGAGCAGGGACATGCAGCCGCAGTCGCCCGTGAGGGTGCGCGCCGTGGTGTCGGCGATGCTGCCGAGGGCCACGTAGGCCGGCTGGTAGTGGTACTTGACGCTGCTCGTCACGTAGTCGTAGATCGCGCGAGCGCGCGCGAGCGCGTCGCGCCGCTCGCCCACCACCCTGCGCGCGAGTGCGCGCAGGAAGGGTGTGAAGACGATGTGCGGGGCCTTCTCGCCCAGGTAGGGCGCGAGGTCCGCCGGCGCGTCCGCGGGGCCGGGGTAAGTGGGCACGCCCTGGCGCCGCCTGGAGCCCGCCTCGTCCGCGGCCTGATAGAGGGCGACGTAGGGAACCTGAATGGTGTAGCGGTAGAGCACCTGGAAGCTCGCGCGGCCCTCCACGAGGGGAAGCTCGGCCCCCCTGCCCTCCCAGAAGATCGTCCGCTGCGCGGAGTCGACCGGCGAGACCACGCCGCCGGGCGTGGACTCGTAGAAGACCTCGACGCCGCGCTGCTCGCCGCACTCGACCGGCAGCGGGAGCCAGGCCCTGACGACGTCTTCCGGCGCCACCGGCGCCCTCGAGGCGACGGTCGCGCGCAGGGTGATGCGGCGCGCCTGCGAGCAGGTCTCGCGCATGGAGACGAGGGTGCGGACCAGCCCCTTGGCGTCCGGGTCCCGACTCGCCTCCAGACCGGGGACCTCGCCGGCGTGGCGCTCGAGGGTCTCCAGGTAGCGCGGCAGGAAGCGGCGCTCGCCGTCTATCTCGCGCCAGTCCACCAGGCGGCGCTCCATCAGCTCGTCGAGCAGGGCGTCGGCGTCGCCCGAGGCGACCTTCAGCCTCCCCCTGAGGCCTCCCAGCACGTCCTCCCTGCTGAGGCGGTACTCCTGGCACACGCGCCTGAGCCGGTAGAGCTCCACGCGCAGCCGCGCCGCGCGCTCCGGCTCGAGGTCGCCGGCCGCGAGCTCCCCCTCGATCCTGCGCATAGCCTCGCTCGTCCGCCCGGAGCGCTCGAGGCGCTCGAGGCCGGGGTCGAGCGGCCTGGACACGAGCGCGAAGTCCTCGTTCCTGACGGACGCGCGCAGGCGCGCGTCCTTCTCGGCCGCCCACGTCGAAGACGGCGCCCCGACAGCTGAAGCCTCACCGGACATGGCTGAACCTCCGTTCCGTCGCGGGATGCGGAAATGATAGCCAAGCCAGCCGCCGGCGGGCCGCCGTGGTCCGTGGACGCTGCGCAAACCTCCGTAAACTGCCCCGCCCGACCGTGCGGGCGAACTATCATGGACGAGTACCCTCCGGCAACGACAACCAGGGAAGGCAGGACCTATGGTCTCTCGCGTCTACGTAGAGAAGAAGCCTGGATTCGACGTGGAGGCGAGCCAGCTCCGGCACGAGCTGCGCCACACGCTCGGTATCTCGGCCATCACCGACCTCAGACTCATCAACCGCTACGACGTCGAGGGGATCTCCGACGAGCTGTTCGAGCAGTGCATACCCACCGTCTTCAGCGAGCCCCAGAGCGACGTTGCCTCCCGCGACCTGCCCGACCTCTCCGGCCTGCGCGTGTTCGCCGTCGAGTCACTCCCCGGCCAGTTCGACCAGCGCGCTGCCTCCGCGAGCGAGTGCGTGCAGCTCATCTCCCAGGGCGAGCGCCCCGAGGTGCGCTGCGCCAAGCTCTACGCCATCGGCGGCAACGTGACCGACGCCGACCTCGAGGCCGTCAAGCGCTACGTGATCAACCCGGTCGAGTCGCGCGAGGCCTCCCTCGAGGAGCGCGAGACGCTCCGCGTTGCCTACCCCGAGCCCGCGGACGTCGAGGTCCTGGACGGCTTCCTCGACCTCACGGACGACGAGCTCGCGGCCTTCATCGACGAGCGCGGCCTGGCCATGGACCTCGCCGACATCCAGTTCTGCCAGAGGTACTTCTCCGACGAGGGCCGCGTGCCGACCATCACGGAGATCCGCATGATCGACACCTACTGGTCCGACCACTGCCGCCACACCACCTTCGGCACCCAGCTCGACCAGGTGAGGATCGACGACGAGGTCGTCTGGGAAGCCTTCAACCGCTACCTCGCGATGCGCGAGGAGCTCGGCCGCGCCGAGCGCCCCGTCTGCCTCATGGACATGGGCACCATCGGCGCCAAGTGGCTCGAGCACGAGGGCAAGCTCGAGAATCTCGACAAGTCCGAGGAGATCAACGCCTGCACGGTGAAGGTCAAGGTGGACGTCGACGGCACCGACGAGGACTGGCTCTTCCTCTTCAAGAACGAGACCCACAACCACCCGACCGAAATCGAGCCCTTCGGCGGCGCGGCCACCTGCATCGGCGGCGCCATCCGTGACCCGCTGTCCGGCCGCAGCTACGTCTACCAGGCCATGCGCGTGACCGGCGCGGGCGACCCGAGGGTCCCGGTCTCCGAGACCCTGCCCGGCAAGCTCCCGCAGCGCAAGATCTGCCGCACCGCGGCGGCCGGCTACTCCTCCTACGGCAACCAGATCGGCCTGGCCACCGGCAAGGTCGACGAGGTCTACGACCCCGGCTACGTGGCCAAGCGCATGGAGATCGGCGCCGTCGTGGGCGCCACCCCGGCCGACCACGTGCGCCGCGAGTGCCCGGCGCCGGGCGACAAGATCGTCCTGCTCGGCGGGCGCACCGGCCGCGACGGCATCGGCGGCGCCACCGGCTCCTCCAAGGCCCACAACGTCGAGTCGCTCGAGAAGGACGGCGCCGAGGTCCAGAAGGGCAACGCCCCGACCGAGCGCAAGCTGCAGCGCCTCTTCCGTCGCGGCGACGCCTGCCGCCTGATCAAGCGCTGCAACGACTTCGGCGCGGGCGGCGTCTCCGTCGCCATCGGCGAGCTGGCCGACGGCCTCTACATCGACCTCGACCGCGTCCCCAAGAAGTACGAGGGCCTCGACGGCACCGAGCTCGCCATCTCCGAGTCCCAGGAGCGCATGGCCGTGGCCCTCGCGCCCGAGGACGTGGACGAGTTCCTCGGCTACGCGGCCGAGGAGAACCTCGAGGCCACGGTCGTGGCCCGCGTCACCGAGTCCCCGCGCCTGGTCATGACCTGGCGCGGCAAGACCATCGTCGACGTGAGCCGCGCGTTCCTCTCCTCCAACGGCGCCCCCAAGCACCAGGTGGTCCACATCGAGCACCAGGAGCCCTGGCAGCCCACCTGGGAGGGCGACGACCTCGCCGACAGGCTCGACGCGGTCCTCTCCGACCTCAACGTCGCCTGCAACAAGGGCCTCTCCGAGCGCTTCGACTCCACGATCGGCGCGGCCACGGTCCTCATGCCCTTCGGCGGCAGGCGCCAGCTCACCCCGTCGATGGCGATGGCGGCCAAGCTCCCCGTCGAGGGCGAGACCACGACCTGCTCCGGCATGGCCTGGGGCTTCAACCCGCGCCTGATGGAGCACGACCAGTTCCGCGGCGCGTACCTGTCCGTCGTCGAGTCGCTCTCCAAGCTCGTGGCCGCGGGCTTCGAGCACAGGAAGGCCTACCTCACCTTCCAGGAGTACTTCGAGAAGCTCCGCGACGTCCCCGAGCGCTGGGGCAAGCCCGCGGCGGCCGTCCTCGGCGCCCTCATGGCCCAGGCCGACCTCGGCGTCGCGTCGATCGGCGGCAAGGACTCCATGTCCGGCTCCTTCGAGGACCTCGACGTGCCGCCGACCCTGGTCTCGTTCGCCACGGCCGTCGGCAGCGTCGGGCGCGTGTGCTCCCCCGAGCTCAAGCACGCCGGCGACCGCCTGTGGGCGATCCTGCCCGCCTACGGCGAGTGCAACCTGCGTCCGACGCCGGAGTCGCTGCTCGCGACCTTCGACGCCGTCGAGGGGCTCGTCGGCCGCGGCGAGGCGCGCGCGGTGGCGACGCCCGGCTACGGCGGCTGGGCCGAGGGCCTCTTCAAGATGTGCGTCGGCAACGAGCTCGGCATCCGCTTCGACGAGGGCTTCGACACCGACCGCCTCTTCAACCTCGCCTACGGCAGCTTCGTGGTCGAGCTCGCGCCCGGCGTGAGCCCCGAGGCGCCGGCCGGCGTCTTCGTGGAGCCCTTCGGCACCGTGGTCGAGGACTACCTCTGGATCGTGGGCGACAAGGGCCTCGACCTCGCCGACGCCGAGGAGGCCTGGAAGGAGCCCCTGGCCGAGGTCTACCCGTGGGAGCAGGCGGGCAAGCGCGTGGAGACCGTCTCGCACACCACCGGCGGCGGCATGTCCGCCCCCGCCGTCAAGCTCGCGCGCCCGCACGTCGTGATCCCGGTCTTCCCGGGCAACAACTGCGAGTACGACAGCGCCGCCGCCTTCGAGCGCGCCGGCGCCGACGTCACGACCCTCGTGGTCAACAACCTCACGCCCGAGCGCGTCGCCGAGAGCGCGCGTGCCCTCGTCGACGAGATCCGCCGCTCGCAGATCGTCATGATCCCCGGCGGCTTCTCCGGCGGCGACGAGCCCGACGGCTCCGCCAAGTTCATCACGAGCTTCTTCCGCAACCCCGCGGTCACCGAGGCCGTCCGCGACCTCCTCAACGCCCGCGACGGCCTGATGCTCGGCATCTGCAACGGCTTCCAGGCCTTGGTCAAGCTCGGCCTCGTGCCCTATGGCGACATCGTGGACATGAGCGACGAGTGCGCCACCCTCACCTTCAACACCATCGGCCGCCACCAGAGCCGCCTCGTGCGCACCCGCGTCGCGAGCGACCTCTCGCCCTGGCTCTCCAAGTGCGCGGTCGGCGACGTCCACACCATCGCCATCAGCCACGGCGAGGGCCGCTTCGTGGCGCCCCAGGCCCTTCTCGACGAGCTCGTCGCCAAGGGCCAGGTGGCGACCCAGTACGTGGACGAGGACGGCGTGCCGTCCCTCGACCTCGACGTCAACCCCAACGGCTCCATGCTCGCCATCGAGGGCATCACGAGCCCGGACGGGCGCGTCCTCGGCAAGATGGGCCACACGGAGCGCTACACCTCCGGGACCTACAAGAACGTCGACGGCAACCCCTACCAGCCCCTCTTCGAGGGCGGCGTGGCGTACTTCGCAGACTAGCGACCACGCCCGCACGAAGGGACCCGAGCCTGGGGCCCGCGCGACCGGTACGAGCCGGCCGCGCGGGCCCCTTTCCCATGCGGCGGGCCGCCGCGCGGGGCGCGCACGGCTAGAATTGGTCGCGTACCCCAGACGCGAAGGAGAAACGTGTCCGACGTAGACCCCACCGAGGGCGGGCCCGGCGGCCGGGACCGCATCCAAGAGATCGTCGACTCCGTCCTCGAGGCCATGGGCGACAAGGGCGACGCGAGCATCACGACGCGCACCTACTCCGACGAGCCGATCCTGCGCACCGGCGCCGACTTCAGGCGCGAGCGGGAGGCGCGCGACGCCAGCCGCCCGAACGACGCCCCCTCCAAACGCACCCCGACCCAGGCGGACGGGACCCCGCCCCGCACGGGCGAGGCCCAGGTGCGCCGGAGCCGGAGCAGCCAGGAGTACCAGGAGATCATCCGCCGGTCCTACGAGCGCTCGACCGCCCACGCGGAACGCGCCTGGAGGCCGGCGACGATCGGCACCTCCTCCCTGCCGGAGACGCTCCGGGAGCTGCGCGCGCTCGAGCACGAGCTGCCCCACTCCGGCAGGCGGCAGGAGGCGGAGCTGTTCGTGCGCCAGGCCCGCCTCGCCGAGGACTACGCGGACGACACGTCCTTCTCCGCCATCTACGTCTACCAGCAGCTGCCGACCTACCGAGCGCTGGGCAACCTCGAGCTGCGCGGCTACTTCGCCTGGAGGGCCGAGTGGAGGCGTGGCGTGGCGTCCACGATCCCCTATGCCTACGCGCGCCTCCTCGCCGCCGAGCTCGTCAACGGAGTCGGGTGCGGGCGCCGGCGGGACGAGAAGGACCCGGGGTCCGAGGGCCCCGCCGAGCCCGAGGGGAGCGGGCGGCCCCGCAAGGGCGCCGCGCCCGCCTGGGGCGACGCCTGCGCGCGCGAGCTCCTGCGCCTCAGGGACGCCGCCCCCGAGCTCTGCACGTCCGGCATGGGCCCCAACCTCGTCCGCGAGCTCTCGGGTTGGCTCGACGACTGCGTCGTCTGCCTCGGCGCGGACCCCGCGCTCGCGGTCTCCGAGTGGGAGCGGACCTTCGGCGCGGCGGTCAGGGTGCTGCGCATCGCCGAGGGACGCGCCGTCTCGGACGCGGCGGCGGCGCGCAGGGCCGCGCGGACCGCCGCCGGGCCGGGAGGAGCCCTCGCCCGGGAGGACGCCCGGAGGGAGTACGCCCGCGTCACGGGCGACGCGCGCTCGGCCTTCGCGCGCGACCCGATGGAATGCATCGCCGACAAGGACGCGCCGGTCACGGACGAGCAGGTCTTCCGCGCCATGCTCGACCTCTCCTCGCGTAAGCCCAACCACTCGCCCTTCTTCCGCGCGCACCCCGAGGCCGCCGCCAGGGTCTCCGCCAGGGTCTTCGCCGCCATGTGCGAGCACTGCGCGCGAAGGCGCAAGGTCGGCTTCGTCGACGGCCTCTTCGGTCCCCCCTGGGCCACGGGCTACACCCCGTTCCGCGGTCTCCCCTACGTCGAGCCCGAGGGGCTGCCGGACGTCGAGGTGCGCCTCAGCGACGTCGAGCTCGTCATCCGCTCCGAGGGACGCCTCAGCGAGCTCAAGGGCTACGACCGCTGCGTCCCCTCGCGCGAGCTCGCGCTCGTCCTGCACGAGATCGACCGCCAGATGAGGGCCGCCTGGCAGGAGGGCCACCAGCTCAAGCCGAAGGGCCTGCCCAAGTACCTCGTGCGCATCGTCGAGGGGGCCGCGCGCGAGGTCTGGCAGGAGGAGCAGGAGCGCGAGGCCCGCCGCGTGAGGATCGACTTCTCCCAGCTGGCGCACATCCGCTCCGCCGCCGCGACGACCCGCGAGGCGCTCCTCGTGGACGAGGAGCGCGAGGGCTACGTGCCGCCCTCGGAGACCACGGCCGACGAGGCCCCCCAGCCGGGGACCGCGCCCGCGGGCGCCTCGCCGGCCGCGGGCGTCGTCGCACCAGCAGGCCCCACGCAGGCAGCCAGCGACACCGCTCCCGCGCAGGCCGCCGGCGGCGACGTGCCCGAGGGCGGCGCGGGGGAGGAGGGCGCGGAGACGCTCGACCTCACGCCGCTCGAACTCGCCGCGCTCGAGCGGATCCTCGACGCCAGGCCGATCGACGACCTCCTCGGCCCGGGCGCGCCCCTGCCCTCCGTCCTCGTCGACTCCATCAACGAGAAGCTCTTCGACGAGGTCGGCGATGCCGTCGTCGAGGAGACCGACGACGGCTGGCGAGCCGTCGAGGACTACGCGGACGACGTGCGGGAGCTCATCGGGGCCTAGGCCTCGCGGCGCGCCGGGCGCGAGGACCTGTGAGAACTTTATTTAGAACAACTGTTCCCCTCCCCCGTCCTGTAGTGTACAATCAGGCTTCAGCCCAAGGTCACGAGCAACCGGGCCATCGTGCGCTTCGGGGAATCGAGGGAACATGTCAGCAGCCACGGGCAACAAGCGCGTCCCCAAGCGCATCGCGTCGGTCATCGTCAACTCGCTCAAGGGCGGTGTCGTGCCGCGCGTGGGCCTGCCCTACATCACCGTGGGCCGCGAGCGCGAGATAGGCGCCCTCCTGCACGACCTCGACCTCGTGGCGGACGGCGGGGCGAGCTTCCGCTTCCTCGTCGGCAGGTACGGCAGCGGCAAGAGCTTCCTGCTCCAGACCATCCGCAACCACGCCATGGGCAAGGACTTCGTCGTCTGCGACGCGGACCTCTCGCCCGAGCGGCGCCTGCAGGGCGGCTCCGGCCAGGGCCTCGCCACCTACCGCGAGCTCGTCCGCAACCTCTCGACCAAGACCCGTCCCGAGGGCGGCGCCCTGAACCTCATCCTCGACCGCTGGATCTCCAACGTGGAGGGCCAGGTCACCGTGGGGGAGGGCCTCCACCCCGAGGACGACGGCTTCGCCGAGGCCGTCGAGCGCAAGATCCTCGAGTGCGTCCGCTCGCTCGAGGAGCTCGTCCACGGCTACGACTTCGCGCGCCTCCTCACCCGCTACTGGCGCGCCCACCTCGAGGGCGACGACGAGACCAAGTCCCTCGTCACCAAGTGGTTCAGGGGCGAGTACCGCACCAAGAGCGAGGCCAGGCGCGAGCTGGGCGTCAACATCGTGATCGGCGACGACGACTGGTACGACTACCTCAAGATCTTCGCCGCGTTCTTCCGCGGCGCCGGCTACAAGGGGCTCATCGTCCTCATCGACGAGCTGGTCAACCTGTACAAGATCCCCAACGCCATCAGCCGCCAGTACAACTACGAGAAGATCCTCACGATGTACAACGACACCCTGCAGGGCAAGGCCCACTACCTGGGCATCATCATGGGCGGCACGCCCCAGTCGATCGAGGACCGCCGCCGCGGGCTCTACTCCTACGAGGCCCTGCGCTCCCGCCTCACGCAGGGGCGCTTCGCGTCCGACGGCCTCGTCGACCTGCTCGCCCCGGTGATCCACCTGCAGCCCCTGACCTACGAGGAGCTCCTCGTCCTCACGGAGAAGCTCGCGGACATCCACGCCGGCCTCTTCGGCTACCAGCGGACCATCACCGAGGACGAGCTCGTCCAGTTCCTGCAGGCCGAGTACGGCCGCGTCGGCGCGGACACCCACCTCACGCCCCGCGAGGTCATCAGGGACTTCGTGGAGATGCTCGACATCCTCTCGCAGAACCCCAAGCTCTCCCCCGCCGACCTCCTCAAGGACCAGCTCCTCTCAGGCCCCGTGGCCTCCCCCGCCTCCGTCGCGGACGGCTCGAGCGCGCGCGAGGACGACTTCACCGAGTTCGAGATCTAGGCCGCACCATGGGCGCCTTCGACCGCTACGCACCCTTCGTCCAGGACTTCATCTACGACCACAACTGGGAGAGCCTCCGTTCCGTGCAGGTCGCGGCCGCCGACGCCATCTTCAACACGGACGACAACGTCCTTCTCACCGCGTCGACCGCCTCGGGCAAGACCGAGGCGGCCTTCTTCCCCATCCTCACCGAGCTCTGGGAGGACCCTCCCGCCTCGGTCGGCTGCATCTACATCGGCCCCTTGAAGGCGCTGATCAACGACCAGTTCCTCCGCCTGGAGGACCTCTGCGCCGAGGGCGACATACCCGTGTGGCACTGGCACGGGGACGTCTCGCAGTCCCACAAGGCCAAGATGCTCAAGCACCCCTCCGGAATCCTCCAGATAACCCCGGAGTCGCTCGAGTCCATGCTCCTGCACCGCCACGCCGCGATCGGGAGGATCTTCTCGGACCTGCGCTTCGTCGTGATCGACGAGGTACACTCCCTGCTCCGTGGGGACCGCGGGGACCAGACCCTGTGCTGTATCGAGCGGCTCTCGCGTCTCGCGGGCGTGAACCCCAGGAGGATCGGCCTCTCCGCCACCATCGGCGACCCCACCGCCGCCGGCGCCTACCTCTCCGCCGGCACGGGGCGGCGCTGCGTCATCCCCAGGCTCGACGCCCCCAAGGAGCGCTGGCGCATCTCGATGGAGCACTTCTACGTCACCGGCCCCCAGGCGCCCGAGCGCGGCGAGGACGGCCTCGGACGAGGGACGACCGCAAGCGAGCCCTCCTACGAGGTGCCGCTCGCCGAGCCCAGCTGCGAGCGCGTGCCCCCGAGGGCCGAGCGGGCGCAGGACGCGCCCGAGGTGTCGGGAGGCGCGGAGCCCGAGCAGCCCGACCACGAGGAGCCCAGCGACAGCGCGCCCGTCTTCGCGGACCCGGGGCTCGCCTACGTGTTCGAGCACACCAAGGGCCACAAGTGCCTCGTCTTCGCCAACTCCCGAGAGGAGGCGGAGTCCGTCACGACCTCGCTCAGGCAGTACTGCGAGGCCTGCGGCGAGCCCGACCGCTTCCTGATCCACCACGGCAACCTCTCGGCCAGCCTGAGGGAGACCGCCGAGGACCTCATGCGCGAGGAGGACAGCTGCCTCACCACGGTCACCACCTCCACGCTCGAGCTAGGCATAGACATCGGCCGCCTCGAGCGCGCCTTCCAGATCGACGCCCCCTTCACCGTGAGCTCCTTCCTGCAGCGCATGGGCCGCACCGGCAGGCGTGGCCAGCCCCCCGAGATGTGGTTCCTCATGCGCGAGGAGGAGCCGGAGGCCCGGGCGCTCCTCCCGGAGACGATCCCCTGGAAGCTCCTGCAGGGCATCGCCCTCGTCCAGCTCTACGTCGAGGACCGCTGGGTCGAGCCGCCCCGCCTGGACGGGCTGCCCTTCAGCCTGCTCTACCACCAAACCATGGCGACGCTCGCCTCGTCCGGCGAGCTCACGGCCCCAGAGCTCGCGAGGCGCGTGCTCACCCTCACGCCCTTCCACCGCATCTCCCTGGACGACTACGCCGTCCTCCTGCGCCACCTGCTGGAGATCGACCACCTCGAGCGCACCGACGAGGGCGGCCTCGTCGTCGGCCTCGCCGGCGAGCGCGTCTGCAACGACTTCCGCTTCTACGCCGTCTTCGCGGAGGACGAGGAGTACACCGTCCGCAGCGAGTCCGAGGAGCTCGGCACGATCGTGCAGCCTCCCCCGGTGGGCGAGCGCATCGCGATAGCGGGCGCCGTCTGGGTCATCGAGGAGATCGACTACAAGCGCCACCTCATCCAGTGCACCAAGGTCAAGGGGAAGGTACCCGCCTACTTCGGCATGGTCGCGGGAGACATAGACACCCACGTCCTCGAGCGCATGCGCGGCGTCCTCGAGGAGGGGCGCAGCTACCCCTACCTCAAGCGCAACGCCCGCGCCCGGCTCGCCCAGGCGCGCCACGTCGCCTCGTTCGCCCGCGTGGCGAGCGAGCCGCTCGTCTGCCTCGGCGGCACCATGTGGTGCCTCTTCCCCTGGCTCGGCAGCTACGCCTTCCTCGCCCTCGAGCGCTTCCTCAAGATCCGGTGCGGCGAGCGCCTCGGCCTCAAGGGGCTCGACTCGTCGCGCCCCTACTTCATGCAGTTCGTGATGAGGGCGGACGCCCGCACCTTCTACCGCGTCGTGAAGGAGGAGGCCGCCAAGCCGCTCGACCCGATGGAGCTGCTCTACCCCACCGAGGTCCCCTACTTCGACAAGTACGACGAGTTCGTGCCCGAGGAGCTCGTGCGCAAGGGCTTCGCCCTCGGCGTGCTCGACGTGGAGGGCATGCTCGAGCGCGTGCGCTCCTGGCCGGACGAGCCGGCCGCGGCCAGGCTCGCGACCCGCGCCCAGCTCCCGCCACAGTCCCGCGGGTAGGCGCTGCGCCCGCGCCCCGTCGCCGCCCGTCGCGGCGCCGGGCTACCTGCGCAGCACGTCCAGGGGCCGCAGGGGGAAGGGCGAGAGGAGCCGGTAGCACTCCATCGCCCGCGAGAGCTCGCCCGCCCGCTCCCAGCCGGCGAGCGCGTCGTGGTGCTCGAGCCCCTCGAGGCGCAGCGTACGCACGGGCTCGCCCGCGCAGACCGCCTCGAGCTCGTCGCCCGCCCGCGCCTTGTTGCGGCAGACGACCTCGACCGCAAAGCGCGCCCGCCCCTCCGGGCCCGGCGCGGCGGGCGCGCACGAGACGACCGTGGCCACCATGACCTTCTCGCGCAGGTAGTCGACGTCACCCGGGTTCTGGGTGGGATCGCCGTAGAAGAACCCCGTCGAGAAGGGCCGGTGGCTCGTCGCGTCGAGCTCGCCCATCCAGCGGGAGGCGGGCTCGCCGTCGAGCACGTGCCGGTAGGCGTTGGTCACCGTCGCCGTGTAGTAGGCGCCCTTCGCGCGACCCTCGAGCTTGATGGCGCTGACCCCGGCGCGCTCGAGGTCGTCCAGGTGGTCCAGCATCTCGAGGTCGTTGCTCGACAGGACGTAGCTCCACCTGCCGTCGTCCTCGACCGGCATCCTGCGCTCCTCGGGGTGGCGCTCCTCGACGAGCTGGTAGCCCCAGCGGCACGGCTGGGCGCACGCGCCGAAGCTGGCGCCCCGCGAGCGGCCCGCCATCTCGCTCGAGAGGAGGCAGCGGCCCGAGACGGCCATGCACATGGAGCCGTGGGCGAAGACCTCGAGCTCGAGGTCCGAGAAGCCGTCCGCGTCGAGCCTGCGCCTGACGCCCGCGACCTCCTCCAAGGCGAGCTCGCGCGCGAGCACGACGCGCCGGGCGCCGAGGCGCGCATACTCCTCCGCGGCGCGGGCGTTCATCACGGAGGCCTGCGTGCTCACGTGGACCTCGACGTGGGGCGCGCACTCCCGCACGAGCGCGATGGCCCCCAGGTCCGCAACGATCGCCGCGTCCACGCCGATCGAGTCGGCGAAGCGGAGGTAGTCGGGCAGGCGCTCGATGTCGGAGTCGAGCATGAGCGTGTTGACCGCGAGGTGGACGGCGACGCCCGCCTCATGCGCCCGCTCGACCGCGCGGGCGAGCTGGGGGCGGTCGAAGTTGTCGCTCCGGGAGCGCATCCCCCACTCCCTGCCGGCGAGGTAGACCTCGTCCGCCCCGAAGTGGATGGCCATGTCGAGCTGCTCCGGCCCTCCGGCCGGGGCGAGCAGCCTCATCGTCCCCATGCGACCCCCTCCCGGACGCCGACCCGGCGTCCGATACGGCATCGTAGCATGCGCCGCCCCGCCGCTCCGTCCGTCCTCCCCCCCTCGCGTATATGCCACTTGTGTCGTTTCATTTTCTCGGCCGCGTGGCGCCCGGTCGGTCGGCCGTCGGGTATAACGGTTGGAGGGGGGAGTCACAGGGGCCCAGGGGTTGCGCCTCCGGGGCCGGCCGAAAGGCCGGGCCCCGGGAGCGCCGCCCCAACCGTAGCCCTGGCCCCGACACCCCGGGGAGGCGGGAGCCATGGGCAGGAGCGTGCTGATCAAGGACACGACGCGCGAGGAGCGCATCCGCATCGTCAACAAGGCCCTCTCGTGGTGCGACGACTCGAGCTGCGAGAACTGCAGCGGCTGCAGCATGGGCGTCGGCAGCGTGGAGGCGATGTACGCCCCCTACATCGACGGCAGGCTGGAGCTGCGCGAGATCAACTACCTCCACGCCGCGCGCCACTTCACCCTCGGCGGCGGCTACGCGCCCGACCCGCTCGAGAGGACGTAGGGGCGCCCCTGGGATAATCGTGGCCGTTTCGCTTGCCGCCGTCGGCGAATGGTGTGCGACTTATACTCTACTCACGTTGGCAGGAAGCTGGCCCGGGCACGCGCCCGCGCGCCGCTCCGCCTCGCCTTCGCACCCCGTCTGCACCTGTCACTCCGGAGGTAGCATGAGCGAACAGAGGAATCCCCAGGACACCTGCGTGCTCGTCACCGGCGGCGCCGGCTTCATCGGCAGCCACACCGTGGTCGAGCTGCTGCAGGACGGCTACAACGTCGTCATCGTCGACGACCTCTCCAACGCGAGCCCCAAGGTGGTCGGCCGCATCGAGACCATCGTAGGCCCCGAGGCCGCACGCAACCTCGCCTTCGTGCAGGCCGACGTGAACGACCGCGCCGCCCTCGAGCGCGTCTTCGAGGAGCACCGCATCGACCGCGTCATCCACTTCGCCGGCTTCAAGGCCGTCGGCGAGTCCGTGAGCAAGCCGATCGAGTACTACTCCAACAACCTCGGCAACACGCTCACCCTCGTGGACGTGATGCGCGACCACGGCTGCAAGGACATCATCTTCTCCAGCTCGGCCACCGTCTACGGCGACCCGGACAAGCTCCCGCTCACCGAGGAGAGCCCCAAGAAGCCGGCGACCAACCCCTACGGCTGGACCAAGTGGATGATCGAGCAGATCCTCACCGACCTCCACACGGCCGACCCCGAGTGGAACGTCGTCCTCCTTCGCTACTTCAACCCCATCGGCGCGCACCCCTCGGGCCTCATGGGCGAGGACCCCAAGGGCATCCCCAACAACCTGCTGCCCTACGTGGCGCAGGTCGCCATCGGCAAGCGCGAGTGCGTGCACGTCTTTGGCAACGACTACGACACGCCCGACGGCACCGGCGTGCGCGACTACATCCACGTGTGCGACCTCGCGACCGGCCACGCCGCGGCGCTCAACTGGATGAACGGCCGCACCGGCGTCGAGATCTTCAACCTGGGCACCGGACGCGGCACCAGCGTGCTCGAGATCGTGAAGGCCTTCGGCAAGGCCTGCGGCAAGGACCTCCCCTACCAGATCGACCCGCGCCGCCCGGGCGACGTGGACGCCAACTACGCCGACTGCTCCAAGGCAAAGCGCGAGATGGGCTGGGAGGCCAAGTACACCATCGACGACATGTGCCGCGACTCCTGGAACTGGCAGTCCAAGAACCCCGACGGGTACGAGGGATAGCATGGCGGAGAAGGACTCCCCCTTCAAGGCCTACCTCAAGCGCCATCGCGACCAGATCGACCAGGCCATCCTCGCGTGCGTGCCCGAGCTCGGGCCGGGGGCGGCCGAGGGGTCGGAGGTGCCCCGCGACGTCGTGACCTACCTGCGCCGGCCGTACGCGCGCTTCGTCTTCTCGGGCGGCAAGCGCACGCGACCCGCGCTGGCGCTCCTCGGGGCCGAGGCGGTCGGCGCCCCCTGCGAGCGGGCGCTGCCGGTGGCCGCGGCCGTGGAGCTCTTCCAGACCTGCGCCCTCATCCACGACGACATCGCCGACGAGGGCGAGATGCGCCGCGGGCAGCCCTGCGTGCACGTGAGCGAGGGCGTGGGCATCGCGCTGAACGTCGGCGACGCCGCGCTCGTCTCGGCCTTCTCCAGCCTGCTGGACGCCCCCGGCTACGACGACGCGACCAGGCTCGCCCTGCTTCGCGAGCTCGTCTCCATGGAGCGGGTCACCCTCCAGGGCCAGGCGCTCGACCTCGGCTGGGCGCGCGACGGCCGCTGGGACGTCACCGTAGAGGACTACCTGGACATGGCGAGCCGCAAGACCGCCCACTACTCCGCGGCCTCGCCGCTCGCGATGGGTGCCATCGCCGGCGGCGGCACCGGGGAGCAGGTCGGCGCCCTGCGCACCTTCGGCGAGGCGGCCGGCCTCGCCTTCCAGGTCGCCGACGACCTCCTCAACCTCGTGGGGGACCAGGCCGCGCAGGGCAAGGACTTCCGCAGCGACGTCACGGAGGGCAAGCGCACCCTCGTCGTGGTCCGGGCCCTCGCCAGCCTCGACGCGGACGGTCGCGCCGAGCTCGTGGACCTGCTCTCCTCCCACGCCACCGACCCGGCGCGCCTCGGGCGTGCGGTGGAGCTCATGGAGGGGTCCGGCGCCGTCGACTACGCGCGCGACTACGCCCTCCGGCTCGTCTCCGAGGCCAAATCCGGCCTCGAGAAGGCCCCCGTCGACGCCGCCGCCAAGGCGACGCTCCTCTCAATGGCAGACTTCTTCGTGGAGCGCAGCTCCTAGCCCCGGCCACGGGGTCAGGAGCGCCGGCGCGCCACGCCTACTCAGAAGGAACGAAGATGGAACCGATCACCATAGGCGCCCAGGGGGCGGCCGTCGAGGACGTGCAGGAGCGCCTTGCCGCCCTCGGGTACCAGATCTCCGAGGACGAGCTCGAGGAGAAGAGCTTCGGCAAGTCGACCGCCACGGCGGTCGCGCGCTTCAGGCTCGATCACGACCTCTCGCTGGGGCAGGAGGTGGACTCCGCCACCTGGTCCTGCCTCGTCGACGAGGGCTACCACATGGGGGACCGCACCCTCTACCTGCGCCTCCCCAACTTCCATGGCGCCGATGTGCGCCAGCTGCAGCAGTGCCTCAACATCCTGGGCTTCTCGGCCGGCGAGGTCGACGGCTACTACGGCGTCCACACCGAGGCGGCCGTCAAGCAGTTCCAGGAGAACATCGGCGCGCTCGCCGACGGCATGGCCTTCCCGGACACCTTCGACGCCATCGAGCGCCTCCACCACGTCTGGGCCGGCAAGCCCGCGAGCGGCCCGCACCCCTTGGGCGCCATGGGCTTCGCCCGAGCCGCCAGCGTGCTCGAGAGCGTCAAGCTCTCCATCACCGCCGAGGACCCCATCTCGCGCAACGTGGCCGGCCGGATCGTGAACCTCGCCTCCGCGACCAACGACAGGAGCGGCCTGGACATCGTCGAGTCTCCCCACGCCCATCGCCCGGGCGACCAGGGCGTGCTCGTTATCGCATCCGGCCCGCTGCCGCAGGACTCCTCCGTCCCCAACGTCATCATGGACGACATCGACACCCTGCCCATGCGGCTGCGCACCGCCATCGAGAGCTCCGACGAGGCCGTGCCCGTCGTGCGCGTCCAGCTGCCGCTCGACGCCGCGACCTACAACGGCACCTTCACCATCAGCGACGCCCAGACCTTCGCGGTCATGCTGCTCGACGCCATCTGCGCCGCGTTCGAAGCCTAGCTCCAAGGGCATGAAGAGGCCCACCGACAAGGACATGCTCCTCGTAGGCGGGCCCCATCCCAGGGGCCAGATCCCGCCCCTCGTATGCGCTGGCTGGGGTACTAGGACTCGAACCTAGGTTGCAGGCACCAAAAACCCGTGTCCTAACCGCTGGACGATACCCCAATGCACTCGCTGCGTTGGCAACCAGCCAGCAAGCCAGACCAGTGTAGCAGAAACGCCCCGGACCCCGGCGAAGGCGCCGGCGGCCGAGACGAGCACCCCTCCCCTGGGGCGTCCCTAGGGCGCTGGCCCCTAGGCGAGGACCTCCGCAAGGTCAAGGGTAACCAGGCCGTCGTCGCGCACGAAGCACGGGACGCCGATGCCCTTGCCGAGCACGGGGGCGAAGGCGTCGGGGTGCGCGTCGCGCAGGTTCATGAACTCCTTTAGGTGGCGCAGCTCCTCGACGCCGACCAGGGCGTAGTCGACGTTCCTCTCGTCCAGCTCGCGGACGGCGGCACGGCAGTCCGGGCACTGCATCGTCACGAATACCTTGATCATGGGACCTCCCTCGTCGGCCGGACGGGCGTCCGGCACCCTCGCCTTCCCGACGCCAGGCGCCCTCGGGCGCCCGCGCACGCCCACACGATACTCCCCCGCAGGGCGCCCCGCACGCCTGGGGGGCCACCGCATGCGCGCCGTACGGGAGCCGCGTGTGCGGCTCGTGTAGCACCCATGGGAACGGCTGCCGCCTATCGTACAGCAGCTGTCTCCCACTGGTCGGTGCGCTAGAATTACGGCGTCTGCGTCTTTTCGCAGCCAAGGGACGCCCATTAGCTTTTCTCTGGGAGGGTAAGCAATGCCCATAACCGCGATAGTCCTCGCCGCCGGCGAGGGAACGCGCATGAAGTCCCGTCATCCCAAGGTAATGCACAAGCTCCTCGACCGGCCGCTCGTCGGCTGGGCGGTCCGCTCCGCCCAGGACGCCGGTGCGGACCGCACGATCGTCGTCGTCGGCAGCGGCGCCGACGAGGTGCGCGCCTACCTCGGCACCCTCGACGGCGTCGAGAGCGTGGAGCAGACCAGGCGCCTGGGGACGGGTCATGCCCTGAAGACGGCCCTCGAGGCCACGGACGTGAGCGAGGGGACCGTCGTGGTCCTCTACGGCGACTCGCCGCTGCTGCGCGGCGAGACCGTGCGCGCGCTCGTGGACCGCGTCGAGAACGGTGGCGAGGCCGCCTGCGTGCTCACCATGGAGCCGCCCGACCCCACGGGCTACGGCCGCGTAGACTTCGACGATGATGACCAGGTCAGGGCCATCATCGAGCACAAGGACTGCACGGAGGAGCAGCGCGGGCGCCTGAGGGAGTGCAACTCCGGCGTCTACGCCTTCGACGCACGCGAGCTCAGGCGCCACATCGGCGAGATCGGCAACGACAACGTGCAGGGCGAGTACTACCTCACCGACATGGTCGAGATCCTGCGCCGCACGGGCCTCGCGGTCGCGGCCGTCCACTGTGACGACTACTCCGAGCTGCTCGGCGTCAACTCACGCGTCCAGCTCGCCCAGGCCACCAAGGTCATGCAGCACCGCATCAACGAGGCGCACATGGAGGCCGGCGTCACCATGGTCGACCCCGACTCCGTCTGGATCGGGCCCGACGTCACCATCGGCCAGGACACCGTCATCTGGCCAGGCTGCTACCTCCTCGGCCACACGACGGTGGGTGCCGAGTGCACCGTGGGCCCCGACAGCCGCCTCGTGGACGCCACCGTGGGCGACAACGTCCTTCTCGACGAGACGATCGTGGTCTCCTCCACGGTCGACGACGACGTACACTGCGGCCCGCGCGCCTACCTGCGCGGAGGCGCACACTTCATGAGGGGCTCCAAGGCGGGCACCCACGTGGAGATCAAGGGCTCCACCGTCGGCGAGGGCTCCAAGGTCCCGCACCTGAGCTACATCGGCGACGCCACGCTCGGCAAGGGCGTCAACGTCGGCGGCGGCTCCATCACCTGCAACTACGACGGCAAGCACAAGAGCCGTACGGAGATCGGCGACCACGTCTTCATCGGGTCCGACACCATGATGGTCGCACCGGTCACCATCGGGGAGGGCGCGCTCATCGGAGCGAGCTCCTGCATCACCAAGGACGTGCCCGCAGGCGCGCTCGCACTCGAGCGTTCGCGCCAGTACATAAGCGAAGGCTGGGCAACCGAGTACTTCAAGAAGCTCGAGGAAGAGGATTAGATGTACGAGAGTCTGAGCGATCCGATCGTCGTCCACAAGGAGATCAAGCTCTACAGCGGATCGGGCAACCCCGCCCTCGCCACGAAGATCGCCGAGATCCTGCACCTGCCGCTCTCCGGCCTCAAGCTGGAGAAGTTCGCCAACGGCGAGATCTACGCCCGCTTCGAGGAGTCCGTTCGCGGCGACGAGGTCTTCTTCGTACAGACGCTCGCGGGCAAGAACGTCAACGACCTCCTCATGGAGCTGTTGATCGTCGCCGACGCCGCGACGCGCGCCTCCGCCGCGAGCTTCACCGCCGTCATCCCCCACTACGGCTACGCCCGCCAGGACCGCAAGGCCGCCGGTCGCGAGCCGATCACCGCACGTCTCGTCGCCAACCTCCTCGAGGCCGCCGGCGTCGACCGCGTGATCTCGCTCGACCTGCACTCCAACCAGATCCAGGGCTTCTTCGACATCCCGCTGACGCACCTCACGGCCCTCTACCTCTTCGGCGACTACTTCAAGACCAAGGACTTCGACTGGAGCAACACCGTCGTGGTCTCCCCTGACATGGGCCGTGCCAAGGTCGCCAAGAAGCTCTCCGACTACCTGGGCTGCGAGGTCGCCATCGCACACAAGAGCCGACCCAAGCACAACGCGGCCGAGGTCATGGGCATCATCGGCGACATCAAGGGCAAGACCTGCATCGTGAACGACGACATGATCGACACGGCGGGCACGCTGTGCGGCTCCATCACCAAGCTCAAGGAGATGGGCGCGGGCGACATCTACATCAGCGCCACGCACGGCATCTTCTCCGGCCAGGCGATCGAGCGCCTGGAGGCCGCCCCCATCAAGGAGTGCGTCGTGACCGACGCCATCCCCTGCGGCATCGCCAACACGCCAGGCTCCAAGATTCGCCAGATCTCGGTCGCCAACGAGCTCGCGGAGGCGATCGCGCACGTCTACCTCAACAAGTCCGTCTCAGAGATCTACGGCGGGAACTCGGAGATGTAGGCGTCGGCCGAGGCGGCACGAACACGCCTCCGCAGCCCCCAGCCCTCCAGAACGCCATCGGCCGCCCCTTCCCTCTCACCGGGGGAGGGGCGGCCTCGTTCTCGCGCGGACGACAATCACGCAGGGGCCGCCGTCACGCGGCCGCCTCGAGGCAGGCACGGCCGCGCAGTGCCAGGAAGAGCACGAACGGCAGGCAGAAGACCAGGAAGGCGTAGTACCTCACGAGCGTAGTGGGGCCGAGCAGCAGGGTCCCGACGACGGCGAGGAGCGACAGGGAGACCGTAGCGCCCAGCGGGTTCTTGTCGGCCACCGAGAAGGCGAGGCAGCCCAGGAGGATCCAGTTGAGCGCGGCGGGCGACCCGAGCAGGGCGAGCCAGGGCATCCCCCCGTAGTTGCGGTGACGGGAGATCCGCCAGAACAGGTCGGCAAGCCAGGGCACCTTCGTTTGCTGTACCCCGGGCCCCTCGACCCAGCATGCGAACACGGAGGTGTCGGTCTCCCCGTAAGCGAAGTCGGGGACGTTCCTGTACCAGGTCGCCTGGTACGATGCCGCTTCGAACGTCGGGTCCCACGCGCAGCGCGTCAGCATGAGCGTCGAGGTCGCGGCGGCCGCGGGGTACTCCCGTGCCACGCCGAGCCAGTAGCGCAGGAGCGCGCGGCCCCTCCCGCTCTCCACGACCTCCCAGGCGTACGGGCGATACACGTCGGAGTTCTGGTAGCACTGGTCCCACCCCATGCCGAGGAGGCCGAGGTCGAGGTCGCTGAGCTCCTCGGGCAGGTCCACGTACACCCCCCTGCTGGCAAGGTACGCGAGGTTCGCGGTGGGAACGGAGATCATCTCCCTGACGGGGTTGCGGTGCTCGACCTCGAGGACGCGGGCGGCGGGTCCCGACCAGAGCGCTCCTGCGAGGATGCCCGCGACGAGCCCCACGGCCAGCACCCCGAGGCCGCCCGGTCGCCCCGGGGCGGCGCGGCGGCCCCCTGCGCGCCGCACGACGAGGGCGAGGACGACGACCGCGCCGAGCAGGGCCAACACGATGCGCCCGTTGCTCCGGTAGGCCCCGGCGAGGAAGGAGAGGGCCGCGATGGCCAGCGCGCTGACGGCGGGATGGGCCCTACGGGGCCCCAGCCACAGGGAGCAGCACTCGACGACGAGGAGGAGCACCCAGGTCGCGAAGAGCGTGTCCTTCGTCGTGCAGAGCCCGAGCATGAGCACGAAGGGGTCGAGCGAGAAGTAGAGCCAGCAGAGCGCAAGGACGACGTCGGAGGCCCCCCAGCGCGCCATCCGGTCGAGCGCGTAGAGCAGGGCGGCCAACTCGATGGCCGCCTGCACGACCACGAAGGTGGCTATCGAGGCGTTCCAGGACCCCGTCGCCGCGAGTACGACCCTGATGACGCCGCCCGCGAAGAGCTCGTGGAGGACGCTCTGCGCGTCGGAGAGGGTCCCCGCGAGGACGAAGGACCTGATCTCCCCGGTGTCGTAGCAGAAGTAGCCCGGCCACGCAGCCAGGAGGGCCACGACCCAGCAGAGCGCGCAGCACGCGCCACCCACGGCGAGGACCACGCGCGTCCTGCCCCGCAGGCCCTCCGCCCTCTCCCGCATCCGCCTCCCCACCGGGTCTGCGGCGACGAGGGAGCGCAGGCCCCCGCCCAGGGCGAGGAAGGCCACCCAGAGCGCGGCCGCCAGGGCGAGCGCAGCGAGCCAGAAGACGGGAGACCCCAGCAGGATCGCGTCCGTGGCGCGAAGGGTCACGCCGAAGCAGAGGAAGGTCGATGCGAGCAGGGCGAGAAGCCCCGCGGAGATTCCGGCTCTCCCCCTCAGCTGGCCCTTCAAGCTCACGGGCGTCATGGGTCCTCCTGTAAGACGGTACGTCGGACGGAAGCGGCGCGGGGCGTCGAGGCCCGGGGCCGCGTGGGCGCGCCGGGACCACAGACGCCCCGCGCCCGTGCCACGGACCCGTGAGGGGGCCGTCGCGCCCCCTCCGGGAGGTGATGCACCCAGCATACCAGCAGACGGACCGTACCCGATGCGGCCCGCGCGGACCCCTACGCCCCGTCGAAGCGGTACTCGGTGCAGGAGACGAAGGGGTGCCCCGGCCCGAACACGTCCTGCGCGAACGCGGGGTGGTTGGGGGCGTCGGGGAAGAACTGCGTCTCGAAGCACACGGCGTCGTGCGGGCGCAGGGCGACCCCGCCCTTCCCGCGCTCGCCGTCGAGGTAGTTGGCCGTGTAGAGCTGCAGCCCGGGAAGGTCGCACAGGACGTCCATGCGCAGGCCGCTTCTGTCGCCCCACGCGCTCGCGACCCTCCTGACCTCGCCTACACGCCCCTCGGCGGGGCGGAAGCCGCGCGTCTCGAAGTTGTGGTCGAAGCCCCCGTGCTCGCGTGCGAAGAGGGCCGCCGCCTCGTCGAGTCGGTGCGGCTCGCGCAGGTCGAGCGGGGTGCCGGCGACGTCGAGCAGGCGCCCTGTGGGGACGTTGCCCGCGTCGACCTCGGTGTAGCGGTCTGCGAGGACCTGCACGCGGTGGACGAGCACGCTCCCCGAGCCCTGCCCGTTGAGGTTGAAGTAGCTGTGGTTCGTGAGGTTGATCGCCGTGGTCGCGTCGGCCTCGGCGATGTAGGAGATCCTCAGCGCCCCCCGCACGACCTCGTAGGTGACCCGCGCCCTGACGGCGCCCGGGAAGCCCTGGTCGCCGTCGGGCGAGTCGAGCTCGAGGGTGACGCTCGCGGGACCCGCGGAGACGAGCCTCCACAGCCTGTGGCGCCAGAGGTCCGGACCGCTGTGGTTGCTGTTCGCCCCCTCGTTGGCGGCGAGGTGGTAGACCCTGCCGCCGAGCTCCAGAGTGGCACCACCGATCCTGTTGGCGACACGTCCGATCACGGCGCCGAGGTGCGCGTCATCTGTGGCGTAGCCAGCCGCGTCGTCGTACCCCAGGACCACGTCGAGATAGGAGCCGTCGTGTGGGACGAGAAGGGAGGTGAGGCAGGCGCCGAGGTCGCTCACGCGGGCCATGAGCCCGCCCTCGGCGCCGATCGTCCACACGCGTGCCTCGCGGCCGTCGGGAGTCCTGCCGAAGGGCGCGCAGGTGCCCGCCTCGAGCTGCCGGCCGCCCATCACGCCTCGACCCCGGAGGCGGTACCGAGGCCTCCCTCGGCGGCGAGCTCCGCCGCCATGGCGCGGCGGAAGCGGTCGAGGTAGGTGGCGAAGCCGGCGACGTCGGCCTCGTCGGGCGCGATCGTGGAGGAGCCCACCTGGCCGAAGACCTCGCGGTCGAGGTAGCGGGCGAGGTCCTCGCCCCTGTCCTCGCGCAGCATGAAGGCCGCGGCCACCGCCTGCCCCCACGCGCCGCCCTCGCTCGCGGTGTCCATGACCGTGACGGGCGCGCGCAGCGCCGCCGCGAGGAGCCTCTGGGCCACGACGGGCGTCTTGAAGACGCCGCCGTGGGCGTAGAGCCTGTCGATTCCCACGCCCTCCTCGGCCAGCGCCTCGTTGCCGCAGGCCAGAGCCGCAAAGCAGGACATGAGCGCACTGCGCATGAGGTTCGCCAGGGTGGGGTGGGTTCCGGGGGCCCTCAGCTGCAGGGGCACGCCGGTGTCGACGCCCATGACCGTCTCGCCCGATACGAAGGGCACGGAGACCAGGCCGCCCGCGTCCGCGTCGCCCTCGAGGGCGAGCTCGAAGAGCCTGCGGTAGACGTCGTCGTCGGAGGCGCCCATGAGCCTGCCGTACTCCCTGAGGACGGAGATGAGGTCGTTCAGGTCGGAGGTGCAGTTGTTGCAGTGGACCATCGCGACGGGGTCGCCGGCCGGCGTGGTCACGAGGTCGACCTCCGGGCGCGTGGCGTCCGCGAGCGGCCGCTCGAGCACGACCATGGAGAAGACCGAGGTGCCCGCGGAGACGTTGCCCGTGCGCGGGGCGACGGAGTTGGTGGCGATCATACCGGTGCCGGCGTCGCCCTCGGGCGGGCAGACGGGGCAGCCGGCCTCGAGCTCGCCGGTGGGGTCGAGGAAGCGCGCGCCCTCCTCGGTGAGCCGGCCCGCGACCTCGCCGGCGGGAAGCACCCGCGGCAGCAGGTCGGGGAGGCTCCAGGCGACGCCCTCCCTCTCCGCGAGGCCGGCGAAGGTCTCGAGCATGCGCTCGTCGTAGGCGAGCCTCGCCGAGTCGATCGGGAACATGCCGGAGGCGTCGCCCACCGAGAGCGCCCACTCGCCCGTCAGGCGGTAGTGCGCGTAGCCGGCGAGCGTCGTCAGGTGCGCGATGTTTGGCACGTGCTCCTCGTGGTCGAGGATGGCCTGGTAGACGTGGGAGACGCTCCAGCGCTCGGGCACGTGGAACGAGAAGGCCTCGGAGAGGGCGCGCGCCGCGCGTCCCGTGGTGGTGTTGCGCCAGGTGCGGAAGGGGACGAGCAGGCGCCCGTCCGCGTCGAAGGCGAGGTAGCCATGCATCATGGCCGAGACGCCCAGCGCGGCGAGCCTCCTGGGCGCGACGCCGTGGCGCGCGCGGCAGTCCTCCTTGAGCGAGGCGTACGCCGCGGCGATGCCGGCGTCGAGCTCTGACTGCGGGTAGGTCCAGTAGCCGTTCTCGAGGGAGTTCTCCCAGTCGTGCGTGCCGATCGCGAGCACGCGGTGCGCGCGGTCGATGAGGACCGCCTTGATCCTCGTGGAGCCGTACTCTATGCCGAGGACGGCCTCGCCGTCGCGGATCGTCGCTGCGCCAACTTCCTTCTCCATGCGTTCCTCCTAGAAGACGGGGGCCGCGCCGCCATGGGGGTGGGCGGCGCGGCCCCGTGGTGCCACGTTGCTTGCTGTGGTGCGGCCGCTAGCGGAAGCAGACCTCGCCGAGCATGAGGTCGCGCTTGAAGCCGCGGATGGTGGTGTCGGAGTCGATCACGACGCACTCGATGCCCATGAGCTCGGCCCAGTCGGCCATCTGCTGCGCGGTGAGGTCGAAGCTCACGGCCGTGTGGTGCGCGCCGCCCGCGTAGATCCAGGCCTCGGTGCCCACCTTGAGGTTGGGGCGCGGGGTCCAGAAGAGGGTGCCGGTCGGCAGCATCGGCATGGGCTTCTCGACCTTCTTGCAGTCGACCTCCTGGACGATCAGGCGGAAGCGGTTGCCCAGGTCGATGAGGGAGCTGGCGATGGCAGGGCCGGTCTTGCCCGTGAAGATGAGGCGGGCGGGGTCCTCGCGGTCGCCCATGGAGAGCGGCGTCTCGCGGATCGCGATGCGGCCCTCGGCGATGGTCGGGTCGACCTCGGTCATGTGGGACTCGAGGATGCCCTCCTTGCCGGCGACCAGGTTGTAGGTGTAGTCCTCCATGAAGCAGCTGCCCTTGGCGTCGGCCATGCCGGAGGTCATGACCTTCATCAGGCGCACCATGGCAGGGGTCTTCCAGTCGCCCTCGGGGCCGAAGCCGTAGCCCTTCTGCATGAGCCTCTGGATGGAAAGGCTCGGCAGCTCGCGCAGGGCCCCGAGGTCGCCGAAGTGGTCGGAGAAGGCGTTGTAGCCGTGCTCCTCGAGGAAGCGCTCGATGCCGATCTCCTGGGCGGCCTGGACCTCGACGTGGGCGCGGAACTCCTTGGGGTCGCGGCCGTCGAGGATGACCTCGTAGGTGTCGTAGTACTCGTCGGCGAGCGCGCTCGCCTCGGCGGGCGTGACGGCGTCCACGTAGGGAGTGAGGTCGTTCACGGGCCAGGCGTCGACGGTCCAGCCGAACTTCTCCTCCGCCTCGATCTTGTCGCCGTCGGTGACGGCCACGTTGCGCATGGTGTCGGCGAAGCGGGCGACGCGGATGTTCTTGCTCTCGACGTAGCCGACCGCGACGCGCTGCCAAGCGCCGAGCTCGGCCCGCACGGAGGCGTCCTGCCAGTGCCCGAAGACCACCTTGTGCGCCCAGCGCATGCGGGCGAAGATGTGCCCCAGCTCGCGCTCGCCGTGCGCGGCCTGGTTCTCGTTCATGAAGTCCATGTCGATCGTGTCGTAGGGGATCTCGCGGTTGTACTGCGTCGCGAACTGGCACAGGGGCTTCTGCAGGGCCTTGAGGCCATGGATGTAGTTCTTGGAGGGCGAGAAGGTGTGGGCCCAGGTGATGATGCCGGCGCAGTCGTCGTCGGCGTTGGCGGCCTTGAAGGTCTGCTCGATCACGTCGCTCGTGAGGAGGTTGGGCTTGAGGACGACCTCGAAGGGGACCTCCGGGCTTGCGTTCAGCGCCCGGACGACCTCGGCGGAGTGCTCGGCGACGTGCTTGAGCACCTCGTCGCCGTACAGGTCCTGCGTGCAGGGGCAGAACCAGAACTGGTACTTCCTGATCTCTAGCATTGCTGACCCTTCTGTCAAGAGGCGAGGCCTCGGTGGATTACGACTACTTGATGACCTGGTTCGCGGAGCGCTCGGAGAAGACCGTGACCATGAGGATGAAGACGACGCCGAGGATGAGCTGCTGAATCTCGGTGGTGAAGCCCATCATCACGAGGCCCTTCTGCAGGACCAGGTAGGACAGGACGCCGACGACGACGTTGGAGAACCTGGCGCGGGCGCCGCCGTTGATCGGCATGCCGCCGAGGACCATGGCGATGAGCAGCTGGGTCTCGAACATGTTGCCCGCGGTCGAGGTGACCGAGCCGACCTTGATGGCGTTGACGAAGGCCGCGAGGCCCGTGATGCAGCCGGCCGCGACGTAGACCAGCGTCTTGGTGCGCTGGACCTTGATGCCGGCGAAGCGGGCGGCGCGCTCGTTGGCGCCGATGGCCTTGAGGTTGTGGCCGAGAGAGGTGAAGCGGGTGAGGACGTAGGTGACGACGAGGACGGCGACCGTGATGCCCATGAGCAGCGGCATGCTGTTGAGCTGCACGACGTAGTTGGCGGCGTTGACCGGGCTCTCCGTGGTGATGAAGGCGCAGACGCCGCGGAGCAGGAACATGATGCACATCGTCACGATGAACGACTGGATCTGGCGGTTGACGTGGAAGTACGCGTTGACCGCACCGATCGCGGCGCCCGTCGCGATGCCACCGACCACGGCCAGGACCGGGTTGACCTTGGAGAGCGCGCAGACCACGGCGCAGGAGACGCCGAGCATGGAGCCCTGCGAGAAGTCCAGGCACCCCATGGTCATGATCATCCAGACGCCGCAGGCGGCGATCATGAGCATGTAGCCGCCCGAGAGGATCAGGGTGATGTTCTTGGCCGTGAGGATCGCGCCGTTGGTGGCCACGGCGAAGAACAGCAGGATCACCACGAAGCCGATGAACGGCAGGTAGTTCTTGAGCGCAGCCGAGGAGAACTTCTTCTTGGGGGCCTCGGCGACCGCCTCGTTGTTAGTAGACATCTATACCTCCTAGACCATCTTCGCGATGAGGTCCTGCTCGGTGAGGTCGGGCCTGCGGGTCAGCTCGCCGTTCACCTTGCCGTCCTTCATGACGTAGATGCGATCGCACATGCCGATCAGCTCCATGATCTCCTCGGAGATGATCAGGACCGCCTTGCCCTCAGAGCGCATCTTCTCTAGCAGGGAGTAGATCGACGCCTTGACCTTGATGTCGATGCCGCGGGTGGGCGAGTCGAGAATCAAGATCTCGGAGCCCTTGCCGAGCCAGCGCGCAAGCACGACCTTCTGCTTGTTGCCGCCCGAGAGGGCCGAGACGTACTGGTCGACGCCGACCATCTTGACGCTCATGGCCTCGGCGAACTTCTCGGCGAAGGCGTGCAGCCTCTTGTCGGAGAGGAAGCGGCCCATGTCGCGCATGGAGGGCAGGGTGATGTTGTCCTCGATCGTGTCGTTGATGAGCAGGCTCTCGTTGTCCCTGTCCTTGGACGTGTAGGCGATCGAGTGGTTGATGGCGGTGTTGATGTCGTTGACCTCGGTGCCGTCGGAGAGCGTCACCGTGCCCTCGCGGTCGTACGAGGCGCCGAACAGGGCCTTGCCCACCTCGTGCATGCCGCACTCGGACAGGCCGCCGATGCCGACGATCTCGCCCTTGTGGACGCAGATCGAGACGTCGTCGAGCTGGCCGGGGACCTTGAGGTGCTCGGCCTTGATGGCCACCTCGCCCTCGGGGAGGCTCTGGTAGTCGGGGTAGTCGGTGCGGTAGTAGTGGTCGTCCATCTTGCGGCCGACCATCAGGGTCTTGAGCTGCTCCTCGTCGACGTCTTTCTTCTCTACGGTGGTGATGTAGTCGCCGTCGCGCAGGATCGAGATGCGGTCGGACATGTCCAGGACCTCGCTCATGTCGTGCGAGATGAAGATCACGCAGTGGCCGAGCTCGCGGACGTGGCGCATGACCTCGAAGAGCTTGTCGCGGCCGCTCTGGGAGAGGGCCGTCGTGGTCTCGTCGACCACGAGGACCTTGGGGTCGAAGTAGGTGGAGCGCACGATCTCGACGAGCTTGCGCTCCTCGAAGCCGTAGTGGTCGATGACCGTGGTCGCCTTGATGGAGCCGAGCCCGTAGGAGTCGAGCAGCTCCTGGGCGCGCCTGTTCATGGCGGCGGTGTCCTTTACGCCGTGGTGCATGAACTGGTCCTCGTCACCCAGGAACATGTTCTCGGCGACGGTCAGGCCGGAGAGCGTGCCGGTCTCCTGCACGACGATGGCGATGCCGTGGTGGTTGGCGTCGACCTGGTTCCTGGGGGCAACCTGCTCGCCCTCGAGGGTGAAGGTGCCCGAGCCGATGGGGATGATGCCCGTCAGCATGTTGGTGAACGTCGACTTTCCGGAGCCGTTCTCGCCGATCAGTGCGTGGATCTCGCCGGGATAGAAGTCGAGGGAGACCTCCTTGACGGCGTGCGTCGGGCCGAAGCTCTTGTCGATCTTGTCAGCGTGAAGCAGTGGCTTGGTGTCCATAGTCTCGTCTCCCCTCCCTTACTTGACGACGGCGCCCTTGACGCGCTTGGTGGTGATGCAGATGATGATCAGCAGCGTCGCGCCGGTGATCACGTTGTTGATCGTGACGGGCATGCCGAGGGCGACGAAGCCCGCGAACATCATCGAGATGATGAACTCGCCGATCACGATGGAGATCACGGGGCGGCCGTACTTCTTGAACGCCAGCCCGAAGAAGGTGCCCATCAGGGGCTTGAAGTTCAGCGACTGGGAGAGCATGCCGGTCATCGGCGTCTGGGCGGTGCCGTAGCCGATGTAGAGCACCGACATGATGCCGACGAACATGGAGCACAGGACGAAGGCGAGGAACTTGTACTTGTCGACGTCGACGCCCATGTTCTTGGCCGTGGCCTCGTTGGCGCCGATGGCGTTGACGTAGGTGCCGAGCTTGGTGTACCTGAGGATGAACCAGCAGAGCAGGAAGGCCGCGAGGGCGACGATGAGGTTCCAGGGGTAGGAGCCGAAGAGCTTGTAGGAGTCGCTCAGCCTCGTGCCCGCCCAGTCGGAGGCGAAGACCGCGAGGCTCTCGTAGATGAGCGAGAGACCGACGGTGACGATCAGCGACGGGATGCGCAGCTTGATGTAGGCGAGACCGTTCGCCGCCCCGAGGACGATGCCGCACAGGATGGGCGCTACGATGAGGCCCACGTACCCGAACATCTGGCTGAACCCGATGGAGAGCAGGCAGGACAGCACGAGGATGGAGCCCACCGAGAAGTCCCAGAGGCCCATGACGACGATGAAGTAGAGACCGCAGCCGCCCACCGCGTAGATGATGGCGGTCTGGACGTAGGTGAGCATCTGGTCCGGCGCACCGAAGGTGCCCGGGCAGAGGATCTTGAACACTACCCAGCACAGCACGGTGATGACCAGCAGGAGGCCAACACCGTACCATGAGTTTTGCTTGAGCTTTGCAAGTGTGCCCATTGCCATTCCTTTCCGACTTGCAACCCGGCGCAAAGAAAAAGGCCGAGGGACACCTTGGTCCCCCGGCGGGAGCAGGGCTTAGGACTGGTGGCGCTTCTTGACGTCCTCGATGGAGAGCGCGGTCGCCGCGGCGTTGAGGTCGTCGAAGCTCTTGGAGGCGAGCTCCTTGATCTCGTCGTCGGTGTAGGGCGCCTCGTCCACGAAGTACTTCTCGTAGTCCTTGTACTCGTCGACGGAGGAGACGTAGACGTACGGGAACTTGATCTCCTTGCCGAAGCTACCGGCCTGCGGCACGTAGCCGTCGGTGCCCTTGATGGCGTTGTAGACCATCATGAAGGCGTAGAGCGGGTCGCAGAAGTGGCCGCCGGACTCGCAGTACATGCCGCCGCTCTTCAGCTGGTCCTCGAGGTCGTCGAGGAAGTCGGTCGAGGCGACGCGGATCTTGCCGGTGAGGCCCATGTTGGCGAGCTGGCCCACGGAGCCCACCAGCGGGTCGCCGCCGCCGCCGGCGACGATGAGGGCGTCCATGCTCGGGTCGGTGTTGTAGAACTGCTGCGTGACGTTGGCGCCCTCGGAGGACGAGGTGTTGGCGTAGACGGGGTCGGACAGGGTGACGGTGTCGCCGGGGTGCGCGGAGTTCCACTCCTCGACGCCCTTCTTGTAGCCCTCCCAGCGCTGCTGGAAGGTGGCGTCGCCGACGGTCCAACCCTCGAGCTTGATGTTGCGGGCGCCCTTCTGGATGCCCTCGTAGGCCTTGTCGTTGTCCGCGGTGAGCAGCGAGATGAGCTGCTTGCCGTTGTCGACCTCGTTCTCGTGGACGGCGCCGACGTAGTACTGAGAGCTCTCGGCGAGGGCGTAGACGTCGGGGGAGGCGTCCTTGGAGATCATGCGGTAGAACTGGGCGAGGTAGACCTGGTTGTCGTTGCAGGTGTTGATGGCGGAGGTCATCTCGGAGTCCGCGGAGTTGCAGACGATGATGCCCTGGCAGCCAGCGGCGCACAGCGTCTCGATGGAGGCGGTCACCTGCTCGGAGACGTGGCCCTGGTCGACCGTGGAGATCTCGACGCCGAGGATGTCGGCGGCCTTCTTGATGATGTCGACGGAGAGCTTGCCGAGCGCGTCGGTCGAGCTCCAGATGGAGACGCCGATCTTGATGTTGTCACCGTTCGAGCTGCCGCCGCCGTTCGAGCTGCCGCTCCCGCCGCAGCCGGTCAGCGCGGCGCCGCCCGCGAGTGCGCCCATCATGCCGGTGTACTTGAGGAAGTTCCTCCTCGAGAAAGACCTCCGAGCCATCTCTGCCCCTTTCGTAACTTTCCTTGCTGCCCCGCTCATGGAAATCACAGTTTAGTAAACATTGCTCTTATTGTTTACTGCTTTGGCGCAAAACAACACTCTCAAAGATTTACACCTTGATTTTTTATCTCACTATTTAACTGGTCTTTTGAGCTTATTTTGCGTCTCTTGCGTTTACCGCATTTCCATGTGCTGTTCAAGACTTGTTATACAGGGGCTATAGCCGATAAAACCATGTTCTAACGTGAGCGTTCCTGTTTGCGCGGCGAGTGGTCGGATTCGCTGCGTTTGGCAACGACCTCTCGTAAACATTGTCCGTAATGTTCACGAAACGATAATGTCCACGCACGGTAAAGGGCCCGGCCCCGCGCCGCTCGGGACGCAAGGCCGGGCCCTTCCGCGACGCGCGCCCGCCTCCGGGGGCGGACGGTGGCCTAGATGCTCCTCACGCTGTCGCGCTCGATCATCATGGTCGAGAGGTGGATGGTTTTCTGGTAGTAGCGCGGGGCGTTCAGCTGCTCCATCAGCAGGTCGACGGCGATCGAGCCCATCTCGTGGTTGGGGATGCGCATGGTCGTCAGCGGCGGCGTGGCGACGGTCGCGAACGGCAGGTCGTCGAAGCCGACGAAGGAGACGTCGTCGGGTATCGAGACCCCGGCCTCCACCATGGCGCGCATGGCGCCGAGCGCCATCGTGTCGCTCTCGGCGAAGAAGGCGGTGGGCAGCAGCGGCTTGGTCTCCAACCAGGAGCGCATCGCCTCGTAGGCGGTCGAGACGGTCGTGCCCACCTCGACGCGGAACGCCGGGTTGGCGGCCAGCCCCGCCTCGCGCAGGGCCCTGCGGTAGCCGCGCTCGCGCAGCGGGAAGTTCTTGATCCGGTAGGCGCCGGCGATGTAGCCGATGTCCTTGTGGCCGTGCTCCACCAGGTAGCTCGTCGCCCGGAAGGCCGAGCTCTCGTTGGCGGTCACCACGCAGTCGAAGAAGAGGTGGTCGCTCCAGCCGTCCACGACCACCAGCGGGGCCTCGGTCTCGGCAAACAGCGAGTAGTCGTCCCCGCGCATCTCGGTGCCGAGGAGGACCACGGCGCTGGTGATGTCGCGCGCGATGTCGGAGGCCTGGGACGCGGCGTTGGGGCTCGTGAGGTCGAGGGTGACGAAGCTCATGGGCAGCCCCACGGCGCTCGCGGCCATCTCCACGCCCTCCATGACGCCGGGGTGGAAGGTGCCCTCGTCGAGCACCTCGCCGGTCTTGCGCGCGAGCACGAACACGACCCTTGCGACCTTGCCCCGGCGGGCGTAGCCCAGCTCCTTGGCTA